>SL_3KL_010_SEDDRAFT_10002526_pt1 | contig 16740 bp, 11 predicted proteins | sample SodLakKL_010_SED_2_FD_10381 | JGI IMG/M metagenome (IMG submission 10381) | reverse complement strand
AAAGGGCGTGAAGTTGTAAATATATAATCAATTTCGTCATGCCGGACCCCGATCCGGTATCTCCTGACTATATCAACGGCTGGAGATTTCACTACGTGTTCAAAAAATGAGCATTACATGGGTATCGCTACGCTCGGAGCACTCCGCTATCGCTTCGTGTTCAAAAAATGAGCGCATCTGGGTGCGGGATGACGCCCTTTTTGAACAACAATACCTTGATATCACAAAATTCAACCGTCTTATCTCGAATTCACGTTATTTAGAAAAATTGTGTTTTAGGAATCTTCTGTAATTCTGAAGATTACCGGCAAATAGAATTGAACTCGTACGGGTCTTCCGCGCTGCATACCCGGCTGGAATTTGGCATTTTGCACAACTCTGACGGCCTCTTCATCACAACCGCCGCCAATTCCCCTGATGACTTCCGGCATCTCCACTCCCCCTCTTTCATTTACTATGAACTGGACATATACCCGGCCCTGAATTCCTGCCCGTAATGCCCTCTCAGGATATCGGATCTCATTCTGTATAGCCTGCAATCCGCCAATCAACTCTGGCATTTGCTCTACTACAACAAAGAAATCTTCTTCCTCTTCCTCATCTTGTTGCGGGGGAGGCGGTGTGGCCAGCTGGCTGTCGAAGTCCATTTCAGCGTCGATCATAATATCAACATCTTCAATTATTTCATCATTTGGAACAGCTACCGGTGAGGGAGGCCGGGGCGGGGGAGGCGGAGTTTCTATCTGTTGGGTCTGGATAATTTCTTCCATTTCAACAGCTTCCTGTTCCATCACAGTAATGATATCGGATTCTGATGCAGTAAAATCTATTCTTGCGAGTGCAGTAAGAATCAGCAAGGCCAATATCAGCCCGGTTTCCAGCAAAATAGTATAGTAGTTTTGAAGTTTTGCTTCAGGTTCTTTTCTCATAAATGAGTAGTTGGGTTTCAGTCTTTTTTCTTTCATGACTGGCCACCTTAATCTGTTAATTAAGACATATCTATAAGATGTTTTATTAAGGAGAACACCTGTCTTAATCTAAGATATGCTTGAAATGTTAATTTAATATGTGTATTTGAATGTGTGTTTGCAGACATTTGGCGCAATTCCGGGTCACACCACTTTGGTAAGCTCTCATTTATTTGAGTTAATGGCGTGACTCGCAAACATTCTTTCCCGGCAAAACAGTTTGTAACTGTATATAAAAACCGGCCTTAACCGGATTGAAAAAATTCAGGCCTGTTTAATGTAAATAATTCGATGTAAGGCAGTGAATTCACAAGAAAAAATTGCAGAAACCTATTTGAGGTGGTTGGATATCTTAGGCAGATACACTTCACCCACTGAATCACAAAAATTTTTTGATTTGTTTACAGAAAAAAGTGATTTCAGATCAATCACTAAAAAATAAGACTTCAGAATTTTATAAAGGAGGGGAAAAATGGACCCATTCCTGGGCCCATTTCACGTGTCCTGTCTCCTTCAACTACTAATGTATTTCTCGTATTCTATACAATTAGTTTCTGATCATAAATATTACCGGCAGGTTGTATTGAACCCGAACCGGACGGCCGCGCTGCATACCTGGCTTAAATTTCGCCTGGCTAACAACTCTTAGAGCTTCTTCATCGCAGCCTCCCCCAATACCTCTGATTACCTGAGGATTCTCTACTTCACCTCTCTCGTTTACAATAAACTGCACATAAACTCTTCCTTGAATATTAGCTCTCAATGCACGCTCGGGATATCTTACTTGCTGCTGAAGCGCTTCCAAGCCACCTATAAGTTCAGGCATCTGTTCAACAAGAATAAAGAAGTCTTCTTCATCTTCTTCCTCTTCCTGTTGCGGAGGTGGAGGAGGTGCATCCAGATGGGTGTCGAAATCCATTTCAGCGTCGATCATAATATCAACATCTTCAATAATTTCGTCGTTTGGTACCGCTACCGGTGATGGAGGCCTGGGGGGTGGCGGAGGAGTTTCAATCTGTTGCGTTTGAATGATCTCTTCCATTTCCACAGCTTCCTGCTCGGCAACTTCGATTACATCCGATTCTGTTGTGGTTAAATCCATTCTGACGATAGCTGTTAATATCAGCAATGCCAAAATAAGTCCCACTTCAAGAAGTATTGTGTAGTAGTTTCGAAGGTTTGACTCCGGCTTTCTTTTTATTTCGTAGTTGGGTTTCAGTCGTTCATCTTTCATGACTGTTTACCTCTCTGTTTTCGTTAATAGTTTAAATATGATAGATCATATTTTTTTTGGAGACATCTATCTTTACGTAAGATAAATCTGATTTGTTAAGATTTTGTGTACAAAAAGAATTTTTCACCTGGATGGTTTAATAAAAACAAATGCTTGGCGTTTTAGTGAGGTCAGGAAAATAGTTGGCTCTCTCCAATCAACTCTCCTGCAATGTTTAAGCGCTTTTTCTTATTGTTATTAATCCGTCGGTATTAATTCTTATGTAAATTAAAATAACACAATTTTTAAAAAAGCGCTTTTTATTTATCCAAATATTGGGCTTTTTTTTAGTTAATGGGTACTCTCACACCAGCCGCAAGTGCGAACTGATCAAAGCCGCTGAGAAAAATTCTGGGTTCTGCATAGAGTTTCACAGCTCCAATATCGTATTCTGCTCCAACACCCAGTCCGAGCCCAATTTCTGTGTCAGAATCTGAAAAGCTGTCTTGTGCATGAGAAGTCCCTGAAACCCACAACTCATCTTTAAATGAAAAATAGTGAACCCCAAGGCTGCCAATTCCATAAAGTGTTAAGGCATCTTGCTCATGGAACAGGTAGTTAAAATTAAAGTTTACTTCCAGAAATGTTGTTGAATACCGTTCTTCCAGTCCCATTCCGAGTTCATCAATATCTTCACCAGTAAGCCAATAAATAATATCGGCTCCAACTCTCATTTCTGGTGTCAGGTCATAGGTTCCTCCAACCTGAATTCCAATATCTTCGATATCAAGACCATAGGTAAGCCCTCCGCCTACGGATATTTGTGCTGCAGCCTGGTGGCTAAAAATCAGGCAGAGAACTGGTATCAATGCAATTAATAGTACTTTTTTCATGATTTTACCCCAATTATTAAACGTTGCTGCACCTCACCCTCACCCCGGTGCACTGTTGTTATAATTTCACTTTAATATTTTTTTATGATATCGATATGAAGAACCTTCAATCTTCATTGAAAAAATAGAATGGCTTACTATTTAAAACTGACTGAATATTTGGTGAAAAATCAATGTATACAGTCTTTAAAAGATCATGGTTTCAGAAATCATTCCCATAAAAAAAGACGGGCTATACACCCGTCTTTTTCATGATTTACTAAATGGATATTGAGCGCTACTTTTTGGGCTTTGTACCCAGGTGAACGCCTTCACCATACGCTTCGGCGGCGGCTTCCATTACAGCTTCACTCATGGTTGGATGCGGATGCACAGCGCTGATGATTTCATGGCCAGTGGTTTCAAGATCGCGGGCAACTACAGCCTCGGCTATCATCTCTGTTACGTGAGAGCCAATCATGTGGCAACCAAGCCACTCGCCATATTTGGCATCAAAAATAACTTTCACAAAACCTTCTTCGTGGCCAAGTCCGGCAGCTTTTCCACTCGCTGAAAATGGAAATTTGCCTACTTTCACATCATAGCCTTCTTCTTTGGCCTGTTTTTCTGTTAATCCTACCGATGCAATCTGCGGTTCGCAGTAGGTACAGCCCGGAATGTTATTGTAATTCACCGGTGCCGGTTTTTCGCCTGCAAGCATCTCGGCCAGAACTACTCCTTCGTGCGATGCTTTGTGGGCCAACCAGGGTGCGCCAATCACATCGCCAATTGCATAAATTCCATCTGCCGTGGTTTTGTAGGTCGATTCATCAACTTTGATGGCACCTTTTTCGGTTTCCACACCGGCTTTATCCAGACCCATATTTTCGATGTTGCCGGTCACACCCACTGCAGAAAGCACCACATCGGCCTCAACTTCTTCAGTTCCTTTTTTGGTTTTGATGGTAACCTTTACACCTTTGCCCTTTTTAACAACTTTCTCAACAGAGCTCTCAGTGTAAATATTCATGCCTTTCTTCTTGTAAATCTTGGCGAGCTCTTTCCCTATATCGTCATCCTCAACAGGCACAAGAGTTTTTTGAAGTTCAACAAGTATTACTTCAGTGCCGATGGCATTGTAGAAGTAAGCAAATTCAACACCAATAGCGCCGGCACCAATTACAACCAATTTCTTCGGTTGCTTGTCGAGCTGCATGGCCTGTTCGGAATCGATGATTTTTTTCCCGTCGATCTCAAGGTTGGGCAGTTGCCGCGGACGGGCTCCCGTAGCTATAATAAAGTGTTTGGCTTTCACGGTTTCGGATTCTTTACCTTTCTCGTCCTGTACGGACAGCTCTTTATCCGACTTAAACACACCGGTACCGTTCATCACTTCAATCTTGTTGGCCTTCATCAAAAACTGAACACCCTTGCTCATTTTATCAGCCACTTTCCGGCTTCGTTTCACCATGCCTTCAAAATTTGCAGAATACTCTTTTACATCCACACCGTAATCGGATGCGTGGGAGATCGATTCAAACACTTCTGCGGACCGGAGAAGAGCTTTTGTGGGAATACATCCGATATTCAGGCATACTCCGCCAAGAAAACGTTTTTCTACAACAGCGGTTTTCAAGCCCAATTGCGATGCCCTGATGGCAGCAACATATCCCCCGGGGCCGGTTCCTATTACACATACGTCAAATTCTTTTGCCATGATGAGTTTATTTACTTTGGTTAGGTCGTTTCATTTAAACTATTTTGGTTCGATGAACCAATTCGAAAATATCTTTTTCAAAACTTCAGTATCAGCATTGAAAGGTAAGGAATCTTGCTCAGATTTTTAAACACAGGATCTGTTTCTGCGGATTGATTTTTCATCCATCCGGAAATTACGTTTTGTCTTTGGCTTCACTGCTTAATTAAAATCTCCCCGATCTTTTCTGCGGAAATAGTCTCTGCTGGCTTCAATCACTTTTGGGGCCAGCAAAATCGTACCTATCATGGTTGGAATGGCCATCATCGCAAACATTCCGTCAATCAAATTCACTACCATATCGATGGTTGTGATAGAACCCAGAAAAATGGTAAAAATGTAGAAGTAGTTGAAGTAGTGTTTCTTATCAGCACCTGCTAAAAAGTTGAGGCATTTTGTGCCGTAATACGAATAGGTAAACATGGTAGTGATGCTGAAAATAAACACACATAAAATAAGCAGATAGAGGCCAATTCCCGGAATACCGGTCTGGAAGGCCACAGCTGTCATGGTAATTCCGTCAATTTCGGTATTTGTCCATGCGCCGGTCATCAGCAGGGCGAGGGCGGTCATCGTGCAGATCAGCAGTGTGTCGATAGCCGGTTCAAGCATACCAACCAATCCTTCGCGTACCGGCTCGCGGGTTTTTGCAGCTCCGTGTGCCATGGCTTCGGTTCCGATTCCCGCCTCATTCGAAAAGGCTCCACGGCGAATGCCCATCGAAATCATATAGCCGAGAGCCCCGCCAAATGCTGACTCCTGACTGGCAAAGGCTCCCTGAAATGCATCTGTAAAAATTAAACCCAGGTAGGTGGGCACATCCGAAACATTGGTAATGATGATGTAAACAACTGTGAAGATATAGATCAAAACCATTAAGGGAACCAACCGTGCAGCTACATGGCCAATTCTTTTAATACCGCCAAAAATCACCAGGGATACCAGAAAAACCAAAACCACACCGATGATAATATCAGAAAGCCTGAACCCTGTTTCGGTAATAAATGAGCCGGATAAAATCATGATGTCGTATCCCATTCTGGCGTTTTCAGCAAGCAGCATATCTCTGATGATTTGTGTAAGCTGGTTTGACTGAAAAATGGGCGTACAACCGATTAACCCCGCTAAACTGAAAAAAACAGCCAGCGGTTTCCACTTTTTACCAAGACCCTCAACAATGTAATACATGGGTCCGCCCTGCACTTTTCCGTTTGTATCTTTGCCCCGATACATGATGGAGAGTGTACAGGTAAAAAATTTGGTGGCCATCCCTACGATGGCAGTAATCCACATCCAGAAAATGGCTCCGGGGCCGCCAAGACCGAGGGCAATGGCCACACCGCTAATGTTACCCATGCCCACTGTTGCTGCCAGCGTGCTCGATAGTGCCTGAAAATGATTGATATCTCCCGGTGCATTTGGATCTTCATACTTCCCGGAAAGGACCTGAATGCCATGCCTGAAATTCCGATAGGGCATGAAACGGCTGTAGAAAAGAAAAAAAATACCCCCGCCGACAAGAAGTACAAGCAGCGGGGTTCCCCATGCATAATTCGCAAAAGTTACAATAATCCGTTCTAACGTTTCCAGAGCTTTTCCTCGCAGAAAGTTTGGTTCAAAGTTGTTGATCAGGACTTAAAGCAGGCATACCGCTCCCATGATAGTTATTAACCTCACAGGAAAGCAAACAGGAATTTATCCGTTTTGAACCATTTTTTGACGGATCGTATCTGTCCGGGTGTAGTGTGCGTAATCGAGCAGTGGCGGTTCAATACCGCTGTTTTTTAGAAACAGTGCAATTTGAGCACGATGATGCTGGCCGTGGATAATCAGATGGTTGCAAATTTCCCAGATAGAATTGTAATACTCAGCTCCTTTTGAGTTTTTGTATTTAACCAGATTATCGAGATCCACTTCGTGGTCGCCGATGAGATCAATCCAGGCCTGATTGGCTTTTTTGGCTTTTCGTTTTAATTCGCCGCTGTCGTACTTTGTCCAAATATCAAGGTCTCTGTCGGCCGATATTTCCACAACGCGAGAAAACCAGATTTTTTGAGCATTAATGACATGTGAAAGCAGAGACACACATGCCTCTTCTTCCTCAAAGGGGCTCTGCTCCCTGCAAACATCCACCAATTTATGAGTACTCCACAGGTCAAATACAAACAGCTTCTGCAATTTTTGTCTTTCGTCCATAATTCATCTATTTAATGCATTAATATTTATAAATTTATACAGCCAAATTATAATAGCGAGAAATTCCACTCAGAATAAACTGAACACTGATTGCAAGGGCAATAAAGCCCATCAAACGTGTCATCACATTTAAACCGGTTGGCCCGATATATTTGGCAGAAATGGGTGCAAGGCGTAAAATGCCGTATGCAGATACAACCACAAGCAACACAGCAACACCATTAAGAATGTAATCCATAATTCCTTCAGCCTGCGTGGCAAAACCAATCACTACAGCGATACTGCCCGGTCCGGACAGCAGCGGCAAAGCAAGCGGACTGAATGAAATATCCTCTTTATCCTGAGCAGCTTGTTTATCCTCTTCGGTTAACTTTTTCCCACCCGTTTCGGGATTCAACATCGAGTATGCAGCTCTCATTATAATCAATCCTCCTGCAATCCGAATACCTGCAAGTGAAATTCCGAAAAAACTGAGGATAAAGGTTCCTATTAATAAAAATGAAATTAGCACACCGAACATATAAATACTGGCTCGTTTCGCAGTTCTTATTCTCTCTTTCTCATCAAGCCGTTCTGTTAACGACAGAAATATCGGCATGGCCGCCAGTGGGTTCACCACCGAAAAAAGAGAAGTAAAGCTTGCAAACAGTAATGCCGCCACACCAATAATGGCAACTGAATGTTCGGGCACCATCTCCGTAAATAACTCAATCATACCTCTAAGATAGAGATGATTTTATCAATTTTGTATGAGAATTTTACCCTGAACGATCCTGATAATTTATTTGTATTTTTCCTGACTCAAGACTCTTCAAAATACCTTTTCAAATGAATACCGAGCAGATTTTACAGCAAACCGATTCGATTATCAAAGGATCAGGAAACAAAACAGAAAAACTCCAGGCCATTTGCGAGCTGCTTGACCGCAGCGTGGATGTGTTTGACTGGACCGGTTTTTACCTGGTTGCGCCGGATGAAGACCGGATGCTGGAACTGGGGCCTTATGTTGGCGAACCCACCGATCATACAAAAATTTCTTTTGGAACAGGCATATGCGGCCAGGCCGCCGAAACACTCGATACTTTTGTGGTGCAGGATGTAAGCCAGGCCGATAATTACCTTGCCTGCAGCGTAGATGTAAAATCTGAAATTGTTGTTCCCATTATGAAAGATGGACGATTCGTGGGCGAGCTCGATATTGATTCGCACACCCTCAACGCCATCACACCTGAACTGAAAGAGATGTGTGAGGAGATTTGTGTTAAATTGGAGGATATTTTTTGATGGTGCTTGGTAAAGCACCTGATTGTGGCACTATTTGCCGATCTTTTTTCATCAACTTATACGGTTAAATAGCTGCTTGCTGCAACTTCCCTGTTCATTTATAAATTTTTACGAAGGCTGAGCAAACCTGTATTTAATTCACTCGTCAAACAGACTGAAATGGACAGGCAATCTGCGGCTAAACCTATTTCGATTGTTTTGTTTGAAAAAAGCAGCAATTGTCATAAAAGATTCGCAGATCGGGTATTGGAAAATGCGTATGGTTTTTCAGGCTGATGTTTATTTCCGATAGCCGGCAAACAGAAGTTTTGTAATAATTTATAAAACTTGTGCATTGTTCTACAAAATTTTATCAGCGCTATATGGTTGTAGCTGTAAACTTTTTAAGTTTGATCACTTTTTAACTCAATTTTTATAATCAAAAAAATTTGAACCCTTGAATTTAAAATTATCTTCATTCATCCCTGTTTTTCTTGCAGCCCTGCTTCTTGTGTCTTGTGGCGGAAATGATTCACAAGACGGCCCGCCCGGAGGTTTTGGTGGTTTTGGCGGGCAGGAAACCAGCGTAGAAGTTATCCCGGTTCAAACCGGTTCCATCTCCGACCTGGTTCGGTCTTACGGCACCATCAGAGCCCAGGACATCGTGGTTATCACTCCCCAGGTTTCAAACCGGGTTACCAGAATTCATGTCGATCTCGGGGATGAAGTTGCCCAGGGTGATGTGATGGCTGAAATTTACGATGTNCCNTACAGAGANGCCGTTGAGCAGGCAAGAGCACAAATNCGGCAGGCAAGNGCCACNNTTGANCGCGACAGCACNCAGCTCAGCCGCCAGCGCGAACTGTTTGAGAGAGATCTGATCAGCCGTTCCGAATTTGATGATTCCCGCACCCAATACCTGAACAGCCTTGCGCAATTCGAATCTGCAGAGGCCGCACTTACCCAAAGTCTCGATAACCTTGAAAACACAAAGATTACTTCACCGGTTTATGGCGTGGTTCTCAACCGATCTATCGCCGAAGGAGATGTAGCCACCACCGGGCAGGCAGCTTTCGAAGTGGCCAATCTCACCGGTTTTGAAACCAGAGTACATTTACCCATGCAGGATTGGGAATTGGTTCAGATTGGCCAGGAAGTCTCCATGTCTCTATCGAGCAGAGGGAGTGAAATTGCAACTGGGATTGTATCCCGAAAAAGTCCGCAACTCAACTCCACAACAGGCCTGGGAGAAATTGTCATCACATTAATAGAAGCCGGGGGCTCTATCCATCAGGGAGCCCTTGTACAAAACAATATTATTCTGGAAACCAGAGAAGATGTGGTGGTAATCCCGCGATCTGCACTGGTAGAAACTGTTGATACCTACATTGAACCGGAAACCGGAACTATTGAACTTGAGCGAACCTATTCAGCATTTATTTCGCAGGGTGATACAACTGCCGTGCGAAGAGAGCTTGTTTTAGGCATAGAACAGGGCGACAGAATTGAAGTGATTGAAGGGTTAAATCGCGGTGATGGCCTGATTGTAACCGGGCAAAGCAACCTCGAAGACGGTTCCAGAATTCGAGTTGCCGGAAGCAGGCCAGACAGCCCGTTTGGTGGCGATGAAGCAGAAAACCAGGCAGAACAGATGCAAAACATGACCCCTGAAGAACGGCAGGAAATGAGAGAGCGGATGCAGGATATGACCCCGGAAGAACGACAGGCGCTAAGAGAACGAATGCAGCGGCAGAACGAAGGCCAGGGCCGCGGCAGGCAGGCACAACAATCCGGTAATAACTGAGAAATCTGTACAGAATGAAAAATCTTCCACAACTTGCTGTATCGCGCCCGATTACTTTTATGATGATCAGTATTATTCTGATTGGTTTTGGGCTGTATGGATTGAACAACCTCCGGCTCAACCTCTATCCTGATGTTTCTTTCCCCACGATTACAGTTTACAGCACCTACGAAGGTGTTGCCCCGGAAGACATCGAAACCCTGATTACCCGACAGGTTGAAGAGCAAGTGGGAAGTATTTCAGGTGTGCGCCGGGTGCGGTCTCTTTCAAGCCAGGGTGCTTCTGTGGTGAAGCTGAATTTTAACTGGGGCACCGATCTTTTTGTGGCCGAAACAGAGGTTCGAAAACGGCTCGATATGATCCGGCGGAGTTTGCCCGATGATGTAGATCAGCCTATTGTTTTTTCATACGATCCAAACGATGAGCCTGTTCTTGTGCTCGCCCTCACTTCAAACACACGCAGCCCAAGGGAGTTAAGGACCCTGGCAACCCGCCAGATTGAACAGCGCATTGAACGCATCGAAGGAATTGCTTCTGCCGAAACGGCCGGGGGATTCGACCGCCAGGTTAATGTACGCCTTAGTAATGCTCAAATGCGCACCTTTAACCTGGATATTGCAGCCGTCTCAAGCCGGTTGAGCCAGGAAAATGTACAGGTGCCGGCTGGAGAGCTGATTGAGGGAGAAACGGTATTTTCACTTCGTACAATTGGGGATTTCCGCAATATTGAGCAGATCCGGAACAGCATTGTTGCTGTTACTGACGATGGTAACCCGGTTTACCTGAAAGATGTGGCCCGGGTGGAAGATGGAATCAGCCAGCCGATCGGGAATGTGCGCGTTCAGGGCAACGACGGTGTAATTATGAACATTTACAAAACCAGCGACAGCAACATCGTAAATGCTGCCGGTGGAGTTGTGCAGACTTTAGACGATATTCGGGCAGTACTGCCTTCCGATGTCAGCCTTGAGGTGCTTACAAACCGCGCCGATTTCATCAGCATGTCAATCCAGAACCTGATCAACACGGGCTTACAGGCTGTTGTTCTGGTTATTATCATGCTGCTGCTGTTTCTCAGAAGCGGCCGTTCATCACTCATTGTGGCCATCACCATTCCCATCTCCATCATTGCTACATTCAGTATCATGGATTTCTCGAATGTGAGCCTTAATATAATTTCTTTGTCGGGGCTGACACTGGCTGTTGGCCTGGTGGTTGATAATGCAGTGGTTGTGCTCGAAAACATCTTCCGTTTCAAAGAAGACGGTTTCGACGGTAAGGAATCTGCCACATCGGGTGCGCAGGAGGTGGCCACACCCGTAATTGTTTCCACTCTGACTACCCTTGTGGTATTTCTGCCTATCCTTTTTGTGCCCGGTATTGCCGGCCTCTTGTTCCGAGATATGGCTCTCACCATCTCTTTTGCCATGATTATTTCCGTTCTGGTAGCCATCACACTGATCCCGGTGTTGAGTTCACGGCTGTTTGAAGCAGAATTGATCCGCGCCGACAAAAAAGATCCCGCCAGAAATCTGCTGCACAAAATTCTGATCTGGCGACGCCAAAATGTTTATACACGAATTTTATCTATCCCGCTGTTTCTGCTCTACATTATTGCCTGGCCCTTTTTGAAAGTATATGCATGGATTGCCTCCGCCTCAAAATCGTTCTTTTCCGATCGGCTTGGCCCTTGGCTGGGCAGACAGTTCGACCGGCTCGAAAACACCTACAAATCCGCTCTGGACAAGGCTCTGAAAAAAAGCGGCTGGGTTATTGCCGGTGCGTTTGGTTTGTTATTTGCATCACTGCCCATCTTTTATCTGTTGGGCGGAGAATTTTTCCCGCAGGTTGATGAAAATTTCATCATTCTGGATGTTCAGCGTGAGCCGGGTGTTAGCCTGATTGAGCTTGAACGAACCATCATCCAGGTAGAAAACATAGTGCGTGAAGAAGTGCATGAAGCGCGACTTATTGTTTCGGATTACGGTGATAAAATTGGCATCGAAGGAGCCGATAATCCCGGTGGAAATCAGGGGAGGGTACGAGTGGAGCTGGTTCCGATAACCGACCGCTCCAGAAGCCAGATGGAAATTTCTGCAACTGTGCTGGAACGCCTGCAGCAGATACCCGGAGCCAATATTCGCGAGGTTCATGAAGATCCGTTGAGTCCCGATGGAGAAACCGGCCTGATTGTACAGATTTACGGATTTGACCAGGATGTAAAACGGGTTCTGGCCAACTCTGCCATGGACAATATTCGGGATATAGATGGTATTGTGAATGTCTTCAGTTCTGCCGATCAGGGACGTCCCGAACTTCGTGTGGAAATGGACAGAGAGCGTATTGCCCGTGTTGGAATGTCCACGGCACAGGTAGCCAATGCACTCAGCAACTCAGTACAGGGCTCAGTTGCCACTACCTTTGTGGATCAGGGTCTGGAGTTTGAAGTTCTTGTGGAGGTTGATCCTATTGATCGTGCACAATCTACAGCGCTCCAGGATCTTCAAATACGAACTCCATCGGGTGATTGGATGCCGCTGAAGAACCTTGCCCGGATTGAGCGTTTTACCGGCCCGTCCAATATTTTGCGTGTTAACCAGGAGCGTATGGTTGAAGTAGAGGCCGATCTCGGCAACCTGGATCTGAGAACGGCCACAGAACTTGTAAGTGCCCAGCTGGCATCCATTGAATGGCCAGATGGATACCGATACGAAATCGGAGGTTCAGCAGAGGAACAGCAGGAATCGTTCAACTTTTTGATGATTGCCTTCCTTATTGCCGGAATTTTAACCTACATGGTGATGGCATCACAGTTCGAAAGTCTTGTGGAACCGTTCATCATTATTGTTACCATTCCTCTTGCGTTAACCGGAGTGCTGCTGATGTTATGGTTTACATCAACCCCGGTAAGTGTAACAGCCATGGTTGGCCTGGTTCTCCTGACTGGTATTGTCGTTAATAACGGAATTGTAATGATTGATTATATTAAAATTCTGCAGTCCCGTGGACAGGAACGCCACACCGCAATTGTAAATGGCGCAGGACGAAGGCTGCGTCCTATTTTGATGACGGCATTCACTACCATCCTTGCCATGGTTCCTCTGGCTCTGCAACTCGGAGCCGGTGCAGAAACCTGGAGCCCGATGGCGCGCTCGGTAATTGGCGGGCTGTTCATGTCAACCCTGCTGATGCTTTTTGCCGTACCGTGCATGTATTATGTAATCAACAGTTTTGTAGAAAAGATTGGCTTTGATGCTGTACACAAGGAAGATCCGCTGCAGGCCTGAGGCATTAACTTGTTTTAAACCAAAACCGGTTCAGTCATGAAAAAAATCACCATCACCGAAAAAATTCTGAAACGCCCTGTTACAGCGATCATGATGTCGCTGCTGGTGATCGGGTTTGGCCTGTTTTCACTCACCAACCTGAAAGTAACGCTCTATCCCACATTCAATATCCCGGTGATGGGCATCTCGGTCAATTATTCGAACGTGGCACCCGACGATATGCTGCGACTGGTGGTGGAGCCGATTGAGGGTGCGGTGATGGGGGTTGAAGGCGTAGAATCACTTGATTCCAATGTGCGCCAGGGAGGGGCTTTTTTAATTCTCCGGTTGAAGCCCGGTACAAATATCATGGTTACCGAACAAAAAGTAAGAGAGGCGGTTGAGCGAATTCGCCCGATTTTACCTGAAGAAGCCAACGAACCCTTTATTTTTCAGTTTGATCCCGACCGGGCACCGGTGATGCGGGTGAGTGTGGAATCAGACGTATTAGGCCTCGACGAGCTCAGGCAGCTTTCCGTTGAATTTATCGAGCCGCGGTTTGAACGGATCCACGGAGTAGCTTCTGCTGAAACACACGGAGGACTGACCCGAAATATATATGTTGATCTGCATCCTGAAGCACTGGCCCAGCACAATTTGCTGCCCAGTCAGGTAATAAATGCCATACGGACAAACAACGTACAGCAGCCCGTAGGCAGCCTTGTGGCAGACCGAACCAGTTACAGTATCCGGGCAGAATCGATGTATCAAAATGTTGAAGAGATAAATCAGACAATCATTACTCTTGTTGATGATGTTCCGATACGTGTTCGTGATGTGGCCAATGTTCGGGATGATTATGAAGAGATTCGGAACATCGTAGAAATTAACGGGCGCAACAGTGTTACTGTCGAAGTTCAAAAACAATCGGATGCCAACACCCTGGATGTAACCCATCAGGTGATCGCCACTATGCAGGAATTTCAACCAAACCTGCCTTCCAGCGTAAGCATGCAGGTTTTGAGCAACGAAGGCCAGTTTATTGAAGATTCCATAAACAACCTGTCACAATCAGCCCTCATTGCTCTTTTTGTTGTGGTGATTATTCTGCTGCTGTTTATGGGCGGATGGCGAATTGCTTTTGTTGTAGCCATGAGTATTCCGGTAAGCCTCACTGCCACGTTTGCTGCCATGTATGCCCTGGACATCACCCTGAATATTATTTCCATCACAGGGCTTGCACTGGCAATTGGCCTTCTTGTGGATAACTCCATTGTGGTTTCGGAAAGTATTGCCAATCAACTTGAGAAGGGTAAATCTCGTTTCCAGGCTGCATTAGATGGCACAAACGAGGTTAGCGGCGCACTTCTTGGGGCCACATTAACTACCATGGCTGTATTCATCCCTATTATGGGGCTTAGCGGTTTTGCCGGTACTGTTGCCAAAGATCTGGCACTTACCATCTCTATTTCCATTGCATTCTCGTTCCTGGCCTCTATTATTCTCATCCCGGTTCTTGCTTCAATTATGCTGAAAAGGGAGCAGTTTTTGAAAAAAAATTATACTCTCAGCTGGATCAAATCACTCGAAACCAACTACATCAATATTCTTGAATGGATTCTTGCGCGAAAGTATATCGTTGCAATTGGTGTGATCGGCATAATTGTAGGCGCAAATTACCTGTTTGATACAATCCCGAAAGAATTTTTCCCTGAAACCGATGAAGGTCAGTTTGATCTGCGCGTGGAGTTGCCGGCAGGAACCAACCTCGCCACAACCGCCACGTTTTTACGCGAATACACCCAGCGTTTACTTGAAGAGCCCGAAGTGGAAACCGTAATTACCAACATCGGCCGGCGCGGACGAAGCACACAGACCAATGCGGGAACATTAAGTATAACGCTGGTGGATGAAAGCACTCGCGATGATGTAACTGCAGAAGTAGCAAGTCGTTATCAAAGGCTGCTTGAAACAGAAGACGATATCACCATCGAAATTGCAAATCTCGGGGGTGGCGGTGCCATACCCATGGGGCGCGGATGGACCGGCCGGGGAATACGAATTAGCCTGATTGGTCCGGACGTGGAGGTACTGCAACGGCTTACACTGCAAATAGAAGAAGCCCTGATTGATGATCCGGAGGTGCTTTCTGTAAGCAACCCGCGAACCCGGCCGGGACCGGAGCTAATTTATGAACTCGACCGCCATCGAATTAGCCGAACCGGACTCGGATCAACCAGCATCGCATCGGAACTGGGAACACAGGCACGCGGCAATCGTGCAGGCTTTTTCCGAGAAGAGGGGCGCGAAATTCCCATTCAGGTACGCAATGTCAGAGAACAGTTTCAAAATCGCGAAGACCTGTTTGCACTCGAACTGGCTCAGGTTGAAGGTCAGCGAATTCCCGTTTTAGGCCTTGGCCAGTTTCAGCTTCAGGAAGGATTAAGCCGAATTAGCCGGCGCGACCGGGAAACCCTGCTGGATGTAAGCATTATGGTTCGGGGTGATATGGAGGCTTATCAGGAACAGCTCACCGATTTTCTGGATAATGAGTTCATCATGCCTGATGGCTATCGTTATGAATTTGCCGGCTCAGTATTTGCACAACAAGAGAGTGGTGCTGAAATTCTGATTGCCCTTTTCTTTGCACTTTTGTTGACCTACATGGTTATGGCATCACTTTTTGAGAATTTACGTGATCCTTTTATTGTGATGTTTTCGGTGCCTCTTGCATTTTTTGGTTCTCTGTTATTTCTGTACATCACCGGTACCTCGTTAAGCGTGCCTGCCTACATTGGTATTGTTATTCTGATTGGAATTGTTGTGAATAACGGAATTGTTCTGCTCGATTATATCCATCAGAGCACCCGGGGTAAAGAAGGTGAAATCGATTACCTGGCCCGATTTCTTGAAGCCTGTAAACGCAGGATGCGCCCAATATTGCTCACCGCTTTAACAACCATTTGCTCCATGATTCCTCTTGCCCTGGAACTTGGAGCCGGAGCTGAAACCTGGAGTCCCCTGGCCCGTTCGGTTATCGGTGGCCTTGCCTTTGCTACAATTTTAACGCTGTTTGTTGTGCCTGCTGTGGTGATTGGTATCTCGAAAAAACGCAGAAGTACGATTAAGAAAGCCCTGAGCAATTAAACAGACAGTTACGTTTTTAAGTGGGTGGAGGCTGTCTAAAAAGGGCGCGAAATTGTAAAAACAAAAAAATTTCGTCATGCCGGACCCCGATCCGGCATCTCCTGCCTTATCAACGACTGGAGATTTCGCTTCTCGTTCAGAAAATGAGCGCATCAAGCGCGGAATGACGCACTTTTTGGACAGCCTCAAAGTGGTGATGAGGCCAGGCTGGGATGATCTTTGTCGGTTTTGCGTTTTTACCGCCCTACCAGCATA
>SL_3KL_010_SEDDRAFT_10002525_pt1 | contig 16742 bp, 8 predicted proteins | sample SodLakKL_010_SED_2_FD_10381 | JGI IMG/M metagenome (IMG submission 10381) | reverse complement strand
TTGAGGAGAATAGTGGTCCTCTTTGACGAAAAGGATCGAATAAATGGACCGCTCTCCCGGTTCCGCAGACAATTCAGCCTAAGTCCGACAGGCTCCTGACCCCCTGCCCAACACCGGCGGCGGGCCCGGGCCGACTGCCACCGCAGACAACCCAAGAGGTGAGTGAATGGCTGCGAGACCGGAGGACGTCGACCCCCAGGAGACCCGGGAATGGCTGGAAGCACTTGAGGCAGTCATCGAGGAAGAAGGCGCGGAGCGCGCGCATTACCTGCTCGAATCGCTGGTCGACAAGGCCCGCCGCCGTGGCGGACACATTCCCTTCAAGGCCACCACCGCCTACCTGAACACCATCCCGCCATACATGGAAGCCAAGTCTCCGGGTGACCACGCGCTGGAGTGGAGAATTCGTTCCATCATCCGCTGGAACGCCATGGCCATGGTGCTGCAGGCGAACAAGGAACGCGAAGGCATTGGCGGCCACATCGCCAGTTTCGGCTCCAGCGCGACGCTCTACGATGTCGGCTTCAATCACTTCTGGCATGCCCCCTCGGACAACCATGGCGGCGACATGGTGTTCATCCAGGGGCACTCGGCCCCGGGCATCTATGCCCGTTCCTACCTCGAGGGTCGGCTGAGCGAAGAACAACTGCACGGCTTCCGCCAGGACGTGGGCGGCCCCGGAATATCATCCTATCCGCACCCCTGGTTGATGCCCGACTACTGGCAGTTTCCCACCGTATCCATGGGCCTGGGCCCGATCATGGCCATCTACCAGGCCCGCTTCATGAAATACCTGCACGACCGCGGCATCGTCGACACCAGCGGCCGCAAGGTCTGGGCGTTCATGGGTGACGGCGAGATGGATGAACCGGAATCGCTGGGCGCTATCGACGTCGCCGCCCGCGAAGGACTGGACAACCTGGTGTTCGTGGTCAATTGCAACCTGCAGCGACTGGACGGGCCGGTGCGGGGCAACAGCAAGATCATCCAGGAACTGGAAGGCGAGTTTCGGGGGACCGGCTGGAATGTGCTCAAGGTCATCTGGGGCTCGGGCTGGGACAACCTGCTTGCCCGCGATCGCTCCGGCCTCCTGCGCAAACGCATGGAGGAGTGCGTCGACGGCGAGTACCAGAATTTCAAGGCCAAGGGCGGCGCCTATACCCGCGAACATTTCTTCGGCAGGTACCCGGAGTTGCGGGACCTGGTATCCAACATGTCGGACGAGGAGATCTACCGGCTTTCCAGGGGCGGCCATGACCCGCACAAGGTCTACGCCGCCTACAAGGCTGCGGTGGATCACAAGGGCCAGCCGACGGTGATACTGGCGAAGACGGTGAAAGGCTACGGGATGGGCTCTGCCGGCGAAGGCCAGAACATCACCCACCAGCAGAAGAAGATGGGGCTGGATGCGCTCAAGGACTTCCGGGACCGCTTCGACATACCGGTACCGGACAATGAGCTGGAGAAGACACCATTCTACAAGCCGGCGGATGACAGCCCCGAAATCAAATACATCCGGGAACGTCGGGAAGCATTGGGCGGCTTTCTGCCCCAGCGCCGGCGCGAGGCCGAGCCCCTCGAGATCCCCGATCTCTCCGCTTTCGACCTGCTGCTCAAGGACAGCGGCGAACGGGAAATGTCCACCACCATGGCCTATGTGCGGATCATCTCGATCCTGGCCCGTGACAAGAAACTCGCGAAACACATTGTGCCGATAGTCCCCGACGAGGCGCGCACGTTCGGGATGGAGGGCCTGTTCAGGCAGCTGGGTATCTATTCGTCGGTGGGCCAGCTTTATACGCCCGAAGATGCCGACCAGTTGATGCTCTACAAGGAGAGCAAGGACGGCCAGATTCTGCAGGAAGGCATCAACGAGGCGGGGGCCATGAGTTCCTGGATTGCCGCGGGCACCGCCTACTCCAATCATGGGGTAAACATGATCCCGTTCTACTCCTTCTACTCCATGTTCGGTTTCCAGCGCGTCGGCGACCTGGCCTGGGCCGCCGGCGACATGCGAGCCCGAGGTTTTCTCATGGGGGGCACCGCCGGGCGCACGACCCTGAACGGCGAGGGACTACAGCACCAGGACGGACACAGCCTGCTGCAGGCGGCGATGATTCCGAACTGCATCGCCTACGATCCCACCTTCCCCTACGAACTGGCGGTGGTGATCCAGGACGGCCTGCGGCGCATGTTCCGCGAGCAGGAAAACGTCTACTACTACGTCACCATGATGAACGAGAACTACAGCCAGCCGTCCATCCCGAAAGGCGCCGAAGAAGGCATCCGCAAGGGCATGTACCTGTTTCGGGAGGGTGGCAAGGGCAAGCTCAAGGTGCAGTTGCTCGGCTCCGGCACGATTTTCCGGGAGGTGATTGCCGCCGCCGACCTGCTCAAGCAGGACTGGAAAGTGGACGCCGACCTCTGGAGTTGCCCCTCGTTCAATGAACTGCGCCGCGACGGCATTGCCGCCGAGCGCTGGAACATGCTGCACCCCGACAAGAAGCCGCGCAGCGGCTGGGTACAGCAGCAACTCAAGGGACGCAAGGGTCCGGCGGTTGCATCAACCGACTACATGCGCGCGCTGGCCGACCAGATCCGCCCCTATATGGATGGCCGGCGTTACGTCGTGCTGGGCACTGACGGCTTCGGCCGCTCGGACACGCGCGAACAGCTCCGCAGGTTCTTCGAGGTGGATCGCTACTACGTCACGGTTGCGGCGCTCAAGGCCCTGGCCGATGAGGGCCAGATCGAGACCGGGGTCGTGAATCAGGCCATCAGGAAATACGGTATCAATCCGGACAAACCGATCCCGACCTCGGTCTGAGCAGAGCCCGTAACTCGTACAGTCGCAGCGGGCGGAACGGCGCCGCAAGGCTCCCCGGCAGGCCGCCGGCAAATGCCCGCGACCCACCGCGGGGCAACGAAAGGAAGCAGGTCATGGCGACAACAACGATCAAGGTGCCGGACATCGGCGATTTCGAAGAGGTTGATGTCATAGAGGTGCTGGTGTCGGAAGGGGACAGGGTGGAGCCCGAACAATCACTGATCACCCTGGAATCCGACAAGGCCACCATGGAGGTGCCCGCAGACCGGGAGGGCACGGTGAAGTCCCTGAAAATAAAGGTGGGCGACAAGGTTTCGGAGGGCTCTCCCATCCTCGAGCTGGAGCAGGCGGAGGAGGCAACAGGCGGTGATGACAGCGTATCCGGCGGCGGGCGCGAACAGACCCTCGAGAGCGCCGAGCCAGCCCCGGCAGATGCCGACAGAACCGCAGCCGCACCACCGCAGCCTACAACCCCGGGCGGCGAAACCGCAGAGGACACCCCCGCATCCCAGCACCCGGGCTACCACCTCGAGGCCGATCACGAACCGGTGCCCGCATCGCGAATCGACAGCCGGGGCCATCGCCTCGCCCACGCCTCTCCCGCCGTACGCCGATTTGCCCGGGAACTGGGTGTCGACCTGTCGGCGCTGACGGGGTCGGGCCGCAAGGGCCGGATCCTCAAGGAAGATGTGCAGGCGTTTGTGAAGGGCGTCATGCAGGGAGCCCCCGCCGCGACGGTCGCCGCCGTCGGCGGCACGGGCATTCCGCCAGTCCCCGAAGTGGACTTTGCGAAATTCGGCGAAATCGAGGAGCGCCCGCTGTCCCGCATCCGGCAGAAATCCGGACCGCACCTGCACCGGAGCTGGCTCAACGTACCCCACGTCACCCAGTTCGATGAGGCGGATATCACCGAACTGGAGGCATTCCGGACGTCGGAAAAGGCTGCCGCCGAAAAGGCGGGTGTGAAGCTCACCCCGCTGGCTTTCCTGGTCAAGGCGGCGGCGGCAGCATTGCTCAGGTTCCCGGAGGTCAACAGCAGTCTGAAGCCCTCCGGAGAAACGCTGGTCCTGAAAAAATACGTCAACATCGGCGTCGCCGTGGACACCCCGAACGGCCTGGTGGTGCCCGTGGTGCGCGATGCCGACCGCAAGGGCATCTACCAGATCGCCGCCGACCTGGGGGAGATCAGCGGCAAGGCCCGCGAGGGCAAGCTGGGGCCCTCGGAGATGCAGGGGGGGACGTTCACCATCTCCAGCCTGGGCGGGATCGGCGGCACGGCGTTCACCCCCATCGTCAACGCCCCGGAGGTGGCAATTCTGGGTGTCTCGCGCTCGGAGATGAAGCCCAGGTGGAACGGCGCCGAGTTCGAGCCGCGGCTGATGCTGCCGTTGTCACTGTCCTACGACCACAGGGTAATCGATGGCGCCGCGGCCGCCCGCTTCACCACCCATCTGTCCGCGCTGCTGAGTGATCTGCGACGGCTGGTGCTCTGATTCCACCGCCCCGGCCAGGTGGAGTTGAACTGTTCGATCGGCCGTGTCGGCATTAGCTGCGGCGCATGCCGCCGGCCAACGCCAGATAAGGAACGCAAAATGGCGAACAAGACCATCAAGGTGCCGGACATCGGCGATTTCGATGCAGTGGACGTCATTGAGGTGCTGGTTTCGGAGGGCGACAGCATCGAGCCCGAGCAGAGCCTCATCACCCTGGAGTCCGACAAAGCCACCATGGAAGTGCCTGCGCCGGAGGGCGGCACGATCGGCAGGCTGCTGGTGAAGGTGGGCGACAAGGTCTCGGAAGGCACACCGATCCTGGAGCTACAGGCGTCAGGCGGCGGTCCTGTATCGGAGGAAGCGAAGGCCGAACCGCCGGACAAGGAGGAGCCGTCGAAGGCGGAACGGCGGTCGGCGCAGACGATACCGGGTGACGCAGCCGTCGACAGCGACTGCGACGTGGTCGTTATCGGCGCCGGGCCCGGCGGTTACACAGCCGCATTTCGCGCCGCCGACCTGGGCCTACAAACCATCCTGGTGGAACGCTATGAGACCCTCGGCGGAGTCTGCCTCAACGTCGGCTGCATCCCGTCCAAGGCGTTGCTACACGTCGGTCACGTCATGGAGATGGCGGCACAGTTCGGCAACCACGGAATCGTCTTCGGCAAACCGAAGATCGAACTGGACAAGCTGCGGAACTGGAAGAACTCCGTGGTGGGCAAGCTCACCGGCGGACTCGCCGGCATGGCGAAGCAGCGCAAGGTGGAAAGGGTCACGGGTACCGCCACCTTCGTCGGCCCGCATGAGATCACGGTGGACTGCAAGGACGGCAAACGCGCCGTCCGCTTCAGGCATGCCATCATTGCCGCCGGCTCGCGGGCCGCCTTTCCGCCCGGCATGGACCTGGACGACTCGCGGGTAATGGATTCCACCGACGCCCTCGAACTGGAGGACATTCCCGGCCGCCTGCTCGTGGTCGGCGGCGGAATCATCGGCCTGGAGATGGCCACGGTTTACGAAGCGCTGGGCTCGAAGATCACCGTCGTCGAGCTTCTGGACCGGATCATGGCAGGCGCGGACAAGGACATCGTCCGGCCCTTTGAAAAGCGGATCCGCAAACGTTACGAAAACCTCTTCCTGCAGGCCAGGGTCACCGCCATGGAGGCTCAAAAGAAGGGCATCAAGGTCAGCTTCGAGGGCAAGGACGTGCCTGACACCGACACCTTCGACCGCGTACTGGTGTCCGTGGGTCGTCGCCCCAACGGCGACCTGCTGAACGCGGAGGCGGCCGGCCTGGAGCTTGACGGTGGCTTCATTCGAGTTGACGAACATATGCGTACGAAGGTGTCCCACATCTTCGCCATCGGCGACGTGGTAGGCCAGCCCATGCTCGCTCATAAGGCCAGCCACGAGGGCAAGGTGGCTGCCGAAGTGATTGCCGGCCACAAGAGCGCCTTCGACGCCCGCGCCATCCCCTCCGTCGCGTACACGGACCCCGAGGTGGCCTGGGTGGGACTCACCGAGGCAGAGGCCAGGGAACAGGGCATTGCAGTCGAGAAGGGCGTATTTCCCTGGGCCGCCAGCGGTCGCGCACTGGCCATGGGCCGCGAGGAGGGCATGACCAAGCTGCTGTTCGACAAGGAAACCGGCCGTATGCTGGGGGGTGCGGCAGTGGGACCGAATGCCGGCGATCTCATGGGAGAAATGGCGCTGGCCATCGAGATGGGAGCAGAGGCTGCGGACATCGGTCTGACCATCCATCCGCACCCGACCCTGATCGAAACGGTCGGCATGGCGGCGGAAGCCGCCGAGGGCACGATCACGGATCTCTATATGCCGAAGAAGAAATAGGCGGCGGCGGGCGCCCGGCACCGAGCGCGAGAGTCCGAGAGGCGTTGAACGTTGAAGGCGGTGATATCGTTTTCTGTTTTCTGTTTTCTGTTTTCTGTTTTCTGTTTTCTGTTTTCTGTTCAGGGATGATATGCGCCTGGGGAGAGGTTTGAAGCGCGCTACGACACGCCGGGGCGGAAGCGTGAAACACCCATCGGCCAGGGGGCTGGCCTCCTACATCGGGGTTGCCACCACGCTCGACCCTGTAGGAGCCGAGCCCTCTCGGCGACGTGCTCCCCGAACAGGGAGCAACATCATCAACTACACGCCCCCGTTGTGTGTGTGTCCCCTTGGCGGTCGGCACTTGCGGATGTATGTTGAATCCACCGGATTTCGAAGCACCGCGAACAACTTCAGAATAACACCTGCCTGCCGGAGGGCGGACCCATGCGCCACGCCCGCATCACTGCCATCGCCCATTACGTACCCCAGCGGCTGATCACCAACGGGGCGCTGCGGGCACATTTCACTGCCCTGGGCGAGCCTGAGGTGGTGGACAAATTTGCAGACGGTACCGGCATCCGGCAGCGCTGGTATGCACCGGATGACTGGGCCACGTCGGACCTTGCGTTGCCCGCCGCCCGACAGGCCCTGGAACGCGCCGGCAAGCGTCCGCAAGATGTGGACCTGATCATCCTGGGCACGGATTCGCCGGATTACGTTACGCCCTCCACATCGGTGGTGCTTCAGCACAAGCTCGGGGCGGTCAATGCCGGCACTTTCGATGTCGGCTGCGCCTGCGCCTCCTTTCCAACGGCCCTGGCCACCGCTTCGGGACTGATTGCCACCAATCCTGCACTGCGAACGGTGCTGGTGGTGGGTGCCTACATGATGCGCAAGCTGGCGGACCCCGATGATCCCGTGATCTTTTTCTACGGCGACGGCGCCGGCGCGGCGGTGCTGGAACCGGCGCACGCGCCCGGTATCATCGGCTCGGCCTATCGGGCGGACGGCAGCTATTTCGACTGCTGGGGCATCTTCTCGGGCGGCACCGCCGAACCGGCAACGCTGGATTCCGTGCGCGAAGGGCGTACGCGGGTTCGACTCAAACGTCGCTACCCCCCCGAGATCAACGATCAAGGCTGGCCTGCGCTATTCGCCAGGCTTGCCGCAGAGAACGACTTCACGGTACATGACGTGGACCACGTGATCTTCACCCAGGTTCGTCGCGGCACCATCGAGCAGGTTGCGGACACCATCGGACTGCCCCGCGACAAGGCACACGTGATCATGGACAAATGGGGCTACACGGGCTCCGCCTGTATCCCCATGGCGCTGTCGGACGCCATTGAACAGGAGAAGGTCCGGCGCGGGGACTTGCTGGTTCTGATCGGGTCGGGAGTGGGGTATAACCAGGCGGCGATCGTCTTGCGGTTGTAAGTGGATTCGCGTTTTCCGTTTTCCGTTTTCCGTTTTCGGTAAGAGTGAACCGAACCGGCGGCGTAAACGACTGGGGGAATACCGATCAGCGTTCGATTCCCCCCTTGGCGCGCGCTCCCGGACACGGCTCACAGAAAACAGAAAACAGAAAACCACACCTACTATCTCTTATCGCGGCCCGACTCCTTCCCCCCCTCGTTTCCCCCTGACCGCGCTTTTCCAGCCTGGGTTGGCGGCGCGATCGGGATTGCCCGAAGATGGTCTCCCTCGCATGGCAGCAGCAGAGGATCGGCCGAGGCATCCTCCGCCGCAATCCAGACGCTCTGATCGCCCTGCCAGTGACCGGACTCCACTGAGCGTACGAAATCGACGATCAGGCGTGAAGCCAGCTGTGGCACCTCCAGGGTAAAGGCATGACAGACGCCTGGAACCAGCACCAGCCGGGAGGACGTGATGCGGCGCCGGATGATCTCATGGAGATGGCGGGGCGTGAGGTAGTCATATTCGGCATTGAGTATCAGGGTCGGGCAGTCAATGGCCCCGAGTTCCTCGCTGATGCCGCTGAAATCGGCCAGCGACTCCATCAGGTTCTGGATGCCGAATAGCTCGTTGCCGGAGGCTCCCACGCGACGGATAAGGCTGATCAGTTCGGCATTCTCGGTCAACCAGCGGTTGCTGAAATTGAGCGGCATGAGGAGGTCGAGATAGTACTCGAAGCCTACCCTGGAGAGACCCGTGAAGAGGTTCCATGCATGGCAACGCAGCTGCGGATCCAGCTCACTGAAGGTGCTGACGGGAAGCAGACCGGCAATGGCGTCGGCGTGGGCGACAGCATACTTCAGCGCGACGACGCCGCCGAATGATATCCCGAATACGTAGGGCCTGGAAATGCCGAGGTGCTCATGCAGCTCCCGCAACACATCGACGTGATCATCAAAACCGGCGCCGAGAACCGGTTTCGACGAAAGCCCCTGACCAAGCATGTCGTAACTGAGCACTCTGCATCCGGCAGCGGGCAACAGGGAGAAATAAGGGGCCCAGTGCGAGGTGCGCATCGACAGGCCATTGACAATGGTGACGACCGGCGCCTCGCCGCCACCGTGCAGTTCGTAGTGAAGATCGTGCCCCCGTTTGCTGCGGTACGCGGGCATCAGGCGTTAGCACCATTCGGCGCGATCCGCTCCAGGAGTTCCCGGAAGCAACTCTCCACCTTGTTCCGCTCCTCTTCCACGATGCGCTCCCGCTGCTCCGCCTCGAGTCCGCAGTCCGCTTCCTTGAGCAGGCGAATCTGCACCTGGATCTGGCGCCCGTTTTCTTCTTCCACCTCCTTGAGGGCCTGCAGAAACGGCGTATCAAGGCTCATGCTGGTCGGCAGCAGCGGGATAAACCGCACCACCGACATGAAGGCGTGACTGAGCGCCAGGTAACTGTAGAAAGTCTCATCGAGCGCCAGCAGACCCTGCAGGTAGCGCGCGGCCCCGGTTCGGTTCCACAACTCCAGATTGAGATTGGTGGCCTCCATGTAGAGGAAGGGGTTGGAAGACCAGGCGGTCGCCTTGCCGATCAGGGTCGCCAGTTCGACTTCCCGATAGTACTGATTGTGCAGGGCACGGTAGGGCTGCCAGTCAAAGGGCTGGAGTTCAACCTTCGCCAACACTGCGCTGTTGATGGCCTTGATCGACTGAATGAACAGGGTGATCCGCGTCTGATCATCGGGATGCACGCTGCCGCGCGCGAAATGCTCGCGGATTCGCTTGCGCAGATTGGCGATGTCGTTCGTCATGGTTTCTCGGGGGCCGCGTACATGAACCGATTCTATCCCGTCCATAATGAGGTACCAATGTCAGCCTTGCCCGCATTTCTCGCCGCCGTTCGTCGCGAGGGCGTCGGGATGCCGCTGTGACGGGGGCACGGACCGGAAGACGGCGAAAGCGTAGCTGACGCTCCGTCGAGCCGGCTGCAGGGAGTACGCCCCGACACAGCGAGCAGATCGGGCGTGCGTAGCAGAAGGGCGGTGAGATATGCGGGCTGGTCCCGGGCTGTCACAAGCTTCGCGTTCGCGGCAGTGTTGGCGCAGGCGCGGGAGCCCGGAGATGCTGAAGGACACCNCGAGAAGCTCCGGGAAGGCCCGCGGGGCGCGGTCCGGTCGCTCGCGGGTCTGTACAATGTGGCCTCGGTCATGGACTGTGGACGAGGGTGCCCAGCGGCCAGTGTTCCGTCCAACCGCCACCTTCGCAATGTGACGATCACCTTAAAACGACGGGAGTCAGGAATGCGCAACGACCCCGAGGAACGGAAAGTCAGGCTCCTGGGAGCAGTTCACGAGCGAATCCGGGAGAGATGGTCCGGCGGCACCGTGGCACTGCTGCAGACGTTCATCTCGCAATACTACCGGCGCGTGGCGGCAGACGACCTCGACTGGCGCGATGTCGACGACGTGTACGGTGCGGCGCTGTCACACTGGAACCTCGCGCGACGGCGGCGCATCGGAACACCCCGGATCCATGTGTACAACCCGACTCCCGATCAGCATGGCTGGGAATCCACACACACCATTCTGCAGGTAACCACCGACGATGTGCCTTTCCTGGTGGATTCGATCGCCATGGCGCTGAACCGGCGGGGGCTCACCATCCACCTCACTATTCACCCTCTGATCCGGTTGGTACGTGGTGACGATGGCGAAGTCCGCGAAGTATTCGTCGGCGATCAACCCGGCGAAGGCACGGCCGAGTCATGGATGCATTTCGAGGTGGACCGTCTCCCCGAAGACCAGGAACTCCTGGAGTTACAGGAGCAGATCCTGCGGGTGCTCGAGGACACACGCACCGTGGTGGCGGACTGGATCCCGATGCGGAACAAGATGGTAGAGGCGGCAGGCGAGCTGAAGCAGACCGCGGGCAGCGAGAACGCGGAACTGGACGAAACCCTGGCCTTTCTGGACTGGCTGGTAAACGACCATTTCACCTTTCTCGGTTACCGCTGCTACCGGCTGGAGCGCAGGGAAAAGCGTGACGAACTCATTGCCGAAACCGGCAGCGGGCTCGGCATACTGCGCAAGCGAGAGGGCAGCCCCCGCTCCTCACGCTTCGCCAGGTTACCGGCGGATATCCGCGCCATGGCCCGCCAGCCGAAGCCGCTGATCGTGACCAAGTCCGATCACCGCTCACCCGTGCACCGTCCCGGCTACATGGACTATATCGGCATCAAGCGCTTTGACGACACCGGAGCGGTAATCGGCGAACACCGGTTCCTGGGCCTGTACTCTTCCGCCGCGTACAACCTCAGCCCCCGGGACATCCCGTTGCTGAGGCGCAAGATCGCCGCGGTCATAGAACGCGCGGCTCTGCCGACGCCCGGGCACAGCAGTAAGGCGCTGCTCAACATCCTGGAAACCTATCCGCGCGACGAGTTGTTCCAGATAGACGCCGACGAGCTGTACCGGATCGCCACCGGCATCCTGCATCTGCAGGAACGGCAGCGCGTGCGTGTGTTCGTGCGCCATGATACCTACCGACGGTTCGTTTCCTGCCTGGTGTACGCGCCTCGCGACCGCTATGACAGTGATGTCCGTCGGAAGATGATGGCAATCCTGGAGCGGGCCTACGGGACCGACCAGAGCGAGTTCGCCGTCAGCCTCTCGGAAGCGGTGCTTGCGCGCATCCACTTCTTGCTCCATGTACGCAACCACCGCATTCCCGAGGTCGACACCAGGGAGCTGGAGGCGGAATTGCGCGAGACCATCCACGACTGGACGGATGATCTCTACCATGCGCTGCTGGAGTATTACGGGGAAGGCAAAGGCAACCGTTTGTTCAAGCGGTACGGCGAAGCATTCAGTGCCGCTTACCGCGAGGACACGAGCCCGCGTGTCGCCGCTCAGGATGTCGATCGGCTTGAGAAACTGGGTCCGGACCAGGACCTGGAAATCATGCTCTATCGCCCGCTGGAGGCCACCGAGGACATCGTCCGGCTGCGCATCTACCACTACGGCGGCGGGGTCACCCTGTCGGATACTCTCCCGCTGCTCGAGAACATGGGTGTGCGAGTGCTTGATGAACGCCCCTACACCCTGCAGACGGGGGAACCCGGTCACTGGATCCATGATTTCGGGCTGTACTANACCGGCCAGAGCGATCTGGAAATGGAGCAGATCCGGGAGTTGTTCGAGGAGACCTTCGCGGCCACCTGGCACGGCCGGGTGGAGAATGACGGATTCAATCAGCTGGTGCTGGCCGCCCGCCTGTCCTGGCGCGAGGTGGTGATACTGCGCGCCTATTCCCGTTATCTGCGTCAGGCGGGAACCTCTTTCAGCCAGTCCTACATGGAGGAAACGCTGGTCTGCAACCCGCGCATCGCCCGACTGCTGGTGCGGCTCTTCCATACCCGGCTGGACCCGGAACGCGTCGACGACAAACGTGCCTCCCGCCTCGGCGAACAAATCGAACTCGCGTTGAATGACGTCCCCAGCCTGGACGAGGACCGCATCCTGCGCCGCCTCCTTGCGGCCATAGAAGCCACCCTGCGCACCAACTACTATCAGCTGGACGGGAACCGGGACTACAAGGATTACGTCAGCCTCAAGCTCAACCCGGAACTGATCCCGGCCATGCCCGAACCACGGCCTGCCTTCGAGATCTACGTCTATTCGCCGCGCACGGAAGGCGTGCACTTGCGTGGAGGCAAGGTGGCGCGCGGCGGGCTGCGCTGGTCCGACCGACGCGAGGACTTCCGCACCGAGGTGCTGGGCCTGATGAAGGCGCAGATGGTCAAGAACGCCGTGATCGTACCGGTAGGAGCCAAGGGCGGCTTCGTGGCCAAGCAGCTCCCCGAGGAGCGTGAGGCTGTTCAGGAGGAGGTGAAAGCCTGTTACCGAATCTTCATTCGCGGTCTGCTGGACATCACGGATAACTACCCCGGCGGCGAGATTGAGCCGCCTCCCGACGTGGTGCGTCATGACGACGACGATCCTTACCTGGTGGTGGCTGCCGACAAGGGCACGGCCACGTTTTCCGACATGGCGAACGAGATTGCCGCCGATTACGGTTTCTGGCTCCGGGACGCCTTTGCATCCGGCGGCAGCAATGGCTATGACCACAAGAAGATGGGCATCACTGCCAAGGGTGCCTGGGTGGCGGTGGAACGGCATTTCAGGGAAATGAACCGGAACGTGCACACCGACCCGTTCACGGTGGTGGGGATAGGTGACATGTCCGGCGACGTGTTCGGCAACGGCATGCTGCTGTCACGGAAGATCCGGTTACTGGCCGCCTTCGATCACCGGCACATTTTCGTCGATCCGGACCCCGACGCCGAGCAGTCTTTCCAGGAACGACTGCGGTTGTTTTCACTGCCCCGTTCCTCCTGGGATGACTATGATCGCGCCCTGCTTTCCAGGGGCGGAGACATCTACCCGCGCAGCGCCAAGTCCATCAACCTGTCCCCGCAGGCGAAGAAGGCGCTCGGTATCAGTCAACCCAGCCTCACACCGGCCGATCTTATCCAGGCCATCCTGCTCGCGCCCGTGGACCTGCTCTGGAACGGGGGGATAGGCACCTACGTCAAGGCCTCCACCGAAAACCATGCGGACGTGGGCGACCGCGCCAACGATGCGGTGCGCGTCGATGCCGCGGACCTGCGCTGCAAGGTGGTGGGCGAAGGCGGGAATCTGGGTGTAACCCAGCTGGGTCGGATCGAGTACGCGCTCGGCGGTGGCAGGATCAACACCGACGCCATCGATAACGTCGGCGGCGTCAACTGTTCCGACCACGAGGTGAACATCAAGGTCCTGCTCAATGATGTCCTGGACCGCGGAGAATTGACGGAGCGCCAGCGCAGTCGGCTGCTCGCCGACATGACGAAGGAGGTCGCGGACCTTGTGCTTGCCGACAGCTACCGCCAGACCGAGGCGCTTAGCATCATGGAGGCGCGCGCGCCGAGCCTTCTCAGCGAACACGCACGGATGATCCGGGAACTTGAGACGCAGGGCCGCATCCGCCGACACCTGGACGGTCTCCCACAGGAGCGCCAGATCCAGGAGCGGAGCGCCGCGGGTCTCGGCCTGACACGGCCCGAGGCGGCGGTGTTGTTGGCACACGCCAAGCTCAACGCATACGAGACTCTGCTCGCCAGTACGCTGCCGGACAACCCGGACCTGCAAGAGACGCTGCAGGCGTATTTCCCGGCACCGCTGCGCAAGCGCTACCGCACGCTGCTCCCGGAGCACCGCCTGCATCGTGAAATCGTTGCCACGCAGGTCACCAACGAGCTCTTTGACCGCATGGGGGCGAGCTTTCTGTTCCGTACCCAGGAGGCCAGCGGCGGCGAGGCGGATGCCATCGCCCGCGCCTACTTCATGACCCGCGGCATATTCGGCCTGGACGATCTGTGGAAACAGATCAACGGCCTCGACAACCAGGTGGCGAACAGCAGTCAGACGGCGTTGCGCATGGACCTCCTGGACGTGGCAGAGAGTTCGGTCCTTTGGCTGATGCGCCATCTCCCCGGCACGACGCAGCCGGTGGACGCCACCATACGCCATCTGCGGAAACCGGTGACGGCGCTTGAGGCCGATTTGGACGCCCTCCTTCCGGAAGACGACAAGCGTTACCTGGCAGGCCGCGTACGCAAGTACGTGAATGAAGGTGTTCCCGAGGAACTGGCTGTCCGGGTGACACACCTTGACCCCATGGCGTCGGCACTGGACGTATCCCTGACCGCGGACGAGACCGGCGCGGAGTTGCGCGCGGCTGCGGCCGTTTATTTCCAGCTCGCGGGCCAACTGGGCCTTCGCTGGCTGGCGAACGCCATCGAGGATGTCCCCACCGACGACCCCTGGCATGAGCGGTGCCGGGTCGGTCTCGAGGACGATCTCGGACGCCAGCGCCGTCTGCTCACCACCGCAGTGCTGCGCAATGGCAACGGCGACACACCGGATGCCGTGGTGGAAAGATGGTCGCGGCGGTTCAGTGGTCCGATCAACCGCCTCATGCAGACACTGGATGACCTGCGGCACTGCGCCCAGCCGGACGTCGCCATGCTGTCCGTGGCGCTACAGGAACTCAAGAACCTGGTTTCCATTTCCGGGCGGTCGGCGTGAAATGACGGATTGCGGGGACCAAGCATGAACGTGGAAAACGACGAGGAGAGTGTGCCTCTGCACGTGCGCAGTCAGGGCGAGGGACCGCCGCTACTCCTGTTGCATGGCCTTTACGGCTCCGGCAGCAACTGGAATGGCATTGGCCGCAGGCTGGCCCACAGCTATCGCGTGCATCAACCCGATCTGCGCAATCACGGCAAGTCCCCGCACCATCCGACCATGCATTACCAGGCCATGACAGCCGATCTGCTGGCATTGATGGATCGCCTCGAGATTGGCCGGGCCGCCGTTCTTGGCCACAGCATGGGGGGGAAAGCGGCCATGCTGCTTGCGCTCGCCCAGCCGTCGAGGGTGGCCGCCCTGGCCGTGGCCGATGTGGCGCCGGTCCGCTATTGCAGCGATGAACATGCGCGGCTGATCGCCACCCTGCGCTCCCTGGATACCCGTAGCATCGGCAGCCGTGCGGAGGCCGACGAGGCCTTGCGTGCCGCCATTCCCGATGCGGGCATCCGGCAGTTCCTGCTTACCAACCTGGCTCGAGCGCATGGCCGCTGGCAATGGCGCATACCGCTTGATGTGCTAGCGGAGGGCCTGCCGGCGATCAGCGGCTGGCCGGGGGAGCTGGATGTACACTATCCCGATCCCGCGCTGTTCATTTACGGCGGCCGCTCCACGTATGTCACGGACGACGGCTGCGTCCGGATACGCGACTACTTCCCGGCTGCCCGCTTTCACTGCATGGAGGAATGCGGTCATCTGCTGCATGTGGAAAAGCCCGATGCGTTCACGCAGGTTGTCCAGCGATTTCTGTCGGATCCGGAATCGGTTAATAATTTCACACAGTAAAATGGATTTCATAATACGGACATTCTTCTGGTGAGTTGCTTCCAGAGATCGATATACTGGCGCTCTGCTGGAGCATGCGCCTGATTTCATGATGCGGAGCACACGGGATGTCTGATGACCTGCGAGAAGCCGCCCTCGAATACCACCGTTACCCCACCCCCGGAAAAATCAGCCTCCTCCCGACCAAGCCGCTGGCCAACCAGCGCGACCTGGCGCTGGCCTACTCGCCCGGCGTCGCGGCGGCCTGCGATCTGATCGTTCAGGACCCCTCCGAGGCCGCCAAGCTGACGTCCCGCGGCAACCTGGTGGCAGTGATCACCAACGGTACCGCGGTGCTCGGGCTGGGCGCCATCGGGCCACTGGCCTCCAAACCGGTGATGGAGGGCAAGGGCGTACTGTTCAAGAAATTTTCCGGCATCGATGTATTCGACATCGAAATCGACGAACGCGATCCAGACAAGCTGGTGGATATTATCGCAAGCCTCGAGCCCACGTTCGGGGGCGTGAATCTCGAGGACATCAAGGCGCCCGAGTGTTTCGAGATCGAGGAAAAGCTCAAGGAGCGCATGAATATCCCGGTGTTCCACGACGATCAGCATGGCACTGCCATCATCACCGCCGCCGCCATCCGCAATGGCCTGCGGGTAGTCGAGAAGGACATCGACAAGGTCAGCCTGGTCTGCTCGGGTGCCGGCGCTGCCGCCATTGCCTGTCTGGATCTGCTGGTAAGCCTGGGCATGAATCCGGACAATATCCTCGTGACCGACCGCGAGGGCGTGGTGCACACGGGGCGTACCGACCTGGATTCGCGCAAGGCCGTGTATGCGCGTCAGACAGAGGCTCGCTCACTGGACGACGCGATCGGCGGCGCCGACATATTTCTCGGCCTGTCGGCGCCCGGCGTGCTGAAGAAGGAGATGGTGGCAAGGATGTCCGAACGGCCACTGATCCTCGCCCTTGCCAACCCCATTCCCGAGATCCTGCCGGAGGACGCGCTGGAAGTGCGCCCCGACGCCGTGATGGCCACTGGGCGTTCCGACTATCCGAACCAGGTCAACAACGTACTTTGCTTTCCGTTCATCTTCCGCGGCGCGCTGGACGTCGGCGCGACCACGATCAACGATGAGATGAAGCTGGCCTGCGTGGAGGCCCTTGCCGACCTGACCATGCAGGAATCCTCCGACGTGGTGGTCGCGGCTTACGGCGG
>SL_3KL_010_SEDDRAFT_10002524_pt1 | contig 16742 bp, 15 predicted proteins | sample SodLakKL_010_SED_2_FD_10381 | JGI IMG/M metagenome (IMG submission 10381) | reverse complement strand
ATTGAATTTAATGCCCAGCCGTTTACGCCATAATGCCAGTGTGTAGAAAAAATCGGAGTTTTTTCCGTCAATATACACGGGCACAATATCGCGCTTATGCTGAACAGCTTTCGTAATAAAGGTCTTTTTCCACTCCAGGTCACGGATCTCCCCTCCTTTCCTTCTGGAGACCAATCCTGCCGGAAAAATCAGCATCAGCTCCTCTGAAGCAAAACAAGCCTCCAGCGCTCGCACAAATTCCGCATTATTTCTGCCATGTTTATTGACAGGAACAAACAGCTCCTTCAGGTTATGTAGTTCCAGCAATATATCATTGGCCAGAAAACGAATATCTGAGCGCTTTTCCCCAATCACATGCATCAGCGCCATTCCGTCCAGCCCTCCCAGCGGATGATTAGACGCCACAATATAGCGGCCGGAAGACGGAATGTTTTCCTCATTCACCACTTCGATATCAAGCTCAAAGCGCTCAGCCAATATCCGCTCAATAAATTCAAGACCCGTAAGATGACGGTATTGTTCCAGGGCCTGGTTGATCTCCTCCTGGTGAACAACCCGCTTCAGGTAGCGAATCACCGGACGCGGAATAAGATGATAAGCCCCGCCCGCCCTGGATCGCAATACCTTATCGATATCAATCAGCTGTTGTTTTTGTTGATCTGTGTCGGTAGTCATGCTGTCTTCTCCCATTGGCTCCAAAAATAAGAAATAAGTTTGAAAAACTCACACGACGGTATGCCCTCAGGGCCACAAAGGCTCATCGCACTGACTGACAGCACCCACTTTTGCACCCCCTTTCGGGTATGCACCCAAGCGCCTGTATTTCAATTTTTTAACACATACAGACGTCCAATCTATCCAAAATTCAGCCAAAAAGTTATCAACAATGTGGTAAAAAGTGGTAAAAAGTGGTAAAAAGTGGTAAATTTATATCTATATTTACACTTTGAAAACAGATAAGCGCGAAAAAATGACACACCTCCTTGGTGAATTTGACTGCAGAATCGACACCAAAGGCCGCTTTATGCTTCCCTCGGGATTAAAAAAGCAGCTGGAGCCTGGTGACCAGGAGCGTTTTGTCGTTAACCGTGGCTTTGAAACAAACCTCACGCTCTACCCGGAGAGCGAATGGTTGAAAATATCACGTGAAGTTAATTCGCTGAATCTGTATAACAAAAAAAACCGGGAGTTCGTTCGCTACTTTTTCCGGGGGGCGAAAGAACTCAGGCTTGATCCGGCCGGAAGGCTGTTGTTACCCAAGTCGTTGACCGACTACGGGGGGATTCATAAGGAAATCGTTCTTTTTGCATATGGCAGGCGCATAGAAATTTGGGCAAAAGAGGCATACGAAGGCTTGCTGGCCAGTGAACCTGAAGATTTTTCCTCACTGGCCGAGGAAGTGATGGGGAAGGTTAATCAAACATCCGGAGGTGAAGATGTATCATAGTCCGGTTATGCTGGAAGCTGCCATTGACGGACTGTCAATGGTTTCCGGCGGCACATATGTAGACGCCACTTACGGTGGAGGAAGCCATTCAGCCGCAATACTGCAGCGGTTGGGTAACGGGAAACTTATCGCTTTCGATCAGGATGAAGATGCCCGGAGAAACATCGGGGACGATCCCAGGTTAACTTTTTTTGAGCACAACTTCAGGTACATAAAAAACATCCTGAAGTTTCACGGACATCTTCCTGTAGACGGCATCCTGGCAGACCTTGGTGTTTCATCGTACCAGTTTGACCAGGCGTCAAGGGGGTTCTCCACAAGATCGGACGGCCCGCTGGATATGCGAATGAACCGGCAGGCTGCAGTAAGCGCCAAAGATATCCTCAACAGCTATGATGACAAACAACTGGCCGGGTTGTTTTACACTTACGGTGAGTTGAAGAATTCACGCAGGATCGCCGCAGCCATCATAAATTATCGCCGGGAAAGACCACTGGAAACGACGGCAGAGCTTGCCGGCCTGCTGGAAAAGATGGCTCCCCGGGGGAAGGAGAACAAATTCCTTGCCCAGGTTTTCCAGGCCCTTCGCATTGAAGTGAACCAGGAACTGGATTCCCTGAAAGAACTGCTGATACAAAGCACTGAGGTCTTAAAAACCGGGGGAAGGCTTGTGGTAATCTCTTACCATTCCCTTGAAGACCGGCTGGTAAAGAATTTCATCAAAACAGGGAATTTCAGCGGAAATCCGGAAAAAGACTTTTTCGGGAATTTAATCCGGCCCCTTGAACCGGTAGGAAAAATGCAAACAGCAGGCAAAGAGGAAATCGTCCAAAACCCCAGGGCAAGGAGTGCAAAACTCAGGATAGCAGAAAAGGTTAATCAAAATGACAGGGAATAAATTCAAAAAACAGCAACAGGAAAAGGCCGGGACCGGAAATGGCCGCACAGGGCGCTTTTTTGCCGGACTGCTTGACGGCAGTTTAGTAACCGGCAAATCCGCCCCGAACCTGCTGCCATTTATATTTTACCTGTCAGGACTGGCCTTGTTCCTGATCTTTAATGCATACTACGCTGAAAGAAAAGCAAGAGAAGCAGATCAGTTACAACAAGAGATGACCGCCCTGCGAATCAGGTACGTTCAAACCAAATCCGAATATATGTACCTGACAAACCGCTCGGAAATTTCCAGAAGGCTAAGAAACCGGGGATTCATTGAACCCAAGGAGCCACCCAGGCAGGTATACGAACTGGACAAAGACAAAGGCCTGATGGACCGGCTTCTGGGACGGAACTGAGAATGAAAAAAGAGAATAAAAACCAGCTACGGGAAAAACAGGATCGTGGAACAAAAAAGCGACATACTGTGGAGAATTCGCCTGACCTATTTCATTATGGCAGTGATCGCCATGGTGATCATCGGCAAAGTTCTTTACATACAGCTTGTCGAAGGTGAATACTGGAAAGAACGCTCACGCTCCTCCTCCATGCGTTACGTAAACATTGAAGCTGCAAGGGGAGACATTTGTGCGGATGACGGCAGGCTGCTGGCCACCAGCGTGCCTGTATACGAGCTTCGCATGGACCTGAGCAACACAGTCACCTCTGATCAATTGTTTTATGACAATGTGGACTCACTAGCTTTCCGGCTTTCCAGATTATTCGGCGACCGCACCGAAGCCCGGTATCGCGCAGGCCTGGTTCGTGCCAGGCAAAACCAGGAACGTTATTACCTCGTCAAACGCAATGTAAGCTGGGAACAACTCTGGCAGGCACGCCAATTCCCCCTGTTCAGGCTGGGGCGTTTCGGAGGAGGTTTCATCGTGAACGAAAGAACAAGACGTGAAATGCCCTACCAGACGCTGGCAGCCCGAACAATCGGTTATGAACGTGAAGGAATCTATGTGGGGCTGGAAGGTGCTTACCGGGAACACCTGGAGGGGGTGCAGGGTAAAAGGCTGATGCAGCGACTAAGCGGCGGAACCTGGATGCCAATCAGTGACCAGAATGAGATCCGGCCCCAAAACGGCAAGGACCTCATAACCACTATCAATGTGGAAATTCAGGACATTACTGAAAAAGCTTTACTGAGACAGCTGGAACGATTCAGGGCCAATCACGGAACGGCGGTAGTGATGGAAGTGGCAACCGGAAAAATCAAAGCCATTTCAAATCTTCAGAGAAACCCTGCCGGAACCAGTTACGACGAAACGTACAATTTTGCAGTTGGCCAAAGCACTGAGCCCGGTTCCACATTTAAACTGGCATCTCTGATCGCTGCCCTGGAAGACGGCGTAATCAGCCCGGATGACTACATAGATACAGGTGCGGGAAGCATCACCTATTATAACCGGACCATGCGGGATGTCAATGAAGAGGGCCACGGCAACATTCCGGTTCGCGAAGCATTTGCCCTGTCATCCAATGTGGGGATATCCCAGATCATCTATCATGCATACAAAGATAACCCGGAACGTTTTGTGGAACGACTCCGTCGACTCGGACTGCACGAACCCCTGGGGCTGGAGATTTCCGGTGAGGGTCAGCCCATTATCCGGGACCCCGGAAGCCAGGGATGGTCGAACCTTTCCCTCCCATGGATGGCCATTGGTTATGAAGTGTCGCTGACCCCGCTGCAAACACTGACATTATATAATTCCGTGGCAAATAACGGCCGGATGATGAAGCCCATGTTTGTTAGTGAGATTCGCCAGGCCGGCAGAACAGTGGAAGAGTTTTCTCCAACCGTAATGAACCGCGCCATTGCGGGCAGCCGAACCATTCGCCAAGCGCAGGAAATGCTGGCCGGAGTTGTTGAGAACGGAACCGCAAGTAACATCCGGACAGAAGCTTACCCCATTGCCGGCAAAACAGGAACAGCCCAGATCGCACAAACCAGCCAGGGTTACAGGGGCCCTTCCGGCACTCACTACCAGGCCTCTTTTGTGGGATATTTCCCGGCAGACAACCCTGTTTACAGCTGCATCGTTATGATCAATAATCCCCGCGGATATATTTATACAGGCAGCCAGGTTGCGGCACCGGCTTTCAGGGAAATTGCAGACAAAATGTACGCTTCACAGCTATTTATGGCTCCGGAGGGAGAACAGGAAATAATGATGGCTTCATTGCCCGGATTCAGAAACGGCTACCTGCAAGACCTCCGGGACATTTACTCTCCATTTGATGTACGCATCATGGATGACGCCGTTGAAAGCCAGTGGGGCAGGGCCACCATCACTGCAGACACCATCAGGCTGGAAGACCGGACGTTTATAGAGAACCTGGTACCTGAAGTGGTAGGAATGGGGCTGAAAGACGCCATTTTTGTACTCGAAAATGCGGGCCTGAGGGTCCGGTTTACCGGAAGGGGTATAGTCAGGAGACAAAGCATCCCCCCCGGCCGAAGAATCAATGCCGGAAACATAATTTACCTGGAACTGTCATAACAACCAACAACAATGGCACAAGAGAAACAGTTAAGTGATTTATTATACCGCACCGGGGTAAAAGAAACATGGGGCACACCTCACTGTGCAATTCTCTCTGTGACCGCCGATTCCAGGATGGTTAGTCCCGGAGCACTTTTTATCGCCGTAAAAGGGTTGACAACCGATGGTCATCAATACATCCACAATGCGATCCGGGCCGGTGCCAGGGCAATTATGTGCGAAACCATGCCCGGAGAACTGACTCCGGGCATCAGTTATATCAGGGTATCCGACACTACTTTCGGAATGGCTGTGGCCGCATCCAACTTTTATGACCATCCCTCAGCAAAGCTAAAGCTGGTAGGTGTAACAGGAACCAACGGCAAAACAACCACCGTAAGGTTGCTGTATGATACATTCACCCGGCTGGGACATACTTGCGGACTAATCTCAACCATCAGTAACAAAGTAGGAGCAATAGAATCAGATGCAAAGTATACAACCCCTGATGTTTTATCAACCAACAAACTCCTCAGACAAATGGTTGATGCAGGCTGTGAATATGCTTTCATGGAAGTGAGTTCCCACGCATTGATCCAGCGAAGAACAGAAGGCCTGTATTTTGCCGGTGCCATTTTTACCAATATCTCACACGATCACCTGGACTATCACCAGACCTTCAAGGAGTACCTCAGGGCAAAACAGTTGCTGTTTAATAACCTGGACAGTTCCGCTTTCGCCCTGACGAACCTGGACGACAAAAACGGGATGATCGTATTACAGAACACAAAGGCTGTTGTAAAGACCTACAGCCTGCGGGCCATGGCCAATTTTAAAGGAAAAATGCTTGAAAACAGTTTTGAAGGTCTTCATCTTCGTATCGAAAAGCAGGAAGTCTGGACTCAGCTGACCGGTCGATTCAACGCATACAATATTCTCGCAGTTTACGGGGCAGGTCGAATGCTCGGCAAACAATCCGAAAAATTACTGACTGCAATCAGTGCCTGTGAAGCACCGGCCGGCCGGTTCGAGTATTTCAGGAACAAAAACAATATTACAGGCATCGTGGATTATGCACATACCCCTGATGCCCTCGAAAATGTATTAAAAAACATCAGTGACCTCCGGGGAGGACAGGAAAAACTGATCACGGTCATCGGATGCGGCGGCGACAGGGATAAGGCCAAAAGGCCGGCCATGGCAACCATTGCCGCCGGTTACAGTGACCAGGTCATCTTTACCAGTGACAACCCCAGAACCGAAGATCCGGAAATCATCATCAATGATATGATTGCCGGACTGGATCCGGACCCGGTTCTGAAGAAAAAATTCATCCCCATTACAAGCAGAAAAGAAGCAATCAACGTGGCCTGTGTGATGGCCACAGAAGGAGATATCATACTTGTGGCGGGCAAAGGTCACGAAAAATATCAGGAAATCAACGGGGTCAGACATCCCTTTGATGACAAAGCGTTGTTACAGGAATTTTTAAACAGATAACCCATGCTTTACCCATTGTTTGAATTTCTGGATCAGACCTACGACCTTCCCGGTACCGGAGTGTTTCAATACATCTCCTTCCGGGCCGGCATGGCCATTATTTTCTCCCTGTTTATTACCATGATTTCCGGAAAATATATCATTCAATTCCTTAGAAGGAAACAAGTAGGGGAAACTGTAAGAGACCTTGGGCTTGAAGGACAGGTAAGCAAAGCCGGCACTCCCACCATGGGCGGACTGATTATCATCGCAGCAATCGTAATCCCCACCCTGCTTTTTGCCAGGCTGAACAACATTTATATTGTATTGATGCTGATTTCCACCATATGGCTGGGCGCAATCGGTTTTATTGACGATTACATCAAAGTATTTAAAAAAGACAAAAAAGGACTGCACGGAAAATTCAAGATTCTGGGGCAGATTACCCTTGGGATTATTGTAGGAGCCACACTTTACTTTCATGACGGAGTAGTGATCCGGGAAAAACCGGATACCCCGCTGGAGTTTATCAGTACAAGTGAAATCCTGGAAATTGAAGGGGTGGCCGATCCGGACTCCCCGTTCCCGTTTGAATCGGTTAAATCGACCAAAACCACCATTCCCTTTTTAAAAGACAATGAGTTCGACTATTCCGTATTACTGAAGTTTCTGGGCCCCGGTTATGAACGCTGGGCTTTTTTGATTTTCATCCCCATCGTTATACTGATAATCACTGCGGTATCTAACGGGGCAAATATTACGGACGGGCTGGACGGACTGGCGACGGGAAATTCAGCGATCATAGGTGCCACATTGGGGGTACTGGCCTATGTATCGGGCAATATGGTATTCGCGGATTACCTGGATATCATGTATATCCCGCATACCGGGGAGCTGGTGATCTTTATCGCCGCTTTTGCCGGTGCCTGCGTGGGCTTTCTCTGGTACAATTCATACCCCGCACAGGTTTTCATGGGCGACACCGGAAGCCTGTCACTTGGAGGCATCATTGCCGTGTTTGCCATCGTGATCAGAAAAGAACTCCTCATTCCCATACTATGCGGTGTTTTCTTTATGGAAAGCCTCTCTGTAATCCTGCAGGTCATGTGGTTCAAGTATACAAAAAAACGCTTCGGAGAGGGAAGGCGCATTTTTAAAATGGCCCCCCTTCACCACCACTATCAAATGAAAGGCCTCCATGAGGCAAAAATTGTACAACGCTTTTTTATCATCGGGATCATGCTGGCGTTATTTTCGGTCATCACTCTGAAACTAAGGTAATGACATTGATCCCCAAATAACTAATAAAGAAATAAAAGACATAACGAACAAATGGATACTTTGGCGAAAGCATTAAAAGGAGAAGGAAACATCTACGGCAGCATGGCCGAAAACATTACTTCCCGGCTGCCTGATGTACGGAAGGAAGGGATCAAGGAGTGCCTGGGCGGTTTTCTGCATGAAGAGCATCGCCTCGAAGAAGTGGAGATGGTCAGGGGAATCACATTTATCAATGATTCCAAGGCCACCAATGTCAATGCGGCATGGTTTGCCCTCGAAAGCATGAACCGGCCTGTGATATGGATCGCAGGCGGACAGGACAAAGGAAATGATTACCGGGCACTGGCAGGAGTCGTCTCTGAAAAAGTAAAAGCCCTTGTTTGCCTGGGGGTGAACAACCAGAGGCTGAAAGATTTTTTCGAAGACCGCGTACAGGCCGTTTTTGAGGCAGAAACAGTCGGGGAAGCGGTCCGTACAGCTTACATGGCAGGAGCACCCAATGACATTGTTTTGCTTTCACCTGCCTGTGCAAGCTTTGATCGTTTCAATGATTATACCGACAGGGGCCGGCAATTCAAACAAGCTGTATATGATCTCTAGGTGAAGTCTATCAACAAGCTATATGCGATAAACATTCTGCAATATGCAAGCATTGCTTAAACATATAAAAGGGGACAGGACCATCTGGATCGTGGTAATTTTCCTCTACCTGGTATCCATCCTGGCAGTATACAGTTCCACAGGAACGCTGGCATATCGATTCCGGGAGGGAAACACAGAATATTACCTGATTAAGCACATGGTAATCATTTTGTTGGGACTGGGATTGATGTTCCTGGCCCACAGGGTAAAATACACTTACTATTCCAGGATTTCCCAGCTGGCTCTGGTGATAGCCATTCCCCTGCTTTTGTTTACACTCCTCAGAGGCACAACCATTCATGAAGCCAGCCGATGGATCACCCTGCCCATCATCAACGTGAGCTTTCAAAGTTCAGACCTGGCCAAACTGGCCATTATCATGTACCTTGCCCGTCTTCTGACCAGGAAACAATCCATCATCAAGGATTTCAATTCGGCTTTTCTCCCCTTGATCTTACCCGTAATGCTGGTCTGTGGTCTGATCATGCCGGCAAACCTCTCCACAGCCCTGGTATTGTTTGTTACCTGCGTGGTTCTGATGTTCATTGGCAGGGTGCGATTCAAATATATACTGGCCCTCACAGGGATCAGTTTAGCCGGGGCAGTGCTGTTTATTGTCATCATATCAGCCATGCCCGAAGGCGGACGGGTGGGCACATGGCAGAGCCGGGTTGACACATTTCTCGGAAAAGAAGGCCAGGACACCTACCAGACCGATCAGGCAAAAATTGCCATTGCAACCGGAGGGGTTATCGGAAAATTACCCGGTAATTCAACGCAGCGCAATTTCCTGCCCCAGGCCTACTCTGATTTTATTTACGCCATCATAATTGAAGAATACGGACTGGCAGGAGGGTTCCTGGTCCTGCTGTTTTATATGATATTACTTTACAGGGGGGTCAGGGTTGCCCACAAGAGCCCCGGAACCTTCGGGGCATTACTGGCAGCCGGACTGAGTTTCAGCCTGGTATTCCAGGCCATGGTCAACATGGCCGTGGCCGTAAACCTGTTACCGGTTACCGGGCAACCATTGCCGCTGGTAAGTATGGGGGGTACCTCATTGTGGTTTACCAGCCTGGCCATTGGCATCATTCTTAGCGTAAGTCGCACCATTGAACAGGAAGAAGAAATTGAAAACAACACAAATGGAAAAACGTACGCAACCGGAACAGTCGCTTAAGGTCCTGATTGCAGGCGGAGGCACCGGGGGGCATGTATTCCCTGCCATTGCGATTGCCCATGCAATAAGGGAAAGGGCCTTCAATACGCGTATCCTGTTTGTGGGTGCAAAAGGACGGATGGAAATGCGGAAAGTCCCGCAGGCAGGATTTCACATCATCGGGCTGGACATTGCCGGACTGCAACGACGGTTGACGTGGAAGAATCTGTTGCTCCCCTGGAAACTCCTGAAAAGTATGGCAGGGGCTAAAAAGATTGTCAAACGTTTCAGGCCCGACGTGGTAATCGGAGTCGGAGGCTACGCAAGCGGGCCGGTAGTTTGGGCGGCAGCCAGGCAAAAACGACCCGTACTTATCCAGGAACAAAACTCATTTCCGGGTATCACCAACAGGATACTCGGGAAAAAAGCAGACAAGGTATGCGTGGCCTATGGAGGGATGGAGGCATTTTTTGCCAAAGAAAAGATATATATTACAGGAAACCCGGTGCGGCAACAAGTGACAGACATTGCAGGCAAACGGGAAGAAGCATTACGCTACTTCGGGCTCTCCGACGATAAACCGGTACTGTTGGTAACAGGAGGCAGTGGTGGGGCCAGAAGCATTAATGAAGGGGTGGCCCATAACCTGCCGGGGCTGAAAAAGGAAGGAATTCAACTGATCTGGCAGACAGGAGCTTTTTATTTTGATGCTGCAAAAGAATCAGCAAAAAAAACAGGAGAAGATAAACTATACATTAACGCTTTCATCGACAGGATGGATTATGCGTATGCAGCTGCAGATGTGGTAGTCAGCCGTGCAGGCGCCATTGCAGTATCTGAAATAAGCTCCGTGAAAAAACCTGCCATATTCATTCCGTCGCCCAATGTGGCCGAGGATCACCAGACCAAAAATGCGCAGGCACTGGTCAACCATAACGCGGCAAGCCTGCTGAAAGACCATGAGGTAAAAGATCGCCTGGTAATGGAAGTAAGTGCCCTGATGTTTGATGAAAACAAAAAACAACGCTTCAGAGAGAAACTGGCAGGTCTGTCCTATCTGAATGCTGCAGACGTCATAGCCGGTATAGCACTTGACCTTGCCTCGAAAAAACGTTCCGCGGCCGGGACAAGCGTTAAGACCAACGGCAGAAAAACAACAAACAAATGACCGACATTAACCACATAACGCACATTTACTTCCTGGGCATCGGAGGCATCGGCATGAGCGCACTTGCCCGGTATTTCTATACCCGCGGTGTAAGTGTTAGTGGTTACGATAAAACCCCCTCCCGGCTGACCGTTGAACTGCAGGAGGAGGGAATCAAAGTGGTTCATGATGACGATCCGGGCACCCTTGAAATAATGCCTGAACTGGTGGTTTATACCCCAGCCATCCCATCATCGAATACACTTTTCCGGCATTTCAGCAGCCACAATATCCCCATGCAGAAACGGGCGGAGGTACTGGGGATGATCTCAACAGGCATCCCCACCATTGCCGTAGCAGGCACACACGGCAAAACAACCATCAGTGCCATGCTGACGCATATTCTCAAAGTGGCAGGTATTCCATGCATTTCCTTTCTGGGAGGCATCAGCACCAATTACAACTCAAACTACGTGGGTGAGCCAAATCCCCGATTGATGGTAGTGGAGGCCGATGAGTTTGACCGGTCTTTCCTGCATCTTTCGCCCCGGCTGGCATTGATCAGCACCATTGACACAGACCACCTCGATGTATACGGGAGCAAGGAAGCACTGACAAAGAATTTCGCCAGTTTCGCAAACAAGATCCACCCCGGAGGATCCCTGGTAGGGAAGAAAGGGATTGCAGAAAAAATTGGTTTTACCGGCAAGTATTACAGTTATCATCCAGCTGATATGGCGGACTACAGACTGAAAGACATTGAACTGCACCGGGGACGCTACAGAGCGACTATTGAAGGGGAACTGCACATCGAAGGGCTGGAACCGGGACATCCCGGAATACACAACCTGGAAAATGCCCTGGGCGCAGCTGCCCTTGCCCACCAGGCAGGCGTAAGCGCAGAAAAAATAAAGGAAGCATTGCAAAGTTTCAACGGGGTAAGACGACGGTTTGAAATCTGCCTGCAGACAGAAAATGTGGTATATGTAGACGACTATGCACACCATCCTGAGGAGATCAGGGCCTGCATATCCTCGGCAAAGGCAATATGGCCCGGGAGAAAAATTACGGGGGTCTTTCAGCCACACTTGTTCTCACGTACAAAAGAACTGGCCGCTGAGTTTGCAGAAAGCCTGTCGGCATTGGATGAACTGATTCTGATGGACATCTACCCTGCAAGAGAAGCTCCCATAGAGGGAGTCAACGCCCGGATGATACTTGACAAGGTAACACTAAAGCAGGCAGTTTACTGCCGGCGCGAAGAATTACTTGACCTGCTGGAAGAAAGAGAAACCGATGTGCTTATTACAATGGGTGCCGGCGACATTGACCGCTTTGCAGGACCAATCACACAAATACTGAAAAACAAGGCATTGTCATGATGAGAAAAATCATACATATCGTGCTCTTAATCCTTTTGCCCGCCGGATTGTTTTTCATGCTGGGCTTTGCCACAAGCAGTAACCTGCAGAAACCCTGCAACCATATGTCTGTCAATGTAAGCAGTCATAACGGGAATCATTTCCTCTACCCGGCTGATGTCAGACAAATCATCATTGAGCGACTGGATACCGTGGAGGGAAAAATGATGAGTCCTGAGCTGCTTTTTGAAATAGACCAGATTGTGCAGGGCATTCCGCATGTGGATAAGGCAAGCACATACCGCACAATCAATAATGAACTGAAAATTAACATCACTTTAAGGGATCCGCTGTTACGGGTAGTCAACAGCCAGAATCAAAGTTTTTACATCGACAGAAACGGGGACATATTTCCCCTCTCAGACTACTACACGGCAAGGGTGCTGATCGCAACCGGCCGGATCCGGACGGAATACGCTCCCGGTAAAAACATTGCAGAACCGGGTGAGGAGACAGAGGAGTCACTGCGCAGGCTTTACAGGCTGGCCAGTTATATTGATCAGGATGATTTCTGGAAGGCCTTCATTGACCATATTTATGTCAGGCCAAACGGAAAATTTGAATTGACGCCGAAGAACGGTGCACATATTATTGAGTTCGGGCATGCCGACCAAATAGAGAAAAAGTTCAGTAACCTCAGGAAATTCTACCTGAATACACTGCCACAAATCGGGTGGCATCACTATAATGTAGTAAATGTTGAATTTAATGATCAGATCATTTGCTCAAAATAAACAACTATGGAAAACCAGGAAATCATTGTAGGTCTTGATATCGGCTCCACAAAAATCGCATGTATTGTCGGCCGAAAAAATGAGTATGGAAAGGTGGAGATCCTGGGCATGGGGCGTGCCGACTCCCTGGGTGTGAACCGTGGCGTGGTGGAAAACATTCAGCACACCGTGAACTCGATCGGGAAAGCCGTAACAGAGGCAAGCCAGACATCCGGCGTGGAAATTCACCTGGCCAATGTCGGGATTGCCGGTCAGCATATCAGGAGTCTTCAGCACCGGGGGAACATCATGCGCAACGACATTGAAGAGGAGATTTCCAAAGAGGACATCGACAACCTCATCGAAAACATGTATAAACTTGCCCTGCCACCCGGGGAAGAGATCATCCATGTAATTCCCCAGGAGTACATTATTGACGGCCAGCAGGGAATTCGGGAACCCATTGGCATGTCGGGCAACTGCCTGGAGGCCAACTTCCACATTATAACCGGCAAGGTGGCAGCCGCGAAAAACATCCAGAAGTGTGTGGCCAAATCGGGCCTGAACATCTCCGATATCATCCTGGAACCTTTGGCTTCCGCAGAAGCAGTCCTGAATGTACAGGAAAAAGAAGCCGGTGTCGTGCTTGTTGATATCGGGGGGGGGACCACTGATATGGCCATTTTCCAGGATGAAGTGATCCGGCATACGGCTGTCATCCCCCTTGGGGGTAACGCCATCACCGAAGATATCAAGGAAGGCTGCTCCATCATCCGCAATCAGGCTGAAGCCCTGAAGAAAAGCTTCGGCTCGGCCCTGGCCAGTGAAAACAAAGACGAGGAAATTGTTTCCATTCCCGGGCTGAAGGGCCGTGAACCAAAAGAAATATCATTGAAAAACCTGGCCCATATTATCCAGGCGCGGATGGAGGAGATCATCGAGCATGTATATTATGAGATCAAGACGTCAGGATATGAAAACAAGCTGATCGCAGGCATTGTACTGACCGGAGGCGGAAGCCAGCTTAAGCATGCTGCCCAGCTGACAGAATTCATTACAGGGATGGACACCCGTATCGGTTATCCCAATGAGCACCTGGCCAAATCACCCACAGGGGAAGCTGGCAGCCCCATGCATGCAACGGGAGTGGGGCTTGTAATCAAAGGGTTTCAGAAAAGCGGGATACAGGAGCTCCGGCAAAAGCAGCACAAGAAAGGAAGGGGCAAAAGCCGGCCCCAGGGAGAAAGCTTTTTTGAGCGGATCTTCTCAAAAGGCAAAGATTTTTTTGAAAGTGACGGCGATAATTAGTCACTTATTCAGTTGTTCACAAACGCTGTTAATAAATAATGGAAAACCCCATCATTTAAATGATTACCCGAAAAGCTGAATTATTTACCTTCAACACCGAAAAATATGACCTCAGACATGATTAAATTCGACCTCCCGAAAAACCAGTCCTCCATCATCAAAGTAATCGGCGTAGGTGGAGGAGGCAGCAATGCAGTTAATCACATGTTCCGGCAGGGAATAGAGGGTGTTGACTTCATTGTGTGCAACACCGATGCCCAGGCCCTGGATAAAAGCCCGGTTCCCAACAAAATCCAACTGGGGATCAACCTCACCGAAGGCCGTGGGGCCGGCAGCATCCCCGAAGTGGGAAAAAATGCAGCCATTGAAGACATTGACCGGATCAAGGAAAACCTGGGTTCCAACACCAAAATGCTGTTCATTACAGCCGGTATGGGCGGCGGCACGGGAACAGGGGCCACACCCGTGATCGCCAGAGCCTCCAAGGAGTTGGGAATACTCACTGTAGGTATTGTTACAATCCCCTTTTCCTTTGAAGGACGGAAGCGGAAGCAACAAGCTGAAGAGGGTCTCAGAGAGCTTTCAGAAAGTGTGGACACTTTACTGATCATCTGCAACGATCGCCTGCGCGAATTGTACGGCAACTTGTCCGTTACAGATGCTTTTGCAAAAGCAGACAATGTGCTGACCACCGGAGCCAAGGGGATTGCGGAGATCATCACCCTGACCGGAAACATCAACGTGGACTTCGCAGATGTGCGCACAGTGATGTCCAACAGTGGGGTGGCCATCATGGGAAGCGGCCATGCAGAAGGAGAAAGCAGGGCCATAAAAGCAGTAGAGACCGCCCTCTCCTCTCCCCTGCTGAATGACAACCAGATCAAAGGGGCTAAAAACATTCTGCTGAATATCACAAGTGGCAAAGAGGAGATCCTGATGGACGAGATCACGGAGATTACTGACTATATTCAGGACGAAGCCGGTGCCAGTGCAGAGATCATCTGGGGGCTCGGACAGGACGAAACCCTCGAGAACAAAATAAGCGTTACCCTTGTCGCCACAGGATTCAAGGGAGCCGATGAACTTTATGAGATCAGGGAACCAAAAAGAGAGAAGAAAGTACTGTCACTGGAGGATGAAACAACCGGACAAAGAAGCCTGGAATGGGAAGGCCCGCACAGCCAGAAAGAGCCCGAGACAGAAAAGATGGTGCTCAAAGAGCGAAGCAGTGAAAATGGGCAAAACCAGGATGAGTATACCCCTGCAGCGTTTCCCCGGAAACCCGTATCCGGCAGCTCCCTGGACGAATTCAGGCGAAACATGGCGGGACGGCATACCGCGATGCCCGAAAGCTCCCTGGATGATGACACCCGGGTATCAGAAGAAGACATCCAGGAAAGAATCCGGGAACGTGAAGAACGACTGAGACACCTGAGTATTCAGTTAAAAACACCGGAAGGCCTGGCAGACCTGGAAAACCAACCGGCTTTTGTCAGAAGAAAGGTTAACCTTAACCCGGTTCCTGCCAGTAATGAGTCACAGATTTCCAGGTTTACCCTGAATGAATCCGGGGAAAAAAAGACACAGATCAAGTCAAATAACTCATTTCTCCACGACAATGTAGATTAGGGCTGCAGAATTGTTAGTCAATTACCGCATTTTATTTGTATCTTTGCGGGGACAAAACAAACCACCTAATTTAGTCGTAATTATATGATTCACAAACCTGTAACAATGATTGGCCTCATCTTATTTCTGATGACGATGGGGTTTGTCTTCAACGCCTGCGATACGGAAACCCCGGAACAACGAGCAAAAAAAGACAGAGAGAAAATCATTGAGTACCTTAAAGAACATGACATGTACGATGATGCCGAGGAGCACTCATCAGGCGTATTTTATGTAATTGAAAAAGAAGGTAGCGGAAGCTATCCCAACAATAACAGCATCGTTAAAGTAACTTACCACGGTTACCTGCTTGACGGGGAAATGTTTGACAACCGTTTTGAGTCCACGATGCGCCTTACCAACCAGATCCGGGGAATGCAGATCGGCCTGACTTTTTTTCAGCGTGGCTCAGAAGGCTGGATTCTCATTCCGTCAGAACTTGGTTACGGAGAATACGGAACAGTGGGAATTCCGCGTAACGCCAATCTGGCTTTTGAGGTAGAAATGATTGATTTCAACTAGTTTACAACAATACGATAAATACAAATTAAAATGGCCAGTAAAAAAACGCTCAAAAAAGATATCAATTTTCTTGTTGACGAAGTTGTCGGCACTTGCCTGATGCGTCAGGAAATGCATTCCAATGACAAAAAAGAACAGGAGAAAATGGATGAAAAGATCAAAGATATGCTTCACTTTCGTGAGGAGATGATCACAAAAGTCAACCAACCTGACATTGTGGGAGACGGCAAAACCCTGAGAAGCTATTACAGCGATCTTTATAAAGAGTTGCTAGACAAGGTAAATGGCGCTTTTGAAGAGTTAGAGAGTAGTACAGAATAACATTTTAAACACATACACCGACCTCAAAGGCGCTGCTGCGCCTTTTTTGGTATGTGGCAGCTGAAAGAAAACATGGAAACAAACAAATCAGACAAAGGCAGAGGAAAGAACAAATCCCAAAGGCCGGGCAGACCGGGCGGATCAGGAAGAACAGGCGGACAAGGAAGATCCGAAAGGCCGGGCAGACCGGGCGGATCAGAAAGAAC
>SL_3KL_010_SEDDRAFT_10002523_pt1 | contig 16742 bp, 12 predicted proteins | sample SodLakKL_010_SED_2_FD_10381 | JGI IMG/M metagenome (IMG submission 10381) | reverse complement strand
ACTACCTTTAAAGCATTTTCCAACACCTGGTCAACAACAGTAACAAAAAGATCCGGCTCTTTTAACAAGTGCCGGATGCAGGGCCCTGCTATTCGTCCAGCGCCCAAAACAAGCACATTTTTCATCATTACTCAACTCCTTAGCATACAGTCCCTCTATTCTGAAGTCCTGCACAAATTGGGCAAGACTTTTTGAAGCAATTCCGGAAACGCCCTTGTACACTTGATTTATAAGGGCTCATTTTGAAAACCAACTTTTGTTAAAAACTGGCTCGTCCAGGCAGGAAGTAACTATTGCAGCCCTGTATCTTTGATATTTTTCGGCTCAAGGCTTAATCTGCCGACTTGCTGATGATCCCCCCGCCCAGCACCTCTTCACCAAGATAAAAAACGGCTGACTGACCAGGGGTAACTGCTTTTTGCTTTTGATCGAAAACAACCCGGGCATAACCTTCCCGTGGAGGATTAAGAAGAGCAGGTACTGCTGGAGTACGGTAACGTATTTTAACCTCCACCCTGGCAGGTTCCTGAGGTGCCCCGGCAATAAAGTTTAACTGTTCAGCCAGCAGACCCTGACTGTATATTTCTGTTTCTGTGCCCACCACCACCCGGTTATTGTGAACATCAACACTGACCACGTAAAGAGGCTCAGAAAAAGTTATTCCCAAACCTTTCCGCTGACCAACAGTATAAAAAGCTATACCCTGATGACGCCCCAGCTTTTCACCGGCAGTAGAAATAATCTCTCCGGGGCGAACGGCTTCCGGACACAACCGCTCCATAAAAGAACGATAATCATCATCAGGAATAAAGCATATTTCCTGGCTTTCTCTTTTCCCGGCCACCTTAAGCCCCATATTCTCTGCAATTTTCCTGGTCTGCTGCTTGGTCTTATTCCCGAGGGGAAAAACTGCAGCAGCCATTTCCTCCTGCCGCAGAACATAAAGCATGTAGCTTTGGTCCTTCTGCCGGTCAACCCCCCTCAGCAGCTTATAACATCCGTTTAATGAATCATAATCTATCCGGGCATAATGTCCCGTAGCCAGACGGTCGATACCCAGCCCCCGGGCCTTCTTAAGTAAAGATGAAAACTTTATGCTGCGATTGCATTCGATGCAGGGGTTAGGGGTCCTGCCGTGTAAATACTCCCGGGTAAAGTTGCAGACAACATTTTGATAAAATTCTTCCTTCATATTCAAAACATAATGGGGAATATCGAGTACAGCAGCTACTTTTTGAGCATCGGTAACAGCATCATAAGAACAGCAGCCCTTATTTTCTTGCCCGGCCTGTTGTTCAGACAAAGGATCCACCCACAGGCGCATTGTAACCCCTGTGACATCATAACCGGCCTCTTTGAGCAATAAAGCAGCTACAGAGCTGTCCACTCCACCACTCATGGCCACCATTACCTTGTTACCTTTGCCAGCCCCGCTCAAACTTAATCACTCCGTATCCTTAAAATAACCGGCATTTTTTTAATGCTGCCTGAGAATAAAACATCTGAGAGGCAGAAATTCCCGGGGGTTTGTAAAGACAACAGTTTCTATGTCAATCCCTTCCACTGTTATTCTAATTTATATCGCCGGTGACGGCAATATAAATTAATCTTTGCCGCTTAGCAAAAGATCCTCAAAAGTTTTTTCTTGCTTTATTACCAGGGACGTGTTATACTTTGTATTGGTTTTAAAAAGATGAGAATAACGCAAACTAATCTATAACCTTTGCTTAGGAGAGGAATTAGGGTTTGACGAAATTCCTCTTTTTAATTAAATATCTAAGTAAAGGAGAATTAGTTATATGCAAGGTAAAGTAAAATGGTTTAACCCTGATAAAGGGTACGGTTTTATTGAAACGGAAGAGGGCAATGATGTATTTGTCCATTTTTCTGCTATCCAGACTGAAGGATTTAAAACTCTTGAAGAAGATCAATCGGTAGAATTTGAAGTAGTAGAAGGCAACCGCGGTTCACAGGCATCCAATGTTATTACCCTGTAACACGGGTTGAAAAATTAAGTTTTTAGGACATTCTCTCGATGGATAAGGGAATGTCCTTTATTATGAGAAAAAACCAAGAATTGATAAACTGAAAAAACTAGCAGGTGAAAGGAATTATAATATTAAATGGCAACTTTTTATGAATTTAGTTTAAGTGAACCGGTAGTGCGGGCCACTGCCAGGATGGGATTTGAAGAAACTACCTCGATCCAGGAGATGGCCATACCCATGGCCATGAATGGTGAAGATATTATCGGGCAGGCCCAGACCGGAACCGGCAAAACCGCTGCTTTTGGTATCCCCATGCTTGAAATAATTGAACCGGGGAAAAAAGAGATCCAGGGTTTGGTTTTGGTGCCAACCAGAGAACTGGCTGTCCAGGTGGCCGAAGAAATTAATGCCCTCGGCCAGTTTAAAAGAATTAGAGCCCTCCCTATTTATGGAGGCCAGGATATTCAAAGGCAGATCAAGGCCTTAAAAAATAAGCCGGAGATTATTGTCGCCACTCCCGGCCGGTTGATGGATCACATGCGCAGAAAGTTAATCAGGCTGCAGCATCTTAAAACCGTGGTCCTTGATGAAGCGGATGAAATGCTTAATATGGGTTTTCGGGAGGACATTGAAACTATCCTTGCCGATGTGCCCGGTGAGCGTCAAACCATGCTTTTTTCTGCCACCATGCCGCAGCCGATAAAAGATTTGGCCCGGCATTACATGCACGATCCTGAATTTATTAGAATCAAACCCAAAGAAATCACAGTTCCCAACACAGAACAATACTATTACCGGGTTCAGGAAAAAGATAAATTCGAGGTGCTGTGTCGCCTTTTGGATCTGAATGCTCCAGAGGCGGCAATAGTGTTTGCCAGGACAAAGCGGAGGGTGGATGAGCTCTTTGAGGCTTTAAGTAAGCGCGGATACTCTGCGGAGGCACTCCACGGGGATCTTACTCAATCCAGGCGGGATAGTGTTATAAAAAAATTTAAGAATGGAACCACTGAAATCCTGGTTGCCACCGATGTGGCAGCCCGGGGATTGGACATAGGTTCAGTAACCCACATATACAATTTTGATATTCCCCAGGATCCGGATAGTTATGTGCACCGCATCGGCAGAACCGGTAGACTGGGTAAACCCGGAATTGCCATTACCTTTGCTTCCAAGCGAGAGCTAAATCAATTGGAGGAAATAGAACGCTCAATAAAAAGAAAAATTCATCTTCAGCCGGTTCCCAGTCTTAATGAGGCTTTGGAGGGACAGCAGCGCCTTACCGTTGAAAAATTGATGCAGGTTATTGCAACCGGCGAGCACCTGGCATACAGGGAAGTTGCCCGGGAGATGCTTGAAAACACCGATGCTCTCTCTTTAATGGCTGCAGCCCTGAAACTGTTGACCAAAGAACCCGACCGGACCCCGGTCAATATTACGGTCGATGAACCCCTGGTTTTTAAAAACAAGAAGCGATCAGGCAGCAAAGATCGGAGACCGGGCTTCAGGAACAAATCGGGTGCTTATAAAAGCAAAGGCGGGCAAAAAAGAAAGCATCAAAATTATTAGATGCCGGGATTTAAAATTTAATTTCCGGCAAACAAAAGGAAGGCATTACCTATGAATTTTTTTAAAAACTTTAATCCTGCTTATCCCATTATCCAAGGTGGTATGGCAGTAAGAGTATCTACGGCTCCCCTGGCCGGGGCGGTAGCAAATGCCGGAGGGGTTGGTGTAATTGCCGCCACCGGAATGAGTGTTGAAGAACTACGCCGGGAAATCCGGGAAGCCAGGAAAATTGCCGGATCCGGGATTATCGGTGTAAATGTAATGTATGCCGTGCGTGAATTTGCCGAACTGGTTAGAGCCGCTCTGCAGGAAAAAGTAGACCTGGTCATTTCCGGGGCTGGTTTTTCCCGGGATATTTTCGGTTGGGGAAAAGAGGCCGGAATTCCGATTGTAACAATAGTTTCCACTACAAGACTGGCGAAGATAGCGGAAAAGTATGGGGCTGCTGCGATCGTTGCCGAAGGAGCGGAAGCAGGCGGTCACCTGGGCACTGATGTTGCTACGGCCAGGATTGTTCCAGAAATTAAAGGTGCTGTGAAAATTCCGGTTATAGCAGCCGGTGGGATTACCGATAGCAACGATATAAAAGAAATGATGCGTCTTGGCGCTGATGGAGTCCAGATGGCCACCCGTTTTGTGTTAAGCAAAGAGTGTACGGTTGCAGAATCTTTTAAAGCCCATTACTTAAGTGCCAGAAAAGAAGATGTCGTTATTATTAACAGTCCGGTGGGCATGCCCGGGAGGGCGATTAGGAATAACTTTTCAGAATCACTGGCTCGGGGAGAAAGCCCTGAAATTAATTGTGACGACTGCCTTAAAGTTTGTTCCCGGCAATACTGTATTTTAGCCGCCCTGGAAAACAGCCGGCTGGGTAAAATAGATCAGGGACTGGTTTTTTCGGGCCAGAATGTATTTAAAATAAAAGAGATTCTTTCAGTAAAAAACATTTTCCAGAACTTAACCCAGGCTTTTAAAGGCCGGAAGTAATTGCTGAATCATATTTTAACCTGGCCCAGCAGATGATTGATATATTTTTGTATTTCTGTCGGGCGTTGATACATCGATTAACAGGTCGCATAATTTTTAAATTCATTAGAATATTTTATCAGAGATCTGCAGCCCACCAGAATCGCTATACTTTATACGGAGCATCCGGAAACCGAAGGGTCGAAAAGTAATCGTCTACGGTTTCGGCCCGGCGTATGAGCAGGACCGCACCTTCTTCTTTTAACAGCAGTTCTTTTGAACGAAGTTTGCCGTTATAATTAAAACCCATGGCATAACCGTGGGCCCCGGTATCATGTATTACAATTAGATCGCCGGGTGTGATTTTTGGTAATGACCGGTTTACGGCAAACTTATCAATGTTTTCGCAAAGCGAGCCGGTTATATCGTAAACATGGTCATGGGGCAGCCCTTCTTTTCCGGGCACCGTGATGTGGTGGTAGGCCCCGTAAATGGCCGGGCGCATCAAGTCAGCCATACAGGCATCCAGGCCAACAAAATCCTTGTATTTCCTGGTTACATGACGCACCCTGCTGACCAGGTAGCCATAAGGCCCGGTAATCATCCGCCCGCATTCATAGACGATCTTTACCGGATCAAGACCGTTTTCGACTATGAGATGCTTATAATGATCATGTATCTCCCTGGACACCAGTTTTAAATCAACTGCTTCCTCATCGGGACGATAAGGGATGCCTATACCGCCTCCCAGGTTGATTAATTCCACCCCGATCCCGGTTTCTTGTTTTATCTTTACGGCCAGTTCAAATAGCATCCGGGCCGTTTCCACAAAATAACTGTCATTGAGCTCATTTGAGGCAACCATGGTATGGAGCCCAAAACGCCTGGCCCCCCTGGATGCGGCCAGCCTGTAAGCATCGATTATTTGATCCCGGGGCACCCCGTACTTGGCTTCTTTTGGTTCACCGATAATAAAATTGCCGCTTCGCAGATCACCTGGATTATAGCGGAAAGAAATCATTTCCGGGAAGCCTGCGCTCTTCTCCAGGCTCTGCACATGAGTGATATCATCTAGATTTATGACCGCTCCAAGGCGATTTGCTTCAATGAATTCTTCCGGGGGAGTGTCGTTAGAGGTGAACATAATCTCTTCACCCCTGAACCCAAGCTTATCAGCCAGCAATAGTTCAGGCAGCGAACTGCAATCCACACCGCATCCCTCTTCCTTTAAAATTGAGATTATGGTCGGATTGGGACAGGCTTTTACGGCAAAATAGTTTTTAAAACCAGGAGCCCAGGAAAAAGACTTGATGAAATATCGCACACTTTCCCTGATTGCTTTTTCATCATAAAGGTGAAAAGGGGTTTGATATTCAGATGCAATATTTTCCAATTCATTTTTGCCAAGAGGAAAAGCTTTTTTGCTCATTGAAACCTCCATTAATCCCCAATATTTGCGGGGCTGTATACCTTACATACGACTATCTTGATTTACAACTTGAGCCTGTTGAGCATACTCTTGATCGCCTCTTCAATATCAGGGCGATGGCCGAAAGCGCTTAACCGAAAATAACCCTCTCCCGAAGGACCAAATCCGGAACCCGGGGTTCCGACCACCTGCGCTTCATAAAGCAATTTGTCAAAAAAATCCCAGGAAGGCATTTTCTGCGGAGTTTCCAACCACAGGTAAGGCGCGTTAACTCCACCGTAATAATTTAGTCCCAATGTATCAAGCGCTTCACCGATAAGACGGGCATTTTCCATGTAATAATCGATTAGAGCAGCACATTCTTTCCGGCCTTTTTCTGAAAGGACAGCCAGACCGCCTCGCTGGGCAATATTAGAAGCCCCGTTAAAAAAAGTAGTTTGCCGTCTAAACCAGAGCCGATTTACCTCACCGGGTGCGCTGTCTTCGACAACAAGTTCTTCCGGCACTACCGACCAGCCCAACCGTACACCGGTAAACCCGGCCAGCTTGGAAAAACTGTTGATCTCGATTGCGCATTCTTTTGCTCCTTCTATCTCGTATATAGAACGGGGTAAATCAGGATCCGATATGTATTCAGCATAAGCAGCGTCAAAAATCAAGATTGACCTGTGCTCTCGGGCATAATTGACAAATTTTTGCAGTTCCAGGTGGTTGGCTACCGCGCCGGTCGGATTGTTCGGGCTGCACAGATAAACAAGGTCAACATCTTCAACCGGGGGATCAGGGATAAAATTATTATCCCGGTTACAGATCATATAAACAAAACCGTCATAATTGCCCACTCCTGGATTATAGTAACCAGACCGCCCGGCAATAACATTGGTATCCACGTATACCGGGTAGGCCGGATCCTGAACAGCAACCCGGTTATCAATACCAAATATAGATTGGATATTCCCTGCATCCGGCTTGGCCCCGTCACTGATAAATATTTCATTTAGATCAAGGGAGATACCCCGGCGCGAATAAAAAAGAGCCAGGGCTCGTCGCAAATCTTCGTTACCCTGTTCATCACCGTAACCGGTATAAGTAGCGGCATCGGAAAGTTTATCCACTGCCTCTCGGAGAGCGGAAACAACAGCCGGAGTAAGCGGCTCGGTGGTATTGCCAATACCCAGGCGGTGTATTTTTTTACCTGGGTATTCCTGTTGGAACAACCTCATCCTTCTACCGATTTCCGGAAACAGGTAGCCGGCGCTTAATTTCCGGTAATTTACATTAATTTTTGCCATAAAACTTCAATCCTTTTTTTCAATATCATCTTTAACTGCTTCAATTTCCAGACCTTCCAGAGCTGCTTTGATCACCTGGTAATTTTCTTCACTGGAAATGGGGCACATTGGTAACCGGAAATATTCCAGGCACCAACCTTTCATGGCCATGGCCGTTTTAATCGGAATCGGGTTGGTTTCAATAAAAGTTGCTTTAAAAAGAGGCATGAGCTGCCTTTCTATTTCTCTCGCCTGTTCCATGTCGCCGGCAAGAGCGCTGTGTACCATTTCTTTCATCTTTCCGGGCACCAGGTTTGCAGCTACAGAAACAACACCGTTTCCTCCTGCTTCAATCAGATCCACGGTCATATTGTCATCACCGCAGAGAAGATGGAAGTTTTCATGACGCATCTGGATCAATTTCTTCATTTGTTCCAGGCTGCCCGAAGCCTCTTTGACCCCGACAATATTATTGTGTTCGCTCATCAGCTTGAACAGGGTCTCATTTTCAAGATTAACCCCGGTGCGGCTCTGGATATTATAAGGAATGCAGGGAATAGACACCGCTTCGGCGATGGATTTAAAATGCAGGTACAAGCCCTTCTGAGTGGGCTTCACGTAATAAGGGTTAACCAGCAGAACTGCATCCACACCGGCCTGTTCAGCATGCTGGGAAAGCTGAATGGCTTCAGCGGTAGAATTGCTGCCGGTCCCGGCAATAACCGGCACCCGACCATCGGCATACTGCACGGTCAGGGCAATAACCCGATCGTGTTCATCATGCGATAAAGTAGAACTTTCCCCGGTAGTACCACAGGGTACCAGGCCATTAATACCAGACTCGATTTGATATTCTACCAGGCGCTTGAAGGCCCCGATATCGATCGCCCCCGTAGAAGTAAAAGGGGTGATCAATGCCGTATGCACTCCTCTGAATATATTACTCATTTTCTGTACCCCCAACAATTGATTTCATCATCTGCTCAATGTTATATAAACCCTGCTTGCCGTAAATCCATTCGGCAGCGGCCACTGCCCCTTCGGCAAAGCCGCTGCGGTTTCTGGCGTTATGCTCCAAAACAATCATATCAACTTCGCTGTCAAATATAACCTGATGAGTACCAGGAATCGAACCTCCCCTGGTTGAAGAAATGTTAAGCTCGGAACTGTCGATACGCCGGCCCGGTAACTGTGTAACCGGAAAGCTTTTTCTATCCAGTTCCTTGATCAAGATATCTGCAATCATTTCCGCTGTTCCCGACGGGCTTTCAGCTTTATGGCGGTGATGGTATTCATGGACCATCACATCGTACTGAGCAAATCGATTCATGATTCTACCGGCAGCTTTTATGAGGTGGAAGTAAATATTAACTCCCAGCGAAAAATTGCCTGACCAGATAAGGCCGATTCCGCTTTCTTCAACCAGCCTGGCAACTTGATCCATCCTGTCATACCAGCCTGTTGTGCCAATAACCGCTGTTAAATTCATTTTTGCATAACGTTCTATATTGTGCACTACCGCACGCGGTTCGGTGAAATCAATTATAACATCAAGTAATTCAGCCGAAGAATCCACTACTCGAGTAGTAACTTCGTCTGCTTTACTGTGCGGATCCACGACCACCGGCACCTCGTGTCCCCGGGATAGAGCTTTGTGCCGGATTAAGATTCCCATTTTCCCATATCCGGAAATTCCAATACGCATCATTTATCAACTCCCACCAGGAAATCTTTTTAATAATTGCTCCACTGCTTCCTACCTTCCTTCAAACATTCCTTCAAAGTTTGCCGGATCGCTGCCGGCTTAAAACAGGTTCGTTGATACCGGGTAATCGGAGTTGAAAACGAAATAAAGTACTACGGACGGATGTCTCTTATTTACTGCTCCCTGATACATGCCGGCCGGCACTAATCAGTACGGAGCATCTAACTTTATGCCGAAAACTTCGGCAAAAGATGTTATCACGGATCTCCATAACGAAGGTCGTGGTCACGGCCAAAATGCCTGTAGGTTACTTTTCCTGATTGAGGGGAAAATATGCTTTCCCCAAACACCCGGTTCTTACCGAGGCCCTCAATATCCTGAACGGCCGCCACGTATACCTCTGCCCGGTTATTAAACATTTCTGCAACTTTTACCGCAAAGGGGCCGGTAAAAATCATCACTTCTTCGTGAGTCAGGGGATTAAAATTCAAGTGCAGCTGAATTTCAACAGCAGAGTTTTCTACCGCCAGTTTGGTAAGGCGATATAAGTCGGTCTCCTTTTCGGCCAGTTTTTTGATCTCTTCAATTTTTTCTTTAGTTAATATAATATCCTTGTCCATACTGCCATGTTTGTAAGCAGGCATTCCACATCCTGTCAACAGTAAAAATATAACAAAAAGCACGATTAGTTTCATCCAGCACCTCGGTTAAACAGGACAGGAGAATTAAAGGAAAGGCGCCCTGCCGGGTTTATTTCCCCTGATAGTAATCCTGCCTGATTTTTCAATGTTTTCTTCTTCATATTTTAAATCATTATATCATTATTATATTTGATTTGATAAGATTTTTGAGCTGTAACTTTTATAGATGGCATCCATGACTAAACCTTGGTATACTTGCTGCAGGTAAAAATTCATTTTTTTCAAAGCCACAGCAACTATATGCTATTTCTTAAGGCGAGGTTAAGGGGCATGCAGCAAATCGTTAATGAAAAAAGAATCAGCACATTGAACAAGGCTCCTCTCTGCGACGGGCCGGTAATTTACTGGATGAGCCGCGACCAGAGAGTGGAGGATAACTGGGCCCTGTTGTATGCCCGGGAACTGGCCCTTAAAAAGAAAGCTCCCCTGGCCGTTATCTTCTGCCTCGTTCCTAAATTTTTAGGGGCGACCCTGCGTCAGTACGGTTACATGCTTAAGGGTCTGGTCGAGGTCGAAAATCTTCTCACCAGGCTCAATATTGGTTTTTATCTCTTAACCGGAAAACCCGAACTGGAAATTGCCCGATTCTGCCGCCACATGGGGGCCGGGGCCCTGGTAAGCGACTTTTCACCGCTGCGCATCAACCGGAGCTGGAAAAAAGCTTTAAGCGAAAATCTGGAAACTGCCTTTTTTGAAGTAGACGCCCACAATATTGTTCCCTGCCGGGAGGCATCGCCGAAGCAGGAATACGCAGCCTACACCTTCCGACCCAAAATCAATAAGCTGCTTTCAGAATTTATGACTGACATCCCCAAAATTACCAGGCATCCCTTCAGTCTTCCCTCACAGCTCCCGTCCATTAACTGGCATCAAGCGGCACAGGAGCTTGAAATCGATTGGCAGGTTAAAGAGGTAAATAACTTTAAAGCGGGTGAAAAAGCGGCCCGGGAAATGATGCACTTTTTTATAGAAAATAAACTGGCCCGTTACGAAGCCGAGCGCAACGATCCCACCCTGGACGGCCAGTCCAACCTTTCCCCCTGCCTGCATTTTGGTCATTTAAGCGCCCAGCGTCTGGCCCTGCTGGTTAAAGAGGCTGATGTTCCTGATGCCAGTAAAGAAGCCTTCCTGGAAGAGTTGATCGTGCGACGGGAGCTTTCCGATAATTTTTGTTATCACAACGCGCACTACGATTCAGCGGAAGCCTTTCCCCGCTGGGCAAAAGAAAGCCTTGCTGAGCATGCCGGCGATCCCCGGGAATACTTATATGCCCCGGAAGATTTCGAAGCAGGCAAAACTCACGACCAGCTCTGGAATGCCGCCCAGACCGAAATGGTTACCAGGGGCAAAATGCACGGCTATCTACGCATGTACTGGGCCAAGAAAATTCTCGAGTGGACGACATCACCGGAGGAGGCCATGAAAATTGCCATTTATCTCAATGATAAGTACTCACTGGACGGGCGTGATCCCAACGGCTACTCCGGTATTGCCTGGAGCATCGGCGGGGTACACGACCGGGCCTGGCCGCAGCGCCCGGTCTTTGGCAAAGTTCGCTATATGAGCTACCGCGGAAGCAAATCCAAGTTCAATGTTGAAAAATATATAAGAATGCAGATTAAGGTAAAAAAAGAATAAAGCAAATCAAAATAAACAGGTGCCAAACCGGAAGCCTTCAAAACTTAAGCATATTCTGCCTGCCAAATTAATTTATATAATAACGGTTTTTGCAGTTATACTGATCAATCCCGATAATGAAGGGGGTAAAGAGGCAAATTTGGGCAAATATTGTTATTAGGAGTCAACTTATCTTGATTTGCAGCAAAGCAGCATGGTATTATGTTACCAGTAGAATAGTAGAGTTTTAATAGTATTTATAAGTACTTATCCTTGAAAAGTTATTTCCAGCTTATTTGCAGACCTGATGAACAGGCATAAAGTTTCTTTTGTTCTTATCCTGATATTGCCGTCAAATGATAGAAACGCTCGATAAAATATTAAAGGAGGACATAATGGATTACTCCACAATAAAATATGACATACATGAGGGCATCCTTATTTTGAGGCTTAACCGGCCCGATAGAATGAATGCTGTAAACGAAGAAATGTATTTTGAGATAATGCATTTGCTTCAAGAATACATGGAAAACGATGATATCCGCGTAGTGATCCTGACCGGTTCGGTCAGAACCAAGAACGGGGTTGAAAAACAGGCCTTTTGTGCAGGAGCGGATTTNAAAAAACATTCCGAAGGTGAGCGAACCCATGCCCAGAAAAGACACTATATTGAGCAGGCCCATGAAGCAACCCGGCTAATTTACCACTATCCCAAACCTGTCATTGCCGCAGTAAACGGTCCGGCCCGCGGGGCAGGAGCCGAGATGGCCTTTTCCTGTGATTTTATGATTATGGCAGATGAAGCCTCCATTGCTTTTCCTGAAATCGGGCTGGGCACCTTTGTTGGCGGCGGTGTTACCCTGCACCTGCCAAGGATCGTCGGACTGATGAAAGCCAAGGAATTGATCTTTACCGGCCGGGTTCTCAACGGGGCGGCGGCGGTTGAACTGGGAATTGCTCTTAATACATATCCCATAGCAACATTTATGGATGAGGTTTTAAAATTTGCTGCCAATATTTCCAGCAAGGCCCCTATTCCCATGAAAATGGCCAAAAAACACCTGCAAAGATCGTTTCTGCTGGATCTGGAAACAGTGCTTCAGCTGGAAGCAGACAGTATTCTTGCCTGTATGGATACCGAGGACTGGCAGGAAGGTATTGATGCTTTTGCCGAACGAAGAAATCCGGTTTACAGGGGGAGATAATTTGAATCTTGATCGGATCTTTAAAGCTGAATCAATAGCAGTGATCGGGGCGTCAAAAAATGAAGCCAAGCAAGGTTACAAGGCTCTTGCAAGACTGGTAGAGGGCAGGTATGAAGGACGAATATACCCGGTAAATCCAAAAGAAAAAACTATTTTGGGCTTAAAATGCTACCATTCGGTCCTTGATGTTCCGGGAGATATTGACCTGGCGCTCATCACCACACCGGCACATAAAGTTGAGACTATAATCGAACAGTTAGGTAAAAAAGGAACTGTGGGGGCTGTAGTGATTGCAGCCGGGTTTGGTGAAGTCGGTGATGAAGGAAAATTGTTTGAAGAAGAGATTATCAAGCTGGCCAATGAAAACGGGATAAGGATCATCGGTCCGAATACACCGGGGATAATCGTCATTGAAAAAGACCTTAACCTGGTGGGATTAACCAATGTTCCGGAAGGAAATATCGCCCTGCTGACCCAGAGCGGCAATATCGCCTTAAACCTGATTACAGAAGCTAACCTCAAAAGTCAGACGGGATTTAACTATTATGTCGGTGTAGGCAATGAAGCAGATATTAAGTTTCATGAATACCTGGAATACTTTTCTGAAGACCCCGATACCAAGGTTATTCTGATGTACGTTGAAGGGCTCAGGGAAGGGCGCCGGTTCCTGCAGGAGGCAAGCAAAACCACGCAGGTTAAACCGGTCGTACTCTACAAAAGCGGAAGGTCTGTCAAGGGCAGCAAGTCTGCCGGGTCGCATACCGGGGCGCTGGCTGGTATTTCTGAAGTTTCCAAATCGGCCTTTAAAAGAGCCGGGGTTTTTGAAGTAAACAATCCTGGTGAAATGTTTCCCGTTGCCGAAACTCTGGCCCTGCTGCCCATGTTAAAAGATGACTCTATTGCCATCCTGGCTGACGGAGGCGGGCATGCCACCATTGCAGCGGATTACTTAACAGACCTGGGCATCAAACTCCCCGAGCTGGCCAGTGAAACCCGGGATAAACTGGCTGCCATTCTTCCCGACAACGCATCACTGGACAATCCTGTCGATGTGGCAGGAGGAACCGATCGGGATCCCACTATTTTCGCCGATTGCGCCAAAATCTTGTTGAATGATGAAAATATCCAGGGTTTGCTGATCGTCGGTTTGTTTGGCGGTTACGGAATTCGCTTTGCCAAAAATCTGTCTTACATGGAAGAAGATGCTGCTCACCGTTTGGGAAAACTGATGGAAAAAATGCAAAAACCAATCATGCTTTTCAGCCTCTATGATTATGCCAGGCCCCATTCGCTGGAACTCTTGCGCTACTATAATATCCCCGTTTATGACAGCCTGGAGATAGCCTGTAAGTGCATGGAGGCACTATCTGCTTATGGCTCCTATCTACGTGAATACGACAAGGAAGGCAACTTCCAGCTTAACTGGAGATTTGGAGTAATTCCAGGAGGACAAAATATTATCGACACTGCCCTGGCCGAAGGCCGTAATGTACTTTTAGAATATGAGGCCAGGGAGCTTTTTAGACTGCACGGAGCACCTGTAACCCCCGATTACCTGGCAACCAGCGCCGATGAGGCGGTGACCTGTGCGGAAGAGCTCGGTTACAATGTTGCCATGAAAATAGCCTCGCCCGATATTTTACATAAATCAAAAGCCAAGGGAGTAATGCTCGGTTTAAATGATGAACCTGCCGTCCGTGAAGCATTCCATAAGATAATCAGCAATTGCAATCAAAAATATCCCGAAGCTGATATAAAGGGATGCCTTTTAACAAACATGTCAAAGAAGGGCATAGAAACAGTAGTAGGAATGAAAACAGATGATCAGTTTGGCCCTACGATCATGTTTGGCCTGGGGGGAATCATGGTATCGGTAATGAAGGATGTTTCTTTCCAGGTTGTTCCGGTCTCTGAGTACTGGGCAAAAGTTATGATCGATGAAATTAAATCGTCGGTGATTTTCGAAGGTTTTCGTGGGCGACCACCATCGGACAAGGACGCAATTGCCAAATTGATCCTGACAGTCTCAGAAGTGGCCCAGGCCTATCCCCAAATAAAAGAAATAGACCTTAACCCGGTCATTGTTCATGACCAGGGATTAACCATAGTCGATGCCAGAGTTATACTCAAATCTGCTGACTGCAGATAATAGATGTAGTTATTTTATTAAGCAGGAAAACAATTTATCTAAAGAGGATGATATTTGATGGAAACAGCTACGAATATTACAGCCCTTGAAAGAATATTTAAAGCCGAATCAGTAGCAGTGGTCGGAGCTTCAAAAGATGAGGCCAAGCGAGGTTACCAGGCAATTAAAATTCTTTTGGATCAAAAATATGATGGCCGGATCTATCCGGTTAATCCCAAAGAAAAATCTATTCTTGGTTTGAAATGTTACAGCTCAATCCTGGATATCCCCGAAAAAATTGACCTGGCCTTAATCACCACTCCTGCCCGTACTCTTAAGGGAATTCTTAAGGATTGTGCCGAAAAAGGCGCTGCGGGTGCGGTGATCATTGCCGGGGGTTTCGGCGAACTGGGAGAAGAGGGAAAAGCCTTAGAAAAAGAAATTGTCAATAGCGCTAATGGGGTCCGGATCATCGGACCGAATACATCCGGGATGATCAGCGTGGATAAAGGGCTTAACCTGGTCGGGCTGCAAAATGTACCGCGTGGTTCCATAGCCCTGCTTACACAGAGCGGTAACATTGCCCTGACCCTGATCACCGAGGCCGGCCTTAAAAGCCAGATGGGCTTCAACTACTACGTGGGTGTTGGCAATGAAGCCGACCTTAAGTTTCACGAATACCTGGAATATTTTACTTCTGATCCCGATACAAGTGCTATTTTGATGTATGTTGAAGGGCTCAGGGAAGGACGAAAGTTTTTACAGCAGGCAAGCAGAACCACAAAGGTAAAGCCGATTGTCCTTTTCAAAAGCGGAAGATCCTCCAAGGGCAGCAAATCTGCCGGGTCGCATACAGGCGCCCTGGCCGGAATATCCGAGGTGGCCAATACCGCTTTTAAAAGAGCGGGGATCATTACAGTGAATCATTCCGACGAGATGTTTCCCATTGCCGAGTCCCTGGCCTCTCTGCCGGTGATCGAAGAAGCTTCTATCGCAATTCTTGCCGATGGGGGCGGGCATGCTACCATTGCAGCAGACTACCTGACCGAGCTGGGCATTAAAATTCCGGAACTAGAAGAGGAAACCAGGGCCAAGCTGGCAGCCATATTACCCGACAATGCTTCCCTGGCTAATCCTATTGATGTGGCAGGTGGAACCGATCAGAATCCGGCCATTTTTGCCGATTGCTCGGAAATCCTGCTTAATGATAAAAATATTCACGGGCTTCTAGTAGTAGGCCTGTTTGGTGGATACGGTATCCGCTTTGCCAAAAAACTGGCCTTCAAAGAAGAAGATGCCGCCCACCGTATGGGCAAGCTGGTTAAGAAAATCCGTAAACCTATTGTTCTTCACAGCCTTTATAATTTTGCCAAGCCGCATTCTCTGGACCTTTTGCGTTATTACAAGATCCCGGTCTATGATTCACTGGAAATTGCCTGCAAATGTGTAGAAGCCCTATCCTTTTATGGAGCCCACCGGCAGGAAGAAAATGCAGAAGATAAATTCCACTTCAACTGGGGGGCAAAAGCTGTCCCGGAAGGGCGTAAAATTATTGAAAACGCCCTTGACGAAGGGAGAACAGCTTTGCTGGAGCATGAAGCCAAAGAACTATTAAAACTGCAGGGAGTGTCCGTCTCCCTGGACCGGCTGGTAGTTAATGAAGACGAAGCGGTAGAAGTGGCCGCCAAAATGGGCTACAATGTGGCCATGAAAATTGTATCACCCGATATCCTGCATAAATCAGATGCCGGAGGGGTAATGTTAAAGCTAAAAAATGAGCAGGAAGTTCGTAAGGCTTTTAATAAAATAATGGAAAATGCATATGAATACCAACCTGACGCCGACATCAAGGGCTGTATTCTATCACCGATGTCCGGTGACGGAGTCGAGGTGATCATCGGAACCAAGAATGACGATCAATTCGGACCGATCATCATGTTCGGACTGGGCGGCATACTGGTGGAAGTGGTTAAGGATGTTTCCTTCCGGGTGCTTCCGGTAACGGAAAAATGGGCCGAATCAATGATTAATGAAATTAAGTCGTCGGCAATCTTAGACGGTGTCCGCGGCCGGCCTCCCTGTGACAAAAAGGCTATTGCCAAACTGATCGGAAAAGTTTCAGAAGTCATCGAGGCTTATCCGGAAATTCATGAAATGGATCTCAAC
>SL_3KL_010_SEDDRAFT_10002522_pt1 | contig 16746 bp, 13 predicted proteins | sample SodLakKL_010_SED_2_FD_10381 | JGI IMG/M metagenome (IMG submission 10381) | reverse complement strand
ATTCAAAAACCCGAGAAATTCCACCGCTCCTTCGCAGACAAAGCAGGTCGCCCCGTCAAGACTGGCAAAATTAACATCATGGTGCTCTGCGTTGGAGCTTTCAAGACCTTCCAGGGCATTGAAATAGTTGCTCAACTCTTCCGGGTAAACAGTAAGACGGGGTATTTCCAGGGGGAGCAGGTCAGACAGCTCCCGGTAAAGCGCTTCTGTCTTTTCCATAATGGGGGGAGCCAGGGTTGATTGATCGACATGTTCCTGGAAGCCGGAAAAAATCGGAAAAGCGGTGAGCAGGACCAGGAGCACCCCGACTACAGCCAGGCCGATCAGCAGCCCCGTACCGCCACCACCGATTCTATCGGCTAACCTGACCAGGCTGAAACGGGTAATTAAGGAAATAAGGGAACCCAGGAAATTAACCAGGAAGGCCGTTATTAAAAAAAGAAGGATAAAGCTAACCGTATCGGACGCAAGCTGGGGCAGGTTAAAATAGCTTAGAAGCAGGTTGCTGGCCCGGGTATAATAGATTATGGCCACGGTAAATCCGGCGGCAATTCCTGCCACGGTAAAGACACTTCTGATCAAACCGGCCCTGATCCCCTGGACCAGGGAAATGATCAGAAAAAGAGCAATTATTATATCAATCCAGTTTAATTCACCGGGCACAGCTGTCACACCACCATTAAAAGGTAAAGATTACAGCTTATTATACCGCTAAAAGGACAAACTTCAAACCCTTTGTTCACAGCGGCCACAGTCAATTTTTCATCAGTTTTTCATCATCTTTTGCTGTCAAAGTGAGGATTATACCGCTTAAAGGGTCAATTTCATAAAAAAGAAAATCAGCTGATCTGCATTACGGCTGTTTTTGGCAGAGCTCACTTTGGGCCGGCCTTTTATCCGGGTTTATTATACTTTATGTATAAGATGATCGTTGTTTTTTTGTATGACCCTGACATGGTTAAAACCGCCCCAATTTGTTATAAATAAGATAAGAAAGGTAATAAACTGCCCGCCAGATAAGGGCAGCCAATTATTTAAAGCTTAACCTGGGAAAGGAGCACAAGAGATGAGAAATTACCGGGATATTGAGTTATGGAAAGATGTTGGTCCGGAAGAATGGAATGACTGGCACTGGCAGGTGCGCAACCGGATCAGTTCGCTGGAACAGTTAAAAAAGGTTATCGATCTTAATAAGGAAGAAGAAAAGGGAATTGAACAGTGCCTGCAGACTTTCCGTATGGCCATAACCCCTTATTACGCTTCCCTGATGGATCCGCAGGATCGTAACTGCCCCATCCGCAGGCAGGCTGTGCCTACCGGCCTGGAAGTGCGATACTCTGTTTCCGATATGACCGATCCGCTGCACGAAGATGTTGATTCACCGGTTCCGGGCCTTACCCACCGCTATCCTGACCGGGTTTTATTGCTGGTAACTGATCAGTGCTCCATGTACTGCCGTCATTGCACCCGCCGCCGCATGGCTGGGGGAACTGACAAAGCCCGCACGAAGGAACAGATTGAAGCAGCTATCGATTATATCCGCCGCACCCCGGCAGTTCGTGATGTGCTTATCTCCGGAGGCGACGGTCTTTTAATCGCTGATGATATGATTGAATCAATTTTAAAACAGCTCAAAGCCATCCCCCATGTGGAAATAATCCGTTTCGGCACGCGAGCCCCGGTGGTTTTACCTCAGCGTATCACTAAAGAATTATGCCGCATGCTGGCCAGCTACCACCCCATTTACTTGAATACGCACTTTAACCATCCTTTGGAGATCAATGAAGTTTCGGCGGCCGCCTGTAACCGGCTGGCCGATGCCGGCATACCGATGGGCAACCAGTCGGTGCTGCTTGCCGGGGTTAATGACTGCCCGCAGCTTATGAAAAAGCTGAGCCATGAGCTTTTAAAGATCAGGATCCGCCCCTACTATGTTTACCAGTGCGATCTCTCCCAGGGAATCGAACATTTCCGGACTTCGGTCGGGGCCGGTATCGAGATTATTGAAAACCTGCGCGGGCATACCAGCGGCCTGGGCGTTCCCACTTTTGTAGTTGATGCTCCCGGCGGGGGGGGGAAGATCCCGGTTATGCCCCAGTATGCGATCAGCCAGTCGCCGACAAAAGTGGTTTTACGCAACTTTGAAGGCGGTATCTATACCTATTCTGAACCGCAGAGGCAGGTTGACCCGGGGAAAGCCTGCTCCATCTGCGGCGGCAGCCACAATGATTATGATGTCGGAGTAGCTTCCCTGTTGAACGGACAGGCTGTGGCCATGGAACCTTCAGTAAAAAAAGAGAAAAATTAGCAACCAGCTACCAGGAAATCTTTATGACTGCAATGCATAATAGAGAAGCANAATAAGCCCGGCGCCTGTATGTCTTTATAACAGCAGATGTAGATTTATCCTAAAGCACTCTTATCAGTTCTAGTGCATCCAGGCGCCGTTATTTTAAAAGCAAACCTGCACCATTTTAGGAAACTGCCTGAAATAAAGCCTCTTTTAACCTTTAATTCATTTTAAAATATCATATCCGCATCTAAAAAGCCGGCAGCCGGGTGCAAAAGGGCAGGAATTTAAGCTGTTTTTGAAGAAGTCAGCAGTTAACAGCCTGGAGGAGATATATTATAATGGCGGGCAGCAATAATTACTATCAACCGGCTTATTTGAAAATGACTGCAGAAGAACGGGACCAAAGGGTTGAAAAGTTTTACCGCATGATGAACAGCTGCACTTTTTGTCCCCGTCAATGCCGGGTTAACCGCCTGCAGGGCGAAACAGGCCAGTGCGGGGTTGCCGCTGATCTATATATCAGCAGCACAGGGCCGCATTTCGGTGAGGAAAAAGAGCTGGTCGGACGCGGCGGTTCAGGCACCATNTTTTTNNCCAACTGCAACCTTGCCTGTGTTTTTTGNCAGAACTGGACCATCAGCAGGGGCCTTGATCCCGATCGTCCGAGCAGTGTTGAAGACCTGGCAAAAACGATGATCCGCCTCCAGGAGGGCGGCTGCAGCAACATTAACCTGGTTACCCCCACCCCGTATCTCTACCATATTACAGCAGCCCTGGCCCGGGCCGCGGAGAAAGGGCTTCGCCTGCCGGTTGTTTATAACTGCGGAGGTTACGAATCGGTCCAGTCTTTACGCCTGCTGGAAGGTTTTATCGATATCTACATGCCCGATGCCAAGTACGGTTCAGACAGTAAAGGTGAGGCTTATTCCGGGGTTAAAGACTACTACACCCGGCTGCGGGAAGCCTTAAAAGAGATGCAGCGCCAGGTCGGTGATCTGCAGGTTGGCCCTGCTTTCACTGCCCGCCGCGGGCTTTTGGTCCGCCACCTGGTTTTGCCGGATAACCTGGCCGGAAGTGACGCTGTGGCCCGCCTGCTTCAAGAAGAGATTTCCCCCAACTGCGCCGTCAATGTCATGGCCCAGTACTACCCGGCCTACCAGGCAAATGATTATCCTTCCTTAAGCCGCCGCCTTACTTCACGAGAATTTACTTCTGCCCGCGATGCTTTCCTTAAAGCCGGCCTGCGTATTCTCTAAAACTCCCTTGATTTGGTTGACCCTCTTTACCGTGCTGATGTAGAATATAATTAGCCAGGTGATTATTGGATTTTTTAAGGTTAATCAGGAGTTTAAAATAATATAAAAAAGGAGGATAAAATTATGGCAGGAGCAGTAAAGGAAATAAATGAATCCCAGTTTGACAAAGAGGTAATGCAGGAGTCTTTACCGGTTCTGGTCGATTTTTGGGCCCCCTGGTGCGGTCCCTGTAAAATGCTGGGGCCGGTTCTTGAAGAAATAGCCTCGGCCAACCAGGGCCGCCTTAAGGTGGTCAAAGTAAATGTGGATGAGAATCAAGATCTGGCCCAGAAGTACGAAGTTATGAGCATCCCGACTATGTTTCTGGTTAAAGGCGGCCAGGTATTGGACAGCTTCACCGGGGCCATGAGCAAACAGGCCCTTAGTGATAAGCTTGAAAAATATGTTTAACCTGTTTATTGACTGCAGAGCAGGAGAACTTCTTGCAAATGGCGAATAACATTAAAAATATTCAGAAAGGGTGTGTTATCAGCCATGGAAAGACAGGCAATCGGCCAGGTGACCCATTATTACAGTAAGATCGGTGTGGCGGTTTTGAAGCTTGACAGTCCCCTGACAGTGGGGGATACTCTTGCCATAGTTGGTTCCACGACAGACCTGGAGCAGGTTGTTAAGTCAATGCAGGTGGAACACAAAAGCATTGATCAAGCCGAGGCGGGTGACCTGGTCGGCCTGAAAGTTAAAGACAAGGTTAGAGAAGGCGACGCTGTTTATAAACTAACCTGATCTATACCCGGCAGTCCAAAATTAAAATAATCAGTGCAGAAGATTTGTTCAAGGCCCGGTGTAAAAGTTATACCAGGCAGGCCCGGGGTTAGGATTTTTGGTGCATAACAGGTGATCAGTTGCTTACAGTGGAGGACCGGAAAAAGCAGTTTCAAGACGACACCAGGCAGGGGCACGTCGCCGCCTGCAATATATTCATAAACCAGGCCCTGGCCGGTATGGCCAGGGCTGTTCCGATCATCCTCGGTTATTTGCCCATCGGGGTTGCTTTCGGGGTCCTGGCTTCCACGGCCGGATTAAGCATATACAGCGCCCTGGCCATGTCGGTGTTTGTTTTTGCCGGTTCATCGCAGTTAATTGCAGTTGGCCTGATTGATACCGGGGCAGGAATTGCGGCCATTACAGTAACCGTTTTTTTGGTCAACCTGCGCCACATGTTGATGAGTGCCGCCCTTGCTCCCAATTTGCGCTACCTGAAAACCTGGCAGCAGGCAATATTTAGCTATGAAATAACCGATGAATCTTTTGCCCTTCATTCAGCTCATTTCCGCAAAAAAGAAGCTCCCCCGAAAGCCGAAATTTTTGCCCTGAACCACTCGGCCCACCTGGCCTGGGTGGCCGGCACCCTGCTCGGGGCCTGGGTCGGAGTCAGCCTGGCTTTTGATACCAGGGTTTACGGTCTCGACTATGCCCTGCCGGCCATGTTTATAGCCCTTTTGATCATGCAGATCGAAAAAATGCGCCATGCTGTTATTGCCATTATTGCCGCTGCATTCGGCCTCATTTTTTACCTGGCCGGGATGAACCAGCTTTACATTATCCTGGCTGCGGTATTAGCGGCAACAATCGGCGCTTTCTGGAAAGAGGAAACTAAACCCGGCGGCCCCGGTCCCGGCGGTGATGAAAACCCGGGAACTGTCCAGGCAGAAACAGTTGACAAGGAGGAGGTAACCGATCATGTCTGATCCGGGCCCCTCTGAAATGATTCTACTGATCTTCCTCATGTCGGTGGTCACTTACCTCCCCCGGGTTTTGCCTGTTTTACTCCTGTCCAGGCGCAGGCTGCCTGCAGCAGTTGAGCGTTGGCTTTCTTATGTGCCCGTATCTGTTTTAGCCGCCCTGCTCATTCCCTCTCTTGTGGCCCCGCAGGGCACGCTTGATTTTACCGTTACCAGCAACCCGGCTTTATGGGTCTCTGTACCTGTTTTTGCTGTTGCTATCCTTACCCGTAACCTTTTTGCCACGGTCCTGTCCGGAATGTTTATGATCGCTTTTTTAAGATTTCTTCTATCCTGAACCCCGGGTTGCATTAAAAAAAGGAGATGTTGTTCCCTGGTTAACCCGGTATATAAATTAGCAGGTTGCTCTATGGTGGCAGGATAAACCCCCGGGCAAGTTGTTTGGTAGAGTAAACTTTAAGTTGTTTGGTAGAGTGGACAGTATAAGATAAATATGTTAAATTTTAAAACTGCAGGCACTCTTTAAAAACAGCATTCACCGGGGAAAATTGCTTCAGCTAAAGCAGTCAGTTTGAGAAAGGAAGTTTTATTTGCAAAACGATTATGAATTAATGGGTAAAGAAAGCATAACAAAGCTTTTGTTTCGCTATTCCTTGCCGGCCACGGTCGGAATGGTAGTGGCGGCTACTTACAATATAGTCGATACCATTTTTATTGGCAGGCTGGGCAGTGAAGCGATAGCTGCTTTGTCCGTGGCATTTCCCATTCAAATGATCATCGGGGCAATCGGTGTGGGCGTAGGGGTTGGTTCCGCATCCCTGATCTCCCGCTCCCTGGGCGCCGGCAATACCCGGGACGCAGAAAAAGCGGTCGGGCAGGTGATCAGTCTGGCCCTGGCCTTCGGTCTGGTTGTGGCCCTGGCCAGTTTCTATTACCTGCGCCCCCTGCTGATTTTAGTTGGCGCTTCGCCGGAAATCCTCGGCTACACTGAAGATTACACCTCGGTTATTACCGCCTGGTCAGTGGTTTTTTTCCTGATCATGAGCTTGAACAACGTCGTTCGGGCCGAGGGCAGTCCCCTGTTGTCGATGAAAATTATGATCGCTTCCTCGTTATTAAATATTGCTCTCGACCCAATATTTATTTTTGCTCTCGGTATGGAGGTCCGGGGAGCGGCCGTGGCCACGGTGCTGGCCAAGAGCATTGGTGCCTTCATCCTGCTCTTTCATTTTATAAGCGGCAGGAGCAGCCTGGTTCTACAGCTTAAAAATTTAAAGCCCGACTGGATTATAATCTATAACATTTTCAGGATTGGTTTTGCCAGCATGCTCCGCCTCTTTTCCAAGAACCTCTCTTTAACTGTTACCAATGTTCTCCTGGTCGGTTTCGGCCATATTCCCATCGCCGCCATGGGCCTGTTTTTTCGCATCCAGATGCTGATNATTATGCCGGTGGTCGGTTTTTCGCAGGGCTTGCTGCCCCTGATCGGCTATAATTACGGGGCGGAAAAAAGCAGCCGGATCAGGGAAACAGTAATCAAAGGTTTCTCAATCAGCACCGCCTTTATAACCCTGCTGGCCCTGATCATCTACATCAATCCGCCCACCTTTTTAAGACTTTTTACCGCTGAGGCCGAACTTTTGGCCATGGGAACTTACTCCATGCGCATAATGATGGTCATGCTTCCCTTAATTGGCATCCAGGTTGTTTCCACTGTATTTTTCCAGGCGATCGGGAAAGCGGTACCTTCGCTGTTTTTATCCCTGCTGCGGGAGGTAATGCTGTTCATTCCCCTGGTGCTGATCCTGGCCAATTATACAGGCCTGCTCGGGATATGGTTGGCCCGCCCGTTGAGCGACCTGCTGGCTTTCATCATTACATTTGCCATGATTTCACGGGAACTGAAAAACCAGAATATACCACTTCGCCCCTTATTTTCCTACAATGAAGCGGTGTGAGAACAAGTCTTTCAGCAGCGCCGGCGAAACCGAGGCAGAGCTAAAATTAGGTTTTAAGACTACCTGTTGATCAAGCAGGTCTGCAGCCGGTCACTGCAGGCCGGAGCTGGAATTAATGGAACCCGCAGAATTAAATCTTTGGAATATGACCAAGAAGGAGGGAGCCTTGTTGAAAATATATATTTCAGCAGACCTTGAAGGAGCAGCCGGAGTTGTTTCCCGGGATCAACTGGGCGGGGAAAATGAAAATTACCGGAGGGCCAGGCAGCTGATGACCGGTGAAGTCAATGCCGCCGCCCGGGGCGCTTTCGAAGCCGGTGCAAAAGAAGTGGTGGTTAATGACAGCCACGGCGCAATGACCAATATCCTGATCGAAGACCTTGATCAAGAAATTAAGCTGATATCGGGATCACCAAAAGAATGGTCGATGATGGCCGGAATATCAGAGCGGTTCGACCTGGTTTTCCTGCTTGGCTATCATGCCCGGCAGGGAGAAAGGGGCACTTTGTCTCACACCTACAGCAGTTCTGCCTTGCGTGAAATGAAATTAAACAACCAGGTAGTGGGAGAACTGGGCCTGAGCGCTTATATAGCAGGCTATTTCGGGGTGGCGGTAGCACTGGTTACAGGCGACGACGAAGCCTGCAGTGAAGCGAAAAGCCTGCTGGGCAACCACCTTAAAACGGCTGAAGTGAAGAAAAACCTGGGCCACCGGGCGGTTGAATCTCTGACCCCTGCAAAGGCAGGCCAACTGATCCGCGAACAAGCCTGCCAGGCAGTCCGGGAAAAAGAGTCGATGCAACCGGTTACCCTTGAATCTCCGGTAGTCCTCGAACTTGCTTTTCAGAACCGGGGCATGGCAGAAGAAGCCGCTTCGATGCCCGGCGCAAATATGGTTTCCGGCAGCACGGTTCAGTTCAGCCATCCGGATTTCCGGGAAGTAGCAGCCGCCATGCAGGTAATGGTTACCCTGGCCCGGTCCTGAAGGTAATTAAAAGGTAAATAAAAGAAGAAAAACACAGGTCTGAATAATTTATGTTATCATGTTACAAGTAAGGACTAATATATAATAAAAAGCATTTTTAATCGATGAGGAGGAATATAATGCAATTAACTGAACAACTGTACTGGTATCCCTGGCAGGGTCGGGCCAATAACTGTAACAGCTGCCTGTTTAAAGGTGAAAAGACGATCCTGTTTGATCCCGGCCATATCAGAAACGAATTCAATGAAAACTGCTTCGAGATGCTAACCGGTCAGATGGCAGCAGATGGTTTTAAGATTACCGATATTGACCTGGTTATATGCACCCACGGTCATCCCGACCATGTGGAAGCGGTCGGTAAAATCCGCGAGCAAAGCGGTGCCCGCTTTGGCATCCACCGGGATGATCAGTTTATCCTGGAGGCTTTAGCCCAGCACTATGCCGCCCAGACCGGGCAGCAGCTTTCTTCCCTGGAGCCTGATTTTTACCTGGAAGAAGGCGACCTTGATCCAGGTTCCGGTAACGGGCAAAACAGCCGCATCAAGGTTATCCACACCCCCGGTCACTCNCCGGGCTGTGTCTGCTTTCACCTGCTTGAAGAAAAAGCGCTGATCAGCGGCGACACCATATTTGAAGGNAGTATCGGCCGGGCTGACCTGCCCGGAGGCGATATGCATACCCTGGGCCAGAGTGTGGAAAAGCTGTCCCGCCTGGAAGACCTCGAACTACTTTTACCGGGACACATGGGCTATATTTCCGGAAATGCAGGGATAAGGAGTAATATCGAGCAGATTAAACGTTTCTTTTTCAGCTAAAAGCAGGGTCGGCCCAAAGAATAGCTTATATTAACTGCTGCTGCGCCTCTTACTGGAAGGATAAGGCTTCCCGGTGGCGAATCAATAAAGAGGGTTGTTTTAAATAAACTAATAAATTAAGCCAAGGAGATTTCAGGAATGATCTATCACAATCATCAGCGTCCAAACATTACTTTTGAGCGCTACAAGGGTAATCCAATCTTGAACCCCGATCGCTGGCCTTACCCGGCCAATGCCACTTTTAATCCGGGTGCGATCCGGCATAACGGTGAAACCCTGCTTTTAGTCCGGGTTGAAGATATGCGCGGGTTTTCGCACCTGACCTTTGCCCGGAGCGGGGACGGCAAGACCAACTGGCTGATTGATGAGCAGCCCACCCTTCTGCCCGATCCCAACTATAATGAAGAAAGGTGGGGGATTGAAGATCCCCGCATCGTCTGGCTCGAAGATCTGCAGCAGTATGCGGTTACTTACGTCTCTTTTTCCAAGGACGGCCCGGTTGTTTCCCTGGCCCTCTCCGATGACTTGCATCATTTTGAACGCCGGGGAGCGATGCTTCCCCCTGAAGATAAAGATGCTTCCCTCTTTCCTCGCAAGGTTAACGATAAATATATGATGATTCACCGCCCGATAATCCGCGGTGAGGCCCATATCTGGGTGGCCTGCTCGCCGGACCTGGTTCACTGGGGCGAACACCAGATCCTGCTTCCCGTTCGCCCGGGCTGGTGGGACAGCACCAGGGTCGGCCTCGGTCCTCCGCCGATTGAAACCAGTGAAGGCTGGTTAATCATCTATCACGGTGTGCGCATGACCGTTTCGGGCAGCCTTTACCGTGTCGGCCTGGCCCTTTTAGATCTCGAAGACCCCCGTAAAATCAGGAAACGCTGCGACCAGTGGGTTTTCGGTCCCCACGAGGATTACGAAAGAGTTGGCGATGTACCAGGGGTAACCTTCCCCACCGGCACGGTTCATGATCCAAAAACAGATGAACTGATCATGTATTATGGCGCCGCCGATTCCAGTGTTTGCCTGGCTTCGGCCAAACTGCAGGATCTGGTCGATCATCTTTTAAGCTGTAACGATTCAGAAGAGGAAGGTTTCTGCACCTAAAATGAAAATTGCCATGCTTGCTCCCATAGCCTGGCGCACACCACCCCGTCATTACGGACCGTGGGAGTGGGTGGTCAGCATGCTTACCGAGGGGTTAGTGCGGCGCGGTGTCGATGTAACCCTGTACGCCACCGGAGACTCACTGACCGGGGCCAGGTTACACTCGGTAGCCCCGCGTTCCTGGTCCGAAGACAGCACCCTGGAACCCAAGGTCTGGGAATGCCTCCATATAGCTGCCCTGTTTGAAGAAGCAGCCTCTTTTGATTTAATTCACAACCACTTTGATTTTTTACCGCTTAGCTACAGCGGCCTGGTTAAAACCCCTGTGCTGACTACTATCCACGGGTTTTCATCACCGCGTATCCTGCCNGTTTACCGTAAATACAATAAACGGGCCTATTATGTGGCCATCAGTGATTCGGACCGCAGCCCCGAGCTCGATTATATNGCCACCATTNATCACGGCATCCCGGTTGAGCACTATATTTACCGGGAAGAACCCGAACAATACCTGCTTTTTTTCGGACGTATACATCACGACAAGGGGGTTTATGAATCGATTCAGCTGGCCGAAAAGGCCGGACTGCCCCTGGTTATCGCCGGGATTATCCAGGATCAAAACTATTTCGACCACTACGTGGCCCCTTACTTACAAGAAGACCGGGTCCGCTATATAGGGCCGGTCGGCCCCGACCAGAAAAGTGCAGTCCTGGGTGGAGCCCTGGCTCTTTTACACCTGATCAATTTTGATGAACCATTCGGTTTGAGCGTGGCCGAAGCGATGGCCTGCGGCACACCGGTTATCGCCTATAACCGCGGCTCTATGCCTGAGCTGATCATAGACGGGAAAACCGGCTGCCTGGTTGACGATCTGAAGCAGGCCCAGGATGCCCTTTCCCGGATTGATAGTTTAAATCGAAAAGCCTGCCGCCGCCATGTAGAAGAAAATTTTACCGTTGAATTGATGGTTGATCGCTATCTTGAGGTTTATAATGAAATTATAAATTAAAAGCGGACCGGTTTTAATTTTTTCACAGGAGGTGAAAAGCATGTATACCGGCAAGATTTTGCGTCCGGTCAAGGTTTCCTTTGTCTCAACCTATCCCCCGCGCCAGTGCGGGATTGCCACTTTTTGTTCAGACCTGCAAAGCAGTATAAAACAGCTTTACGGCAATTCAGAAAACAGCGGTGGTGAACAGGGTGACTTTGAGATAATTGCCCTGAACAAGGCCAATGAAACCTATAATTACGACCGCGAAGTTTCCTTTCACATCCGCGATCAATACCTCAAGGATTACCAGCGGGCTGCCGATTTTATCAACCTTTCTCCGGCCGATGCTGTATCGATCCAACATGAGTATGGAATTTTCGGCGGTCAGGACGGCAGCTATATAAATTATCTGCTGGCCGGCCTGAAAAAACCGGCAATAACTACCCTGCATACAGTGCTTGAAGAACCCACCCCCGGGCAGAAGCAGACCATGATCCGGATCTGCGAGCAGTCGGCGGCGGTGGTGGTGATGGCCTGGGCGGCGGTCGATATTCTTAAACGGGTTTACAATGTGGCTGAGGAAAAAATACTGCTCATTCCACACGGTACACCGGATGTGCCATTTCTCGATTCTTCTTACTACAAAGACCAGTTCCAGGCTGAAGGGCGCAAGTTGCTCTTAACCTTCGGCCTGCTCAGCCCCAGCAAGGGGCTGGAATATTCTATCGAAGCGATGGAAGAAGTGGTGCAGCATCACCCCGAAGCCCTCTATATTATCCTCGGCGCCACCCATCCGGAAGTAAAACGCCTCTATGGCGAGGAATACCGTCACAAACTGGAAAAAATGGTCCTGGATAAAGGTCTGGAAAAAAATGTTACCTTCTACAACCAGTTTGTTTCACTGGAAAGGCTGGTCCAGTTTCTGGTGGCAACCGATGTCTACCTGACCCCTTATCTTGTCCGGGAACAGATCACCTCCGGCACGCTGGCCTATGCGTTAGCCTGCGGCAAAGCGGTTGTTTCCACCCCTTATATCTATGCTGAAGAGCTGCTGGCCGATGACCGGGGCTGCCTGGTTCCTTTTTGCGACAGCCGGGAGATGGCCGGCGCTATAACCAGGCTTTTAGNCGACGAGTCACTTCGCAACCGGATGCGCAAAAACTCTTACCAGTACGGCCGGCAGATGATCTGGAAAGAAGTAGCCCGCAATTATGGCACTGCTTTTGAACAGGCCTGTCTTAACTTTGGTGACAAGTTTGNCCAGTCCTCCCAGGGTACAGANGTTACTGAAAAGGCCATCCTGCCTGAAGTTAATTTAAAGCACCTGAGCGCTTTTACCGATGATACCGGGCTTTTGCAGCATGCTGTTTTTTCTGTTCCCGATCGCAATTACGGCTACTGTACCGACGACAACGCCAGAGGTTTGATTGCCGCGGTGATGCACTGGCGTCTTTTTAAGGACGAAGCCATTAACCCGCTTCTTAAGACATACCTGGGCTTTCTCTACCATGCTTTTAATGAAAAAAAAGCCCGCATGCGCAACTTCATGGCTTACAATCGCAGCTGGCTCGAAGAGGTCGGTTCTGAAGACAGCCACGGACGGGCAGTATGGGCGCTCGGCTACACCATTACCCACCCGCCCAACAATGCTTATCTCGGCCTGGCCAACCGGCTGTTTAAGGAGATTATCAGAACACCGCTCTCCTTTACATCGCCGCGGGCCTGGGCATTTTCAGCCATCGGGGCTCAATACTACCTCCGCCGCTTCGGGGGCGATACCCAGGTGCGCCGGATCCTGGCTGAACTGGGTGAAAAACTGTTGATGCTGTTCAGGCATAATGCCACCGAAGACTGGTGCTGGTGCGAAGACATAGTAGCTTACGAAAATGCCCGCCTGTCCCAGGCCCTAATCGTTTGCGGCAGCTACCTCGATCATGAAGAAATGTTTGAAACCGGTTCAAAAAGTCTTAAATGGCTGGTAGAGATCCAGACCAACCCTGAAGGAGGCCACCTTTCGCTGGTCGGAAACGACGGCTGGTACGAGCGGGGCGGACAAAAAGCCCGTTTTGACCAGCAGGCCCTGGATGCCGCGGCCCTGGTCGAGGCCTGTTACCAGGCCTTTGCCATTACCGGCAGTGACTACTGGTTCAGGACCATGGAATGGGCTTTCAACTGGTTTTTCGGCAGTAACGATCTTCACCAGCCCCTTTATGAATATTCCAGCGGTGGATGTTACGACGGCCTGCAGCCGGCCGGGGTCAACCAGAACCAGGGTGGGGAATCAGTTGTTTCGCTTTTATTGGCCCTGCAAAGGGTGCACCTGGTAACCCACCAGGGTCTCTTTTTAGGAACAAATGCGGATGAACAAAAATGATCGGACCGATCATGTACCAGATATTTATCATTAATNNTTTGTCTTTGTAATGAGGTGATCTTATGTATGCAGTCATTCTGGCCGGAGGAAGCGGGACCAGGCTCTGGCCGCTCAGCCGGGAGTTACATCCCAANCAATACCTGCCTCTGCCTGTTCCCGGTGAAAAAGGCAGCCTGAATTCGCTTTTTCAGGCCACTTTTGAACGGGTTACCGCTTTCATTCCTCCTGAAAATGTCCTGGTGGTCACCCACCGCGACCAGGCCGGTGAAGTCAGGCGTCAGCTAAGCCTTTCCGGGCTGTCGGCAGTGCGTCTGCTGGAGGAACCGCTGGCCCGCAACACCGCTCCGGCAATCGGACTGGCCGCCTGCTACCTGCAGGTTATTAGTGGCGATGAGGCGGTTATGGCCGTTTTGCCTTCAGATCACCTGATCACCGATCACCGGCAGTTTTCCGACCTCCTGGAAAGAGGTAAAGCTGCCGCTAAGGCCTACGGCCTGGTTACCTTCGGCATTCGGCCCACCTATCCCGAAACCGGCTACGGTTATATTTGCTGTGGCGACAAACTGGATCAAGACACCTGCCGGGTGGAAAAGTTCGTGGAAAAACCCGATCTTAAAACCGCAAAAGCGTACCTGCAGGATTCCCGCTACCTCTGGAACAGCGGCATGTTTGTTTTCCGGGTCGGGGCTTTGCTTGAGCAGTACCGACGGCTGTTACCGGAGATGCACAGTGCTCTGGAAGAAGTCGACTACAGCCGGTTTGCCAATCTTGAAGACGTCTACAAAAACTTAGAAAAAATATCAATCGACTACGGTATTCTTGAGCGCTCAGAAGGTCAGTGTAATTCCCACCTCCATAAACTGGAGTGATCTCGGCAGCTGGGAAGCCTACTACCAGATAACTGCTAAAGATAAGCAGGGTAACTACCTGCAGGGCCGGGTAATCCCGGTCGATACAAAAAACAGCCTGGTAATTTCCGGCTCGCGCCTTATAGCTACGGTCGGTCTTAACGACCTGGTTGTGGTCGATACCGACGATGCCCTGCTGGTCTGCAGCAGAGATCAAACCCAGGATGTGAAAAAAATAGCAGACCGGCTAAAAGCTGAAGAAGCTGTGGAAGCCAGGGAGCACCGCACCATCTATCGCCCCTGGGGCAGTTACACATCCCTGGAACTGGCTGAAAACTACCAGGTTAAAAGGATCAACGTTAATCCCGGAGCCCGCCTGAGCCTGCAAAGCCACCGCCGGCGTTCGGAAAACTGGATTGTTGTTAGCGGCGAAGCATGGGTTACCGTCGATGATCAGGAATTTTTAGTCAAAAAGGGAGAAAGGGCTTATATCCCCGCCGGAGCCCGCCACCGCATGGAAAACAGGGGCAAACAACCGCTGGTTTTGATCGAAGTGCAAAGCGGTGATTACCTCGGCGAGGACGATATCGAACGTTACGAGGACGATTACGGCCGGGCATCACCTGCGCCGGCAAAAAACCACCCGAATAATAAATCTTCAGCTCTGCTGCAACCCGGCCAGGAGCGCCGGCCGGAAAACCGGGTAAATGTGCTTCCTGCTGCCCGCCAAAACTATGCAGAATGGCTGGCCCAGCCCGGCCTCGATCCGGACATAAAAAAAGAACTCCAGGCCATAAAAAACGATCCCGCAGCCATTAACAGCCACTTTGGCACCGAGCTGGCCTTCGGAACCGGCGGCATGCGCGGGGTGATCGGGGCGGGGCTGAACCGGATCAACTCCTACACTATCCGCCGCGCCACCCAGGGTCTGGCTGATTACCTGAACAGCTTAAGTGCCCCTTCTGGTCCGGAAAACCCGGATGCAAGCGGAATCAGGAAAGTGGCCATCGCTCATGATACCCGCCTTTATTCAGACCAGTTTGCCGAAACAGCGGCCCTGGTCCTTGCCGCCAACGGGATCAAGGCCCTCATATTTGACGGCATCCGGCCCACGCCCATGCTTTCGTTTATTACCCGCGAACTGGGCTGTTCAGCCGGAATTGTGATCACCGCCAGCCACAACCCGCCCCAGTACAACGGCTTCAAGGTATACGGACCCGACGGCGGACAGGCAGTCAGCCCCCTGGTTGACGACCTGGTGCGAACCATAAAAGAAGTCGATATTTTCCATGACGTACAGATGATCACCGGTCCTGAAGCCTCTGAACGGGGTTTGCTGGAAACAATTGATCCCGTTTATGACTCAGGCTACCTGGAAAAAGTAAAAGATCTTTCTTTAAGCACCCCAGGGGCCACCTTAAAGGTGGTTTTTACACCCCTGCACGGTACCGGGCAGGTGTATATCCCGGGGCTGTTAAAGCAAACTGGCTATATCGAATTCTTCCCGGTTGAAGAGCAGAGCAGCGCTGATCCCGATTTCAGCACCGTCCATGTGCCCAACCCGGAAGATCCCGCCGCCCTGGAGATGGCCCTGCAGAAGGCCCGCCAGGTGGAGGCCGACCTGGTTCTGGCCACCGACCCCGACGGTGACCGGGTGGGCACCGCCGTACGCGACCATTCGGGCAGTTATGTCATTTTAAGTGGCAACCAGGTGGGAGCCCTGCTGATCGAATATATCTGCCGCCGCCTGGTTGAAAGAGAAGAAATGCCACAGGAGGCGGTGATGATCAAAACCATCGTCACCGGTGACCTGGGTAAAAGAATAGCTGAATCCTACGGTTTGCAGGTCATTGAAACCCTGACTGGTTTTAAGTTTATCGGCGCTAAAATAAAGGAGTTTGAAGCTCTTGGCGGCCCTCACTTTATTTTTGGTTACGAAGAAAGCTGCGGTTACCTGTCCGGCACTTTTGTCCGCGACAAGGATGCGGTTATATCTTCCTGCCTTATTGCTGAAATGAGCGCTTACTATAAAGAGAAGGGCAAAAACCTGCTCCAGGTCTTAGATGATCTTCAGAAAGCACACGGCTACCATAACGATGCCCTGCTGACCGTTGAGCTGAATGACATCTCCGAGGCCGACCGGCATGTCGCTGCCTACCATGACCTGCCAGCCGAAATAGCCGGTCTGCAGGTAACCGAAAAGAAAGATTACAACCGGCAAAAAGGCTGGAATTTAACCACCGGCCGGGAATATGAACTGACCCTGCCCCGCTCGCCGGTCCTGCACTATACCCTGGCCGACGACTCCTGGTTTGCAGTCCGCCCGTCGGGCACCGAACCAAAAGTTAAGTTTTACCTTTCCGCGGCTGCT
>SL_3KL_010_SEDDRAFT_10002521_pt1 | contig 16747 bp, 14 predicted proteins | sample SodLakKL_010_SED_2_FD_10381 | JGI IMG/M metagenome (IMG submission 10381) | reverse complement strand
CACTCAACTGGTCGTCCCGCGGCCCTTTTCTAAGATTCTGTTGAGATACGTGGGCAAGTTCGGCGTCCTATCCGCCACCCACAGGAGGAAAAAAGGCAACGCGCTCATCCCCCTCCAGGACCTTGTCCCATGTGGACCCAATCCCGTTTACCATGATGAGCTTCACCTCCTCGGGTGGTATTTCCAGTTTCCGGGCAACATGGAGCACTGTTTCTCCCCGTTGAATTTCCAGGGAATGCCCCACTGCTCCATCATAACCGGGCACGTACTTGCGAAGGCTCGCTGCCAGCATCACTTGAACGGGCATTTTGAATGCCTCCCTGCGGTCATCGGGTACACTCGGGGCGGCGAAGCACCCGTTTCACCTGCACGTTGGACACAAGGGCCGTGTATTCTTTTCCCTGCTCAAAATCCACCTTGATGCTGTTTGTGTCAATCTCCATGTAGCGGCTGAGCACTGTGAGTATATCGTTTTTGAGGGCCTCCATCATGTCAGGCGTCAAATCCAGGCGATCATGCATCAAGACAAACTGCATGCGTTTTTTCGCCTCCTGACCACTCGGCCTTTCTCCAAAGAAGCGCTTGATCGCTTTCAACATGAAACGGTCCTCCTCATTGGCCCGTGAAAAGCTTTCTGAAAAAGTCGCGAAACCCCAGTTCCCTGCCATTGTGCACGGGCACGTCTTCCCCGTTCAATCGGGCTGCGATTCCCTGAAATGCGGCACCGGCCCTGCTGCTTCTGTCGTGCACGAGGGGAACACCCCGGTTTGTCGAGACAACCACGTCCTCACTTTCGGGCACAATGCCCAGGAGGGGAATGGCCAGGAGGGCCACAATGTCTTCGGTGGACATCATGTCACCCTTCTTCACCATGCGATCGTTGAGGCGATTGACAATGAGGTGAACATCGCGAAGCATGCTCGCCTCCAGGAGGCCTATGACCCTGTCCGCATCACGAATGGCTGAGACCTCGGGCGTGGTGACGACGATGGCGAGCTGAGCCCCTGCGACGGCATTTTTGAAACCCTGTTCGATGCCTGCGGGGCAGTCTATGAACACGTAGTCGAACTCCTCTGCCAACTCCTCACACAGCCGCTTCATCTGCTCAGGCTGAACCGAATCCTTGTCACGCGTCTGAGCGGCGGGAATGATGCACAGGTTTCCAAGTTTGCGGTCCCGTATCATGGCCTGTTCTTTGCGGCACCGCCCCTCGATGATGTCCACGAGGTTATAAACGATGCGGTTTTCGAGCCCCATGACCACATCCAGGTTTCTCAGCCCAATGTCTCCGTCAATGAGCACAACACTGTGCTTCTTTTTCGCCAGGGCCGTACCAATATTAGCGACGGTCGTTGTTTTACCGACGCCCCCTTTGCCGGAAGTAACCACGATTGTTCTACCAGCCATGATGTTTCCCATCCATAGATTGGAATTGTTGAAATTTTGGCTTCATATCGCGTCTGTTGCACCGCAGGGAAAAAGCGTCACGTGGAAGCAGATTCTTCTCACCGCATAAAAGTTGCATTTTGAAGAATTTGGTCATACGGTCACAACTTCAATGGATTCACCTCTCACCAGAGCCACCTCGTAGCGCTTTGGCACCGGCTTGCTTCCCCGGGGAGGCACAGCAACCATGTCCGCAATGCGCAGCTGATTGGGCTCCATGCTCAGGGCCCAAATCTTCGCATGCCGGTTACCCGCTGCACCCGCATGCGCCAGGCCCCTGAGACTCCCAAATACCACAACATCTCCATAAGCGATCACTTCCGCACCGGGATTCACATCTCCAAGAACAAGGCAGTCGGACTGAGAAACAATCCTGGCTCCGGACCTGCAAGTTTGCCGAACGATGAGAGGCACCCCTTCCACATCCTTTGATGCAGGTGGAGGCACTATGATTCTCTCTCGGCGCTCCGTGAAAAGCGAAAACCCCTCCTTGAGCTTGATTTCCACCAGCCCTGCCCCGCAACTCTCCTTCAGCAGGCTATCAATGGATTGGATTTCCTCGATGGAAAAAACTCTGAAACGCAGGTCCAAAACCATCTTTGTGTGGCGAAAAAAGTCGCGGGAATGCTCCAGGCGATTCTTCAAATAAGCGAAAACTGCTTGAAAGGAAGCCGCCTCTTCGGGCAAGAGCACAAACCCTTCACGGTTGGCTTTGATCTGGAGGGGAATGAATTCCTGGTTTTCCATGCGCGTAATGTGGTCAGATTTCTGCATTTTTCCCTGTGCTTTGCCTGGATGACCTCCCCTTTTGGCACTCAATTCACTGCCGGCACTCATCGGATGAAAAACTTCTCTTGTTCCTGCATCTGACCGGTTTGATCATCAAAGGGGATCCCATGCTCAGTGTTGAGAGCCTTTGTCTCACTTTCATGCTCTTGCTGACTTTGCAGCTTCAAGCCTCACGAAAGGGCTCCTCCCGAAACCCTCATTTACTCCAACTCATCCTCCAAGGGCAAGACCCACTGCTGAATCTCCTGCCAACTCCTTACCCGTGGAAAAGGACAGGCATTTCCTCTTCGATTCCACGGCTGGTCAAAAACAATGGGTTGAAAGCCTTCATGGGCGAGCAGCTCACAGGTTTCAAAGCGGTCCTCCACAAAATAGCACACTCCCAGCTGCCTCAGTATCTCCAGCTTGGCATCGGGGCTGCCCGTGGCCGAAACCTCGATGAGATTTCGAGGCACCTCGGGCAGAATGTTCTGAAGCCATTGGAAAATGGATTCGGGCCATATCCTTGCCGTCACAAAGCGCAGAGGTCCACAATGGGCCAGCTGAGAAAGAACATGGGGGGCTCCTTCCAGAGGCTCGAGCTCCAGCGTATTGACATCATCGAGGGTGGTGCAGATGAGGTCATTGATGATCTCTTGATCGAGATCGAGACAACGGTGCAGGTCAAAAGAGATGAGGTCCTCTTTGCTCAGGTGATTCAAACCATAGCGCTCCCGCGCAATGCGCAGAAAAGTGGCCATGGTGTCAGCAACCACCCCGTCGATATCAAAACCCAGTTCCTGCGGACGAATGAAAGGCTTCATGCTTCAAACCCATGACTGAGGGAAGTACGGCCGCCGAGTCACTCGGTGATGCAAACTTGTGCCGGCTCGTCAAAGCGGAAAGAAATTTCGTAGATGCCCTCTTCAAGGTGACTGTGCACCACATAACCCACTTTGTGAAAAACGGCGAGCATATTTCTGTTGGATGCAAGCACATAGGCCGTAAAACCAGTTATTTGTTTGCTTTTTGCAATCTCACAAAGGTAGTGCAGCATGAAGCTGGCAATGCCCATGCGCTGCCATTGTGTGCGCACTGCAAAGTCCACTTCGGCAATGTTCGTCTTTTGATCCAGGATGTATCGACCCAAAGCAATGATTTTTTCGTTGCCGATTTCACCCGTGACCCCCACGATGGCCATTTCATGCTCATAGTCCACATTGCACATGGCCTGCGTGTTTCTATGAGGAAAGACTTTCATGGCTGATAAAAAACGATAATAGATGTCCTGATCAGGCAGGGAGTAAAAAAACTCCTGGAGAGCCCTTTCATCGGTGGGTTTGATAGGTCGGAAGAAGATCCGGACATTTCCGGGAAAAATCTGGTGTGCTTCCCATTGTCCCGGATAGAGAGGTTCGTAGATAGGGGGCAGAATCTGGTCCTGGTAAACATAGCGCAGGTCCTTCGCCTCCTGAAGCAGGCGCTCCCGGAATTTTGGATGAGCGATGCTGATGAGGGCCAGAGCTCTCTCGCGAATGGTCTTTCCATGCAGGTAGGCAATGCCGAATTCGGTGACCACATAGCGCACCGTGCTTCGGGAACTCACCACCCCTGCACCGTGGGTGAGATGGGACACGATGCGCGAGCGGCGCCCGTCGGAACTGGCCGATGGCATGACGATGATGGTTTTGCCCCTTGGAGCCCGCGCGGCACCGTGCATGAAGTCCACATAGCCACCGATACCACTGTAGACCTGGTGTCCAATGGAGTCTGCACAGACCTGACCCGTCAAGTCGATTTCCAGGGCAGAATTTATGGTGACCATTTGTTCGTGCTGACTGATCAAACGACGGGAGTTCACATAGTCAATGGGATAGAACTCCACTTCGGGGTTGTTGTGCACGAACCTGTAGAGCTCATCGGTCCCCACGCAGGCACTCGCAACGATCTTTCCCGTATGAACAGTCTTGCGCTTGCCCGTGATGACCCCTTTTTTCACGAGGAACAGGTGCGCGTCGGTGATGATCTCCGAATGAATGCCCAGGTCTTTTTTGTCATCGAGGTAGCGAAGCACGGAGTTGGTGATCCGGCCAATCCCTATCTGAATGGTCGAACCATCTTCCACCAAATGAGACACGTAGCGGGCTATCCTTTCGGCCACCGCACTTCTTTCCCTGAAAGTGTTCTCCAGCAGGGGCTCAGGATATTCAACAAAATAGTCGATGTCCTTCACGTGAACGAAAGAATCCCCGAAAGTTCTGGGCATGTGGGGATTGATCTGTGCGATGGTGACCCGGGCCACCTCCAGGGCAGCCTTGCAGGAATCAACATTGATCCCCAGGGAACAGTACCCGTGTTTATCGGGAGGAGAAACCTGGATAAGGGCCACATCGATTCCCCAGCTTCCCTCATAGCGAAACAAGGATGGAATGGAGGAAAAATAAATGGGAATGTAGTCCGCGTAGCCCAAATTGACCGCCTTGCGCATTTGAGGACCAACAAAAAAAGTCTTCAATCTGCAGTGCTTTTCCAGGTCCTGCCAATCTTCCGGCAGGGCTCCAATGGACAAACTCTGAACGATTTCAAGGTCTTTGTAGTTTGGAAGAATCCTGAGCAGAGAACTGAGGAGGTGCTGCGGCTCTCCACAACCACCTCCCACAAAGATGCGCTGCCCATCCTGTATCTGGGAATCGAATACAGAGGCTGCATCAAGTTTATGGCCCTCGTAATACTGCTTCCAATGGGCGAAGTAACTCATATCACTTCGAGATCCTCAAAAAAACTGTGGATGAATACGCAGACTGAGGGCATGAAAGAACCTGAAAATCCTTCAGTCATTCAAGGGCATTGCACAAAAGCTCAGCACGTCACTCACACTGCAGGGAGACAGCCCTTCCAAACCTTACTGGCCGCCCTCATGCCTCAAATCCCTGCATGAAAGATTTCAAAAGCCCTGGAAGCAGTGACTCCATGAAAGCAGTGACTCCATGAAGGGGCAAATGGATTCCTGCAACCCCTTCCCTGGACGCCGAGTGTGAAAAGACTACGATGAACGCACTGCGCGCGCAAGGGAATTCACCCATTGAGTCTAAAGGTCGATCCTGCAGAAAGCAAAGGGGAGAAAACGCTTGTTCCCGTTTTCTCCCCGAAACACTCAGCCCCATCGCTTCATGGCAATTGACGGGATAAAGTCCATAGCCGCTGGCGGCACTCTTTCATTCAGTGTGGCCATGTTTTTCTCTCTCCAGGGATCACATGAAGAAACCCTCATTCCCTGGCGATGGTTTAGTGGCCTCAAGTTTCATAGGGATGCTTCAAAACAATGGACTCTTCCCTGCCAGGCCCCACAGAAACGAGAAATAGCGGTATTCCGGCCAACTCTTCAATGGCTCGCAAATATTTGCGAGTGTTTTCAGGCAGCGCCTCCAGTGTCCGTATGTGGCGAATGTCCTCCTCCCAGCCATCGAACTCTTCATAAACGGGCTCGCAGGCCTCAAGGGCATGAAGCTCTGCGGGCATGGAAGTCAACCGCTCTGAGCCACACCGGTATCCAACGGCAACCTTCAATTTGGGAATTCCAGACAAGACGTCGAGCTTGGTGACCACGATTCCGGCAAGGCCGTTGAGACGAATAGAACTCCTCACCACGATCATGTCAAGCCATCCGCATCTTCGGGGCCTGCCCGTGGTCGCTCCGAATTCCCCCCCCGTTTTTCTGATTCGTTCACCGGTTTCATCTTCAAGCTCCGTGGGAAAAGGACCGCTTCCCACTCGGGTTGTATATGCCTTGACAATGCCAATGACCCTGTCAATTCTCGTGGGTCCAATTCCCCCGCCGCAGCAGGCACTTCCTGCGATGGTGTTGGAAGACGTCACGAAAGGATAGGTCCCATGGTCCACATCCAGATGGGTCCCCTGGGCCCCCTCAAAAAGGATACGCTTTCCTTGTGCCACCGCATCGTGGAGCACCTGGGAGACATTGCAGCTGTAGGGCTTCAATGTCTCTCCATAGGAAAGGTATTCCTCTTCCACTGCACGGGGGTCATGTACTTCCTTTCCGTAGAGCTTTTCAAGAAGGAAGTTCTTTTCCTGCAGGCTGACTTCTATTTTTTCCCTCAGTGTCTTTCTGTCAAACAGATCATGGAGCCGAATCCCCGTGCGTGCAACCTTGTCTTCGTAACAGGGACCGATTCCCCTGCCCGTTGTGCCGATTTTGGAAAGCCCCTTCTTGTGCTCCCGAGCATGATCCAGCGCTTTGTGGTAAGGCATGATCACCTGAACGTAAGAGCTGATGAGGAGATTTCGAGGGGAAAATTCCAGTTCATTGTCTTTCAGCTTTTGCATCTCTTTGAGCAAAACCCCAGGGTCGAGGACAACGCCGTTACCAATGACGCATTTCTTTTCCGGGTGAAGTATTCCTGATGGAATCAGGTGGAAGATGAATTGCTTTCCATGAACCACAAGGGTGTGTCCAGCGTTGTTGCCCCCTTGAAAACGCACCACATAGTCGGCCTTTTCCGTCAGCAAATCAACGACTTTTCCTTTTCCCTCATCTCCCCACTGGGTTCCGATAACAACAACGTTGGCCATGGTTTCCCTGCTCTCCTGGTTATGCTCCTCAAAAGGGCGGATCTCTCCGGGCACATGCCCCCCCTCACTGTGAAAAACAGCACATTGCTACCTCTAATTAAAAAAAGAAGCTGTGTCAAAGACAAAGTACCCCGGTGCACGGAGAGCGCAGCCAGCCCATTCCCCTCATGGAGAACCCTTTCTCGCTGCATCACCTTGGACCCCGTGAAGACCCCGGGGACACCATAATAATGGTTGAGCATGTGAGCCAAAGCGTGCTATCATTTTTTGGCTTATTCAATGTTTACAGCACATTAGACCCTTACCGTGCGGTGTCCTTTTGGGGAGTCTGTGAACCGCTTTCATTCATGAACTTTTAGACAGAATGTGGCTGAGAGGAGAGGCATGCGATACACCAAGTTTTTCATTCATACCCTTTTTGAGGTTCCCAGAGAGGCGGAAACCCCTTCCCACATCCTCCTGCTTCGAGGTTCCTACATACACCCGGTGGCAGCGGGCATTTACTCCTTGCTTCCCCTTGGGCACCGAGTGGCGGAAAAAATAAAGGGCGTTCTCAGGGAAGAACTCAATGCTATCGGCGGCCTGGAAATCACCATGCCCGTCCTCAATCCGTCGGAGCTCTGGAAAAAAACGGGAAGGTACTTTGACATCGGACACGAACTCTTTCGACTGAAGGACCGCAAGGATCGCGAGTTCGTCCTGGCCATGACCCACGAGGAGGTGGTGACAGACATTGCCAGGCAATTCATGAAATCCTACCGAGACCTCCCTGTCATGCTCTACCAGATCCAGACTAAAATTCGCGACGAAGCCCGCCCTCGCGCAGGACTTTTGAGGGTGCGGGAATTTTTTATGAAAGATGGCTACAGCTTTCACCCCAACTTCGACGATCTCGATGCCTATTACCCAACAATCTACAATGCCTATCTTCGAATTTTTGCCCGCTGCGGCCTCCTGGCTGTCCCCATCGAAGCGGATTCGGGCATCATGGGGGGAAGTGGCTCCCATGAATTCATGCTTGAGTCCCCCCATGGAGAAGACCGCTTTGTGCTGTGTACCCATTGCCATTACAGGGCCAACACGGAAAAAGCCACGGGTAAGAAACCTTCCCTGCCCCCGGAGAAAGACCCCTCCCTTCCTTCCTTGGAAAAGGTCGCCACGCCGCAGGTGAAAACCATCGCCGACCTGGTCAGATTCTTCGGAACGGGCGAAGAACGCTTTCTCAAAACGGTGGCCTACGAAGCCGACGGGCAGATGATACTTGCAGTCATTCGCGGAGATTTCACCATTTCGGAAACCAAGCTGACCAACCACCTCAAGGCCATAAAACTCCACGTTGCAGCCGAGGAGAAGCTCACGGAAAAAGGGCTGGTTCCTGGCTTTCTCTCTCCCGTAGGCCTGGAAAAGGTACGCATCGTCATGGATGATTCCATCGCGGAAAACGTGCTCTTCATCACGGGAGGAAACGAACCGGACACCCACTTCAGGAACATTCTTCCGGGACGCGACTTCTTCGGGGTGGAAACGGCCGACATTGCGGAAGTGAGGGAGGGTGACGGCTGCAGCCAATGCAGCGCGGGAAAGTTGAAAATACGCAGAGGCATCGAACTTGGCCACACCTTCAAGCTGGGAACCAAGTACACGGCCCCTGACAGCATGGATGTGAACATTCTGGATGCGGAGGGGGATCAGAAAAGGGTGGTCATGGGTTGCTATGGAATTGGAGTGGAAAGACTCATGGCTTCCGCAGTGGAGCAGTGGCACGACGATCATGGAGCTATCTTCCCCGTGGCCATAGCGCCCTTTGACATCATTCTCTCTCCCATAGGCAAAAAACGGGAAGCTTTTCAAGAAGCTGAAGGACTCTACGAGAGACTGGGGAAAAAATACGAAGTTCTTTTGGACGACCGGCAGGATTCACCGGGCGTAAAATTAAAGGACGCCGACCTCATCGGCATCCCCGTAAGAATTGTGGTGAGCGAAAAACTTCTCAAGAAACAGGAACTGGAAGTCAAGGTGAGGCAGACCGGAGATGTTTTTTTCTGCCCAACGCAGGAACTGGAAGCCCTGCTTGAAAAAATTTTTGAAGACCTTCAGCCTCCCCTGGAAGGACTGCCCTACCTTTCCCACTGACCCCCCCCATTTTTTCAGGCCGCAGACGTGCCCGCAGTCTGCGGCCTGGGAAGCTCCCAGGCAAAAGAAGGGCGCCATGACGCAGCCCGTCCTGCAAACAGCAGGAACGCGAAAGACCCCACCAAAAAAAAACCATGATTTTTTCCTCAACTTTTTGCCGTGAAGAACCGATTAGAAATCTCAGTGCATGGTTCTCTCATGCGGGACTTCCAAAGAGACGGCATCAACAAGGAGTAAAAGAAATGAAAACCTATAAAGCCTTTTCTCTATTCTTCGCTCTTGCCCTGATGATCAGTTGTACGTTCACTCTTTCTGCCACTGCTGCTCTGGAGAAGGGAAAAGCACAGGTTTCTCAGTCACAAGCGGGTCCTGGATCAATGATTCAGGAAGGTGAGGCCGTGAAAATAAACATCAATGCGGCCACTGTTGAAGACCTGCAAAAGCTGAAAGGCATCGGCCCCAGGACCGCCGAGGAAATCGTCAACTACCGCGAAGCGAATGGTCCGTTCTACAAAGCTGAGGATCTCATGCAGGTAAAAGGCGTTGGGCCGAAAAAGTATGAAAGCATCAGCCATTTAGTTGTCACTGAATAAGTTTCATAACACCCTTTGGCCGTCTCTTTTGGAAGGTTTTTTACATGTGTTATTCTGAATCGTTTTCAGTGGATTCCTGCCTGAAGTGCACCACCAGGACCTCCCTGGTCTGCGGGTTGATTTTCACGCGATCGTCCAATCGATGCCCCACCACCCAGCATATTTTCTCCCTGTCGCACACAAGGGGCACCGAAGTCCGCTCATGCCGGGGAATTTTGGCATCCACAAAGAAATCCTGAAGCTTTTTCATGCCCCTCAGACCCAGGGGCTTGAAGCGGTCGCCCCTCTGCCATCTGCGAAGAGAAAGGGGCCATACAACCTTTTCAGCATCCATATGAGCAAGAAAGCCTCCTTGGGGGTCAGGTTCCGGCCCCTCCTCTCCTTTTCTGTGCACGCGCAATTGCACCCTCGCCCCCAAGGCGGGCAAAGGGTATTCACCCGGCCCATCCATCCAGGGGCCCCTTTCCTCAGCCTCTCCGGGAGAGGCCCACAAAACTCCCTCGTTCAGGGTGAATCTGAAGCGATCTCCCTCTTTATGAACCACGACCCTGTTGGGCAAAACCATATGCCGCCCCGACTGTGAAGTCATGACCCACCGGTCCAAAGCTTCCACATGAACCATGAAGGTTCCCGAGCAGGTGCCGGTCATCTCCCGCAGCACGTAGCGGTACAATCTTTTTCTGAAAGCAGAGTGCTGGCCTTGAAGGACATTGACGGGTACGGAAAGGAGAGATTTCCCCTCCCTGCTTCCAAACTGCGTAAACCAGTGGCAAATCATCTGTTCCCAGAAATTTTCCTCATCACGGACTAAAGCGGTGTGGCGCCCCAGAGTTCGAACGATTTGAGGATGAAGATGTTTTTCCAGAAGGGGAAGGACTTTCTGCCGAAGGGCATTTCTCTGGCAAATGATTTTTTCGTTGGAAGAATCCAACGCATAGCCAATGCCCGAGTCAGTCAGGAACCTCAGTATTTCACTGCGGTGCGCAAAAAGGAGGGGACGAATGATTCCCCTCCGGTTGCGGGGAAGCATGCCCATCATTCCCGAGGGCCCAGTGCCACGGCAGAGGCGCAAAAGCACCTCCTCGGCCTGGTCATTGGCATTGTGCCCCAGCGCAAGCTTGTGTCCTTTCAGCAGCGCCATCTTCTCAAAAAAGAAACGATGACGGCACATACGCGCAGCCATTTCCAGGGAAACGCCTTCACGGGAGGCAAAAGAACGCACGTCTTCTTCGGCACTCAGGAAACGCAGGGATTTGTCCTGAGCCACCTGGCGTACAAACTCTCTTTCCTTCGCAGATTCTTCCTTCCTCAACCGGTGGTCGAAGTGAAGAATGGTCAGTTCGCCCAATGAAAAACGGTGACGGAGGGTGAAAAGACATTCGAGCAGGGCGATGGAGTCAGGGCCACCCGAAACTCCCACGAGAACGTGGTCTCCCTGCTGAAGGAGTTTTTCAGACTCAATGTATTGGGAGGCGTGCTGGATGAGGGGATGAGAAGGATCCATGGGGTCTCGGAGTGAGTCTTTTTCCCGTCGCGGGTCACGAGGAAAGGGCCGTGCCTTCCCGTGCGGTCACCCCCCATGGTCCTCCTCTTTCAATCATGAGGTCCCCAGGTCGAGAGGACGTGCCAAAGGAGTTTTGGATTTTCCTTCAGAAGATTTTTCCGAGGGCTTGATCATGGGCAGCAAAGGCACATTTTCCTTATCCTTGAATTTCTTGCCATTGATGAGGAGTTGTCCCTCGCTGTTCAAAACCGTGTTGTCTTCCAGGATGATGAGGCCGAACCGGTCAGCGACATCTCTTTTGTATTCATAGTCCATGGCCCGTTTGCGCAACTGATAATTGAGCAGAACCAGAATGAGGCCAAACAGGGAGGCCAGGGCCAGCAGTATCACCCCACCCATGAGCATGTACTTGACGGATGTTTCCCCAACGTTTCCCAAAAATGAGAGAAGGGCATCGATCTTGTAGAAAAATACCGTTCCTATGGCCAGCAAAATCAAAAGGGCAAGGAAGGGGAGTTTCTGAATGAGATGAACCATGCGGTACATTTTGTAGATTCGCCCCGACTTCTCATCCAGCATTCGAGCATTTTCCCCTGAAAGGTCAGGAGATTCTTCCGCCTGGGATTCAATGAAATAATTGTTGAACCCCACAATGATGACACCAATCAGGAAGGTGATGCCGATGGGCACCAAAAATGCCAGAAGGAAATAGGTTTTCCAGGGGAAAGCCACTTCCACGGGACCGAACCGGTCGTAGCTGCCATCTCCCAGCTGGTAAAGCCAGCAGACAGCCAAAATGAGAACCTGAACCCATGCAAGAAAAAACAGGTACTTCTTGAAAAACTCCTTCCTTTCCGTGTCATCGAACAGCCCAGCAATGCTGCGCAAGCGCGGTCTTGATTGCTCAGACGAGTTGCTCATGGTTCCATTCCTCTGTATATTTTTGATGAATTTCCAAGTGGCCTACCGCAGAACGAGAGAGAGGATTCAGGCAGGGAAAAACATTCTGTCTTGAAGACCAGAGGTCTTTGGCATTGTTCAGAAAACCCTTCGTCTGCGCTCTCTGTTGACTCCTTCCAACCATAATTCATGGAGAAATACTTGATATCCGATCCGAAGCAGGATAACAAAAGGCGTCTTTTGGGTCAACACGGTTTTCATGGTCGAAAACACCTGCCGGTCCTCACCAGTCAAGGGTGTTTTCGGGGAAACAAAGCCCAGTTCACCTGGGTTTGAAACGAGGATACAGGAAACATCCTTCTGCGGCACTTTTGAACCACTTGGATCCTGCCCTGAATCTGGCAAAATTTTCTTTGTTGTTAAGGAGAACCATCATGAAAGCGGAATCGGTGATTGCAACAAACTTTCCCCAACTGAAGCTCCTCTCCAGAGGCAAAGTCAGAGACAACTACGACCTTGGGGATTCCCTTCTCATCGTCGCCACGGACCGCATCTCCGCTTTCGATGTGGTCATGCCCACACCCATCCCCGATAAAGGCAAGATCCTCACGCAGCTTTCGGAATTCTGGCTTCACTTTTTGAGCGACCTGGTGCCCCAGCACCTGATCTCCACAGATGTCTCCCAGTTTCCCTCCCAGTGCCAACCTTATGCGGAACAGCTTGCTGGGCGCACCATGTGGGTCAAAAAGGCAAAAGTGCTTCCCGTGGAATGCATTGTGAGAGGGTATCTTGTGGGTTCAGGCTGGAAGGATTACCGGGCGACGGGCAAAGTGTGCGGCATTTCCCTGCCCCCCAGCCTGAAAGAGGCTGAAAAACTTCCGGAACCCATTTTCACCCCTTCCACCAAGGCGGAGCAAGGTGCCCACGATGAAAACATCTCTTTTGAAGAACTGAAAGAGATTGTGGGAGAGACCGTCGCTGACCAGTTGCGGGAGCTTTCTCTCAGAATCTACGCCAGAGGGGAGGAGTATGCTCGAAGCAAAGGAATCCTGCTCGCAGACACCAAGCTGGAATTCGGCATGATCGAAGGACAGNTGACCCTCATCGATGAAGTGCTGACTCCCGATTCCAGCCGATTCTGGCCTGCCGACCGCTATCGGGTGGGCCAAAGTCCTGAGAGTTTTGACAAGCAGTATTTGAGAGACCATCTGCTCCGTTCGGGATGGAAAGCAACGGATCCACCTCCCCAGCTGCCTGAGGAGGTGGTGGTCAACACGCGGGCACGCTACCTGGAAGCCCTTGAACGCCTGAGCGGCCAAAAACTGGGCCAGCGCAGATAAGCCCCATGAATTCAGAATCACAAGCCTCTTCCATGCCCCGGCTGACGCCTCTGAGGGAACTGGATTTCTCTCAGGAGCGGTTCCGCATTTTGAGTTTCAGGAGCCGGGAAGACCTCCTTGCTTCCCTGGAAGCATTTGGAATTCTTCGCCCTCCCCTCCTGTGGACCCAGCCCGATGGAACCCTGGCCATTGTGGATGGATTTGAACGCCTGCATTGGGCCCAAAGGGCAGGATTGAAAGAGGTTCTGTCGCTGGTGATCCCTCCAGAGGTGAGTGAGCGCCGGTGCTGGCGCATCAGGGTTCAAACCCTGCTTTTTGGCATGCCTCTCAATGTTGCCCAAAAGGCACAGGTTATCGCAAGGTTGAGTGACCATTTCCCTTTCGATCAGATCCGCACAGAATTCCTCCCTTTGCTGCATGTTCCGGGAAGGCCCGAGAGCCTGGAGAGCTGGTGCCTGCTGGCTCGCCAGGATCGCGGGTTTCTCAGGGCGGCGGCGCACGAGGAAATCAGTGAGAGAGTGGCGCTGGAACTGGTCCACTGGGAGTCTCAAGGGGCTGAAATCATGCTGAAGATTTTGACAGAACTCAAGTGCAGCGCCAGCATACAATGGGAACTGGTGGAACGGGTGAAGGAGATAGCCCTGCGGGAAGCCCTGCCCAGGGCGCAAGTGATCGGGAGCCTCATGGACAAGGTTTTCCGCAGTCCCCAATCACACCCCCGCAGAAAAACTCAAGCGCTTCGGGATAATCTGGCAGGCAGAAGGTTTCCGCGACTGAAAGCAAAGGAAGGGCGATTTCAAAGCCTCATGAAAAAAGCTGCCCTGCCTCACAATTTGCGCATTTTCCACCCACCCTTTTTTGAAGGAAGCAGCTGGCAGATCCAAGTGACTTTCAGCAACCGAGAGGAACTCATTGAACTCCTCTCCGTTTCATCCCAATTTGCCCGATCTTCCTTGATGGACGAACTCCTGAATCCTGGCCTGCCAGAACCGCCACAAGGCCAGGAGCAATCTTAAAGGTTCTAAATCAAGACATTGAACCAGAAAAAAAGAATGCGTCTTTCTCCCCCCAAAAAGATCATCGTGGAACAAAAGGTGGTGGACAGCCCCCTGGTGGAGCAGGTGAAAAGAAACCTCCCGCAAGTGCCGGTGGAAGTGGTGAGCCACTGGAAAGACTTCCCGGGAAATGATCCGGACGTGCTTGAAATCGTCTCCTTTCGAGGACGGCTGCTCAAATCCTGTCCCGGCACCAAACACTACCTCTGCTGTGGCTACCAGATTCTCCACTTTGGCACGCAGTGCACCCTGGACTGCACCTATTGCATCCTTCAGGCTTACCTCAACCAGGCCAGCCTGAGGCTTTTTGGAAACGAGGAGGAAATCTTCCAGGCTCTGCTCCAGGAATTGAGGCAGAATCCTGATACCCTTTACCGCATTGGAACCGGTGAATTCACTGACTCCCTGCTTCTGGACCCCTGGACCGGGTTCTCCCGAAGGATTGTTCCGCTCTTTGCCCGGCAATCCAATGCGGTGCTTGAACTGAAAACCAAAACAGATTTCGTGGAAAACCTGCAGGGGCTCAACCATGGAGGCCGCACTCTCATCGGGTGGTCTCTCAACACACGCTCCGTCCAGCTCACGGAAGAACCCCGAACTGCGTCCATAAAGCAGAGATTAGCTGCGGCGCAACGCGTTTCCCAGTGGGGGTATTTCTTGACTTTTCATTTTGACCCCATGGTCGAACACAAAGACTGGCGGCAAGGCTACAGAGAAACTCTCGAAGAGGTTTTTCAGGCGGTGGATCCAAGCCGGATCGTGTGGATCAGCCTGGGCGCTTTTCGCTTCATGCCCCAGTTGAAACCCATTGTGCAGCGACGCCATCCTCGAACTCGCATTCTCTATGGGGAATTCATCACGGGACTGGATCAAAAAATGCGCTATTTCAGAGACATAAGGGTTGAACTGTACTCATTCATGTGGGAAATCATTCGAAAGGCAGACCCTCGGCTTTGCGTGTATCTCTGTATGGAGAGCGAGGACATCTGGAAAGAGGCCATGGGCTTTTCACCGGCGCAAAAGGGGGGGCTGGCCCGGATGCTCGACGATGCCGTGCAAAGAAAAATGTCCATCGGGCTTCACTGCAGCAGGTCAGCTCCCTGTCAGCACGAGCCGAGCTGAACGTGGATCATTCCCTTCACCACGGGACAGGGTCCCCGATCAATCCCCCTTGCCATTGGGGAATCTTCCGGCAATGAGGCTCAAGTTGTCCCCACCCCTCAGATATTTTCTTTCACTTTAGTTTTTGAATTCCCCCCAATCTTTGATATTAACGAAAGACTTTTGCCGAGGGCCCCTTCCAGGCGTCGGTGCGAGTCCGCCTTAATTTGGCACACGCAATTCACTTCTGCTCCTTGCGTGAAGGGGGCATGGGAGTGGATCCGGATAAGAATTTTCATGGAGGATGAGGATGGATTTTCAGTTGACCGATGAACAACGCATGATCAAGACCACAGTCCACAAATGGGCTGTCAATGAACTGGGACCCATACAGGAAAAAGTAGACGACGAGGACTGGTTTCCCCCGGATTTTTTCAAAAAATGCGCAGAACTGGGCATCTTGGGCATCACCATCGATGAACGATACGGCGGGCTCGGGGGAGATGTGCTGATGCAAACCCTCGCCATTGAAGAAATGAGCCGCATCTGCCCCGCTTTGGCCATGAGCTACGGCGCCCATTCAAACCTGTGCGCCAACAACATTCATAAAAACGCCAGCGATGAGCTGAAAGAGAAATACCTTCCTCCTCTGGTGCGCGGCGAAAAGATCGGGGCTCTTGGGTTGACGGAGCCCAACGCGGGTTCCGATGCCATGAACCTGAGGACCCGTGCCTCAAAGAAGGGCGACAAGTACATCCTCAACGGAAGCAAGATCTTTATCACCAACGGGACCATTGCCGACACCCTTCTGGTTTATGCCAAAACGGATCCATCCCTGGGAGCCAAAGGCATCAGCGCATTCATTGTGGAAAAAAGTTTCCCTGGCTTTTCTGTTTCCAGAAAGATCAAAAAATGCGGCATGCGCGGGTCCCCCACGGCCGAACTGGTCTTCGAGGATTGCGAAGTCCCCGCAGAGAACCTGGTGGGCGAAGAAAACATGGGTGTCCGTGTTATGACCAGGGGCCTGGACATTGAACGCATCGTCCTGGCAGGTGGTTCCCTTGGCATGGCCCAGCAGGCACTGGAGTATTCCATTCAGTACGCGGTGGATCGAGAGCAGTTTGGGCAGTCCATTGCCAATTTCCAGATGATACAGCAGAAGCTGGCGGACATGTACACACGCACCGAAGCGGCTCGCCTTCTGGTGTACAGGGCCGCGGAACTGGCCCAGACGGCCACCAGCGGCGGGAAAGGCACGGAGCTCACCCGTCTGGCGGCGGCAGCCGTTCTCCTGGCAGCGGAAACGGCGACCTGGGT
>SL_3KL_010_SEDDRAFT_10002520_pt1 | contig 16747 bp, 13 predicted proteins | sample SodLakKL_010_SED_2_FD_10381 | JGI IMG/M metagenome (IMG submission 10381) | reverse complement strand
GGTCGAGTGGCGTCGTCCCGATGGCACGTTGGCGATCGGCTCGGTGCTCAGTGGTGGGGCGGCGCCTGCCTATACCACCCGCACCATCACGAATTACGGGGCGGATGGCGTGACCGTGGAGAGCACGTGGATCTACAACCTCAGCTACGACGTTGAGGGGGACCTGGTTCTCGAAGAGGTTTTGGTATGAGTCAGGTACTTGGTGGGTCGTTGGCGGCTCATGGGCTACTGCGTCCAGGTGTTGCTGCTGTATTCGAGAGTATTGTTGCTACCGGCGGAGATGAAGTTTATGAAGTTATTGTTGGGAATGAGATTCGCAAGCTTCATAAATTTGAGTCTTCTGGCAGTTTGATTATCACCGATCTTGGTGATAATGGATTGCTCAATGTTTTCGTTGTTGGTGGTGGTGGCGGTGGTGGGTGGCGTGGTGGTTCATTGAATGGAGGGGGTGGCGGTGGTGGTGGTGCTGGTGAGGTGCTCCAATCACAGTTTTTGCCTCTAGGTATTGGCACATTCAATGTGGTTGTCGGTGCAGGTGGTGGTACAAATCTGAATGCAAATGGCGACAATGGCTCTGCGTCTAGTTTTGATAATCTAATTGCCATCGGTGGGGGTGGCGGCGCGTGGGTTGTTGACGATGGGAGTGATGGTGGTTCTGGTGGAGGCGCATCTGCAAGGCGCGCGATGACGTCTGGCAACGATGGTGGCTTAGCAATAGGTGACCATCTGGGCCATAGGGGTGGAGATCGAACCGTTACCGGCGATCTTGGAGGGGCGGGTGGTGGTGGTGCCACTGCTCCCGGTGTTGACATTGTCAGCGGGTCATCTGCTGGTGGGAATGGTGGTGCAGGACATAAGTATCTTGACAACTTCTATGGTGGTGGCGGCGGTGGTGGTGTAGGTTTTAACAATGCATCAACGCCGGGGCTTGGTGGAATTGGTGGTGGTGGCCGCGGGGCATATGTCAGTGGATCATCTGGTGTGAATGCAGAGAACGGCCTTCAAAATACGGGCGGTGGTGGCGGCGGTGGCGCATACGATGACGGAAGTGCAAATAACGTCATAGCGACTGCCGGTGTTGGTGGTTCTGGCATTGTTTACATTTCATACAAAATTGCAGAGATTAACTATTATGATGTTGAGCATGGTTTCGATCCGGAGATGGAGCGACCAGAAGCTGCCAATGTTCGTTGGACGGGTTCGGTCATGCCCGACAATCCGGAAGAGCATGACGTATGGGTGATGGTTCGACCTCACCGGACGAGCAACTATACGTTCGACGGTGAGTATTGGGTCAGCGATGAGCACGGAGGTAAGTCCAAGCCTGGCTCAGAGATGCAACTCACGTTCGAGGTTGATGCGGATGCCGAGGTTCATGTCCCACTAAGTGACAATGTTGATGTGTTGATTGATTGGGGAGACGGCACTGTCACGTCACACACCTCTAACAACCCGTCCCACACGTATGCTGATGCAGGCACTTATGATGTTAAAGTGTCTGGATCTGCTGATTTGTTTGGGTTCCGGGGCTCTCCTTGGTCGTATGATTCTTGGGAGGAAAGCCTCGCAGGGATCTCCGCTTTGGGGCGCTTGGGGGTTACCTCTCTGGCATATGTGTTTAGAGACACAAATGCAACCATTAATGCTTCCGCTTGGGATGTAAGTAGCATTACGAACATGACAGCTATGTTCAGAAGCTCACAACTCAATCAACCTATTGGTGATTGGGATGTGAGCAATGTGTATTACATGGCTCAAATGTTTACGGGGTCTCCATTTAATCAACCAATCGGTGATTGGGACGTGAGCGGTGCTAACAGCCTGTTTGGCGTGTTCCAGAACTCTCTATTCAATCAACCGATCGGTGATTGGGACGTGTCCGGTGTGACGAGCATGAGTCACATGTTTCAGAACTCACCATTCAACCAACCAATCGGTGATTGGGACGTGAGCAGTGTTACGGCATTGAACGGCATGTTCAGGGCCTCATCATTCAATCAGCCTATAGGTGATTGGGATGTGAGAAGTGTTACGGACATGGGCGGCATGTTTTGGGAGTCCTCATTCAACCAACCAATCGGTGATTGGGATGTAAGTAGTGTTACGAACATGAGCGGCATGTTTTGGGACTCCTCATTCAACCAACCAATCGGTGATTGGGACGTACGCAACGTTACAAGTATGAGTGCCATGTTTCAGTACTCTTCGTTCAATCAGCCAATCGGTGATTGGGATGTAAGTAGTGTTACAATAATGTCTAACATGTTTTATTTCGGCAATCTATCCAATGCCAATTATGACCATCTACTCAATGGCTGGTCGCAACGCACACTCAAGAGCAACGTCTTCTTCCATGCAGGCAATGCGAAATACACGGCTGCCGCAGCCCGTGCGGTTCTCACCGATACGTTCAACTGGACCATCGATGACGGAGGTCTGGCATGACGCGCTACTTCGCTGAACTGGACATCAACAGCATCGTGACGCGCGTTGTGGTCTGCGACGATCCGCAGTGGCTGGAGACCCGCCTTGGTGGGACCTGGATCGAGACGGCTGACCCCTACTCGCCCGACGCGCAGGAGGTTGCCTACTGCGGTCCTGGGTATGGGCATGACCCCGAGTGGGGGGTGCGGTTCGCGCCGCAGTGGGTGCAGCCGGTTGCCATCCTGGATCCCGAAGAGGGCGAGGAGCCCTGGACGTGGTACCACGTTGGCCAGGTCGTCTTCCACAACGGGCATCTGTGGGTTTCGACCATCAACCAGAACGTGTGGGAGCCGGGCCACGCTAACTGGCGACGGACCCCCACCACCCCAGGAGTGCCCCCGATCTGGGTGCAGCCTTCAGGTGCGACTGATGCGTACGGCATCGGTGAACACGTGATGCACAACGGCGAGGAGTACGTCTCGATCATCGACGCCAACCCGTACGAGCCTGGTTCCGATCCTAACGACGGGTGGGACAAGGTTGTCGACGAGCCCGATGAGCCCGATGAGCCCGATGAGCCTGCGCTCCCAGCATGGCAGCCTTGGGACGGGCATCCAGACAACCTGTACCAGATCGGCGACGAGGTGAGCCACAACGGTCGTCACTGGCGAGCGACGGTTGGCAACAACCACTGGGAGCCCGGTGCGTATGGCTGGGAGGACCTCGGCCCACTCCCGTGATCTATGCGCCTTCGGCGCCGATCATAGACGCAGGAGGCACAGATGAGCGTCGATATCTCTGAGTTCGTTGACTCGCTCCGTCGCGAGGTCACGCCGATCGGCGAGGCCACGGACGTGAGTGACGGTGAGCTGTTGAACCATCTGCTCGATGCTTTTTGGGATGCCAAGCTGGATGGCTTCTTCGTCAACTACGTGGCCGATCAGAACGGCATCGTGTCGGGGACATCGACGAACACACCGCCATTCCCGCGTGAGTTGGTTGCACTCTGCGTCGCCTACGCTGGTGCCAGGATCGTTCGTCTCCGCATCTCCAACACTGATGCCCTGTTCCGGGCCAAGGCTGGTCCCGTCGAGTTCGAGACCAGGCAGTCTGCCAACGTGCTGCGAGAGTTGCTGGTGCAGCTGCAGTGGCGCAAGGAACAGCTGATGGAGGCCTTGGAGCGCACCGACACGATCGTGCTGGATGCACTCACGACCCGAACCCTCTCATCTGGTGCCTATGGTGGCTTCGTGAACCCCAACCGTGGTGACGGGTTCTGATGGCTGGGACGAGCCAGAACTTCAATCGAGGTCGGTTCGAAGAGGCGATCCGTTTCGCGATGCGGATGGGAGCACCAACGCGGCCCGAAGATCGGGCCACGTTCCATTTCAAGCCGAAGCGGATCTATCCGGCGGGCACCAAGCTGGATCAGACGGGCAAGCCCCTGAACTCCAGCATCCGTGCTGAGTACGTCCGACCCGAGCCGTTGACCCTGGAGGAAGTGGCGGTCGAGCACGAGCGCGCCAATCCCCAGGAGCTGCCGGTCGGGGTCAAGATTCCGACGCGCGTCGTTCTGACGATCCTGGATGATGAGTACCAGGCGATCAAGGAGCGTGCGGCAGAGGGGGATGAGGAGTTCGCCTTCGAGGTGGAACTTGGCGGGGACCGATACCGGATCGGATACCGCATGACGCCGCTCGCCCTGTTCGATTCTGGTGTCCATCAGATCGTCTGCTATGCGATGGATGAGAGTTGAGCAATCATGGGAAAGAAAGACGACGTTGAATGCCTTGTAGCTGAGAATTGGCCATGGGCGAAGAGGCTTGCTCGCTGCTGGTGGAAATTCGACGATATCGTTGAGGCCGAGTCTGCCGCTGGTGAGGCACTTTACGTGATTGCGTGCAAGTATGTTGATGGAGAAGAAGAGTCGGACTTTCAGTACTATGCGTCACTTAAGCTTCGGTCTTTTCTGATTGATGATTGGCGCAAGCGCAGGGGTCGCAGAACATCAATAAAAAACAAGTCTAGGGTGTATAGCTTGTATGATGAGTTTGCAGGAGACTTGCGCCATGTAGATGTGCTTTCCGATGACTCTTCCGACATGGATTATGTGCGCACGGAAGAGCATCTTGATGCAATGGTCTACCTGAACTACTTCACAAGTGAGGCAAGAACAGTTGCTGTCGCCGTTGCTGCAGGTTGGAACCAGAAAGAGATCGCGGATTGCTGGGGCGTAACGGAGTCACGCATCAGCCAGATACTGGCACGGTCACGTGAGCGGTTCTTCTTGAAGGTGGAGGGTAAATGATGGCGGGGACCTATCCTTTCTACATGGACGAGTGGTCATATGTTCGCCATCGTGCACGGATGGTGCGGCAGTCGATCTATGAGGATGCGCGTCACGTGCTGGAGACCCCGCGTGACTACATGGGGCGCCTGGAGTCGGATCCCGATGTCGTCCTGGGTCCAGATGGGCCGCTGGTCTACTCGTGGCTGCACGATGATCCCGACCTGACGTTGCCGCTGCTGGGCGAGTACCCGCTCACCTTCATCGAGTACTTCCCCCAGGAAGGGCTGCAGGCCTACGAGAAGATCGCACTCAACACCTTGGCGCTCGACAACGGCATGGCGGAGCCCGAGAAGGAGTACGAGCTTGGCGGGCTCTTCTCGCAGGAGTGGACGTTCACGTTCGCCATCAACTCGTCGACCGATGCCGTCGCGCAGGCGCTCTTCCAGGATCTCAACGATCGGTACGTCGGGCGCGTGAGGGTGCCGCCACAGCAGGAGTTGCTGGACAACCTCGAATCAGGGGATACGGACCCGGATCCATATGCCGCTGCCCGTATCACGCTCTACAACTATGTCACTGATCCGCCGATTCCGGTGACACGGATGGATGTAGAGAGCTTCCAGTTCACGAAGAGCGCAGAAGAGGTTGCGCCTGGGGTGCAGCTGTTCTTCGCAGAGCTGGTGGTCACAGACTTCGTGCCCCAGGGAGGTCTGTAGGAACAGGCAAAGGTGTCGGCGTGAGTGTCCCGATTAGAGACTTCCTGAAGGCACGTAAGGACAGGGCTTTAGGATCTATCTTGGGACACGCGGAGAGAGAGTTCTATCATCTCCTCTCTAGGGAACAGCAACAGCTGTTTCGGCAAGCAACTATCGATGCGCTGAATAGTTACCACGATAGCGTTTTGGATCTGGTCAAGAGCGAGGATGGCACCGTCCGTAACGAGGAGGTGCTCGGTCTACTCCAGAGGATGGACCGGCACCTACAGAGTCTCCGCTAGTTCTTGACGTAATCCATCTTCTCGGGATCTGCGCCGATGCAGATGCCGAGACGCTGAAGGTGGTGAAGTGGCGCGCATGAATCTGATTGACCGTACGCAAGCCTTGAGTGGAGGCTTGCGGCGGGATATCGAGATGTTCGAACTGGGCATCAATCGTGCACGTAACGAAGCTTCTCGGGTTGCCACGGAGAAGTCTCGTGCCAGGTTCACGAGCCGTCTTGGCAAGCGTCCATTGACCGATCCTCGCCCTGGCCGTCCTACCACCCGTGGCACGTTCGCGAACTACATCAACTGGGTTCCGGACAGCCGTGGTGGCGTGAGGGCCGATATCGGCTCTCTTCAGGCGGTCGCGCCGTACTGGCTCGTGCAGGAGGTTGGCACGGAGCGCGGACGGAGCGCGAGGGCGCTTCGAGCAACCCCCGATGGACCAGAAGTGGCGTTCGTCGCAGGGGTGCCTCGCCAGGCTGGACGGGTCATCCCAAGTGGCCTGGTCTGGAGTGGTCAGACCGGGAACGACCAGATCGTTCGTGGCCCCTGGCGCCAGCCGATCACTATCCGTCGTGAGATCAAGGGCAAGCACTACCTCAGGACGGGCGGCAAGCAAGGGTTCGCGCATTATGAGCGGCTTCTAGAGAAGGCGTTCTTCAATGCGTTCGGACATCACCCGAAACCATAACCATGAGGTAGCGGCGAAGGCCGATACAAGAAACGGAGGTGAGGTAGCTTGGCTATCAAGGCAGGCCAGATCCTGCACGCGATGAACACCTTTATTGTGGACCGCATTCAGACCGCTGGTGCGAACCTCAACATCCCGACCGAGCGCATCTACGAGCTGGGTAACTACCAGTCTGTGGCGGTGATCCGTGACATCCCGGATCTCTCGTTCGATCTGGACGTCCTGGACGTTGGGACTGCTGTTGAGGGCCTGCTCACGAGCCTGAGCCCGGACCCGCACGGTGACCCCGATGGGACGATGTACTCCCTGCTGACCAACTTCCCGGCTGACATCATCAGCCCCATGAAGTCAGCACAGGGTGCGTTCGACATCGTCAAGACGGTCGTCGTGCCCCACCTGATGCTGGAGAGCGTCAGCTACCGCTACGGCCTCCAGGAGAACGCGGGTGAGCAGTACACCCTGCAGGGTGACGCGATCTTCTATGTGCCCGGCACGGCGGAGCAGATCGTTGCAACGGCGACGGCGTCCCAGACGAGCTTCCCGTTCGGTGTGACGGCGCTGCCTTACAACGAAGGTGGCACCACGTTCTATGCCTTGAACGTCTCCGTCGACGGTGAGCGGATGACCAAGGGCATCGACTACGAAGAGACGGCGACCGGCATCACGCTCGACGAGGGCGTGGACGCTGGGGCGATCGTTCGGATGGTCGTCGGAACCGACGCGGGCGCCAACGCGAAGACGTTCCCGCAGGAGACCACCCACCGCACGATCGCGATCAAGCCCGCTGCGATCCGTGGTAAGGACATCGACGTCTTCATCGGGACCCAGAACGGCGACCCGTGGCGTTGGGGTGGTGTCCAGTCCGTGAACGTGGACTGGCGCGTGGACCTGGAGGACGACTACGAGTTCGGTCAGTCCCGTGCCGTGGCGCGTGACGCGACCGACGCCCCCGAGGTCACCGGCCAGATCGAGATTCGTCCCCGGAACCCCCGTGACTTCTACGCGCAGCTGCGTGCGGTGACGGGTGTTGACGAGAACGAGATCATCGGCCCCCAGTCCTCGGTGGTCGTGCCGATCGAGATCCAGCTCAAGAACCCCGAGTCCGGTGGTGCGGAGAACCGCGCCGATGGCGAGGTTGTGAAGACGCTCTACATCCCGGATGCGCGGTTCACGATCCCCGGCTACGAAGGGCGGGTGCAGACCAAGTCCGACCCGACGCTGGAGTTCGAGAGCGACACTGGGATCCTGGAGATCTTCAAGGGCGCGCGTGGTGCTACCCCGACCCCGACGCCGACGCCCTGACGACACCTGATGGAGCGCCCCGCCCTACAGCTCGATGGTGTGGGGCGGGGCTCCACCCTCCTCCTGAATCTCTCTGGGGGGATCGACTCCACCCATCAAGCATATCGATTGCTTGAGTCTGGGTGGAGTTTGTTGATTCATCATTGCCATTACAAGACCGCCCAGCGAAGATGGGTGCATGAAGCAGATTCCGTTGAGGCGGCGTTGGCTTGGTATCGTGAAAAGGGATGGGGCTCGCAGTTCGAATACATCGAGACAACATTTGACCGAGGGAACGCACTCACATTTCGGTATCCTGACATAAGGTTTCTTAATCCACTCTCTGGATTATTGTTGGCTGACCCAGATCGATCACATATTAAATGGGTTGTTTCCGGGCACCACAAGGACTCGCCCAACCCTTATCGTCGCGAAGCCATGAAATACCGAACCGTCGCTGACATGCTCGCTGGTCGTGGTTTGCGCTGGGTGTTTCCGACGCTGAATATGACAAAAGCAGACATAATCCATGACATGCCCAAAGACCTATTTGATGTCACATGGTGGTGTCGTGAGCCTCTAAACGGTCGCCCATGTCGAGACTGCCACACGTGCAAGCAGGTGCATGCGGTGATCGAATGAACGCGACAATTGGATCTGGCCGTGGAGCTGCTTCCGACATGCTCGCACGGTTGGATCTGGAGTCACACATTGGCTATGTGCCCTTCCCTGGCACCCTGAACATCAGGTTCGCCATCGCCCCAAGTAGATGCCGACCACATCTTGTCATAGAGGGGCACCAACTCTTCCCGGTGACCATCAACGGCGTTGAGGGACACCTGATCCGGTGGCCGCACGATGAGCGCAGCGTGTCGTTCGAGGTCATCGCCCCAGTGCATCTGCGCTCCACCCTGGGCATCTCTGACCGTCAGATGGTCGATGTGCAGTTCCATGACTAGGTAGCCGATAAGACAGTCGGGGGCAGTGCGCCTCGCTCCCCGCACTGCCCCACAGGGCCGTCTCCCCCTTACGGCCCCCAGATGCAGGTCGAGTTTCCCGCCTCGGCCTGCATCTGCTTGTTCTATCCGCCGATCCACGCATAGCTACGCAATCTTCGTGGCTTGGACCGGGACCGAGGATGGGACGGAGTGTGCCTTGGCGAAGAAAACGAACATCAGCAAGAGGCGTCGGCTTTCGGAGCTGTACGCGAAGGGTGTATTCGCTCGCTTCAATGAAACGGGTTCGGGGGCCTTTCACGCGAACCGCACCGATGAAGACGGGCGTCCGTTACAGATCGAGTCGGTTGGCAACGAGGACTTCGTTCTCGGTGATGACGATGTCGTGATCTGGGTGCAGCCACCCTCCCCCCTCCAGCGCGAGCAGGCGTTGCGGGAAGCGCAGGCGGCACGCTCTCGTGCTCTTCTGGGCGCGCGTCGAAATGAGGATTCACCCGACGCGGCCAACACGCGTGCGTTCGTGGCGAACATGGGACGCGAAACTCTCATCGACTACGTGCTCAGTGCGGACGAGCAGGAGCGACGTGAGCGGGCGCAGCGCGATGTCCTGGGCGAGGATGAATGGAAGGACTTCGCCGCGCTCCAGGATGCGATGCGACAGTGGGACGAGGCTGGCAACCCCCGCACTGAGGAGTGGGAGCCACTGATCGAGCGTGACGTCGAATTCGGTCGGCAGGTCAGCAACGCCACCAAGTATCTGCGCGAGGTGGATCGCGAGTCGTTGTCGATGATGCCACGCGAGGAACTGGAGAAGCGCGCGTTCGAGAAGCGCGTGGAGCTGCTCGGCTCGCAGGCGTTCGTCCAGGAATATGAACGACAGATGATCTTCTATGCCGCTCGTGACGATGAAGACACTGCGGAGCTGTTCTTCGAGGATGTCGATGACCTGATGTCCCAGGACGACATCGTGCAGGCAACGCTGAGTGACACGTTGGCGTCATTCATTGAGGACCCAGCTGAAGCAAAAAACTCGCAAAGGGCGGAACCTGGCTCGGAGCCGTCGGAGCCGCCCGTCGAGCAGGAGACTTCCGAAGCCTCTACCCCAGAGACTGTGAGCGAGTAGATGAGATCCCTTGGTTCCTTCAGGTGGCGATCGAACACGCCATGGTCATCTTGTCGTGGTTCGAGAACCGTCCACCAGAGGAGATCCCGAACGAGAACCTCTGGGAGGACCCAAAGGGACTTGAGGAATGGTGGGAGAGGGTCAAGCGACGTAAGGAATATGCAAGCGGGAGAACATCATCTGGATCAGGACAGGATTACAGCAACATAGATGACGAGATCGTAGATAACGAACTTGCCACCCAATTCAAACAGTGAGGTTGCATAGTGCCACGCCAGGACTTCTATCTCACTTTTGGGTCAGACGCTGAAGAATTCGCTGGTCGTCTAGCTAATGACCTCGCAGGTGCACGCACCGAGCTGGATGAATTTCGAAAAGAAGCATTCAAGCTCGAAGCTGAGCTGAATAGGGTCGGCGGCAGGGGCCAGTTCACCCACGTGATTGCTACGATCGGGGAGGTCAATAGCGTCCTTCAAGAGATGCTTGGCCATCTTCAGTCGATGAAGGGCGAGTTCTCGGAACTAGCGGGGGTACTTAAGAACGTCGGGAAGGCGGCAGCCAGTGCCCCCGCCTCCACCGGCCGCCCTGCTCCAGGCACTCCTGGGGTCGAGACCAGCCATGCGGGGCGCGTGAGCCCGAGCGCTCAGGCCGATGCTGGCCGGGTCAATGAGATCTCAGCGGATGTTCAGACGCTCGTTCAGACGTTGCTACGGAATCGGGAGGCGCTGGCTCGCGCGAATGAGCAGTTCGAGAAGGCGGTTAGTCGTACTGACAAGACGAAGTACAGCGGTCAGCAGCGTCAGTACAAGGAGAAGATCCAAGCAACCATCCAGCAGCTCATTGCTGATCACGAGCTGAATGTTGAAGAGATCGAACTTCTCGAACAGCGTGAGTTCGAGAAGGCTGCTGCTGCCACTAAACCGAAGAAGAGATCGCGGCGCAAGACAACGACGCGCAAGAAGACAACTGCCCGCAAGCAGGAGGCGGAAGAAGAGGCAAGGAGCGAGCGCAGGGAGCAAGAGCGCCTCGCTGAGGAAGAGCAGAAGGCGGTTGAGGAAGCTGCTCGTCCAACAGAGATGAAGAAGAAGACAACAACGCGAAAGGCAACGAAGAAGGTCACTGCCAAGACTGAGCAAGCGGTCAAGGCGATCAAGGAACGAGAGAAAGCAGTTGTAGAGCAGGTTGAAGAGTCCGCTGCTGCCGTCGAGGCAGCTGAGCGGTCACTAGAGGAGAATCAACAGCACGTACAGCAGCTTCGCGTCGAGCGACGCACGTTGGCATACCAGCCTGGCGTCGGCAAGAAGATGGTTGCCCACAAGGAGAAGGACCAACCACGGGTTGATGAGATCGCGCAAGAGATCGCCGACATGCAGCCGGTGATCCAAAGTCAGATGGCTGCGCGCGAGGCTGGCGAAAGCGCTGCCGAGGCGACGGCAGCAACTGCGCAGGCCGTAGAAGCCGAGGTGCAGAGCGTCAAGGCCGATCAGGAAGAGCTGACGCGCTACATGGAGGAGCGCGAACAGCTTGAGAATAAGCGCAGGGAGTTGGCAACACAGCTGAAGTCGGGGCCACGAGAGGGCCAGTGGCAGGCGAAGCCAGGACAGAAAGACGCGTTCGCTGCGGTACGTGAGCGCATCACGGAACTTGACCAGATCATCGCAGCCGAGCTTCCTCCGGGGGCAACCGTCACGTACGGCGAGGATGCCCCAGCAGCTGCGCCCACGACGACGGCGGATGAGGTTGTCAAGGTTGTCCAGGAAGAAGGAAGGAAGACTAAGAGGACCGTTGAGTCGGTTATCGAGGCCCGCGCTCTGGTCCAGGAAGAGGCAGAGAAGGCTTTCGAGGAGCTGAAGGAATCTGCCAAGCGCCTGGATGATATGGAGTATCACGAACTCAGCGACCGGCAGAAGGAGGTCTACGACGCCTTCAGAGCTGCGGGTGGCCGACTGGAGCCGTCAGCTGAGCGCCTTCCCGCACAACCCGATCCGTCATTCCTCGTCGACCCCAGTAGTGGGGTGGCGCCTGGCATGCTTGCGGTGCGCGACGTGCTGGGTGAGGACGTCCGTGGGTTGCAGCAGCTGGTGGAGTTCCTGCAGAAGGAACTGAACGCCCCCAACGCCCCGACGGAGGATCTTCAGGCGTACATCGCGGACGCGGAGCAGCTGCTCGCTGAGCGCCAGCAGAGCTTCACGCGGGTAGACCGTTCACAGTTCGCGCGAGGTCTCGACATCATCGGGATGACCGACGAGGCACTGGAGGCCTACGTTCCACAGCTGGAGGCGCAGGCTGAAGCCCTGAGTCAGTTCATCGCCGAGATCGATGGTGGTGACTACGACGCGATGGGCCAGGAGGCGCTAGGTCAACTCAGGGGCGAGGTGGTAGATGAGCGTCGTGCGATCCGCGATGAGAAACGACGCGCCCTGGACGCCCGTCGAGATCTTGTCAACGAGCTGATCGATTCGTTCCCGATCGAAGCCCTTTCGGGCCTTGATCAAGGTGCGCTGCAACTGCCCGAGAGTCTGCAGCGCGGCTTCTCGCAATTCATGCAGGAGCGGGGCGAGCCTCTGCCATCCGCTCCCGTGAGGCGCCTCCTGGGTGAGGCAACCTCCATCCAACGTCTGCCTGAGAAGGTGATGAAGGGCGCCGTCGGTGCAACCGGTGGCCAAGAGCATGATCCGCTCCTCATGCTCTCCAGGATGCCTGCCTACGCGCCGGGTCAGGCAGATCAGTTCAGGGAGATGCTGCGGCAACAGGAAGAGGTTGCGGAGAACAATCGTCGCATCGCAGATCAGCGCATGCAAGAGGGCACTGAGGCGATGTCGCAGATCCTGGAGGTCATGCCAGAGCTATCACTCTCCGAGATCAAGACGATCCTGGGTAAGGCGACCGGGATCTCGAAGCAGGCTCGCAATTCGCTCCTGGCTGCTGTCCGATTTCTCGATGAGTTGGCGGAGATCGACCCCCAGCAGTTCTCGGCTGCGCGCGTCAGTGGAGCAGTTGCTCGCCAGGATCAGCGCTGGAGAACGAGACCTCGCAGTGAGGATCGCATCGCACAGCTCCGACGGCAGGTGGGTGACACTGATCGTCTGCGTCGCAAGCAGAAGACGCGCGTCAACAAGCGTGACCTGCAGGGTGCATTCTTCGAGGCGATGTACGGGGAGCGGCAGGTTGCTGGTGAGTCCAGGGGTGTCACCGAGCGCATGTTCCGCCTCTTCGACGAGGGCGGCCTTGAGGGTCTCGCTAGCCGCGCACGCACGCCACAGCAGCAGCAGGCTCTCAAGCTCTTCCAGGACGTGGTGCAGGAGGGTCTTGGTCGCGCCGTCACCACGCCCGCTATTCCGGGGACGACCCGTGACCCCGAGACCGGCGCCATCAGGATGCCGGAACTGGACAAGCAGCTCACGGAGGCTGACTCCGAGCAAGAGCGCGAGCGCATCCAGAAGCTGATCGATCGCAAGAAGGAGATCGAGAAGGCGGAGACCGCCTGGATCAAGGAAGTTGAGCGGCGCTGGGAGGATCTGCAGCTCGCTCTCTCCGGCCAGCTCGATCCTGAAGCCCAGGAGCGCATTGAGCAGCTTGCTCGCGAGAAGGCGGATCGTCGCGCAGCTCGTGAGGCCGTTGGCTTGCCGCCCGAACCGCCCGCGATCCGCAAGTTCCGCACTCCCCGTGAGGGCGAGTTGGCGGAACGGATGGGCGTCCATCGCGAACGAGCTGACGAAGCTGAGATTGCTGCCGCTGCCGAGAATCTAGAGAGGGCAAGGACAGCGCTTCAGGAACTGCGGAGCCAAGAGGAAGGCTTCAAGAACGACGTCGAGCAGCGGAGGGAAGCGTACGAGCGGACTGCTCGCGAAGCAGAGGAGGCACAACGAGCACTGAGTGAGGCCGAACGCGCCCCAGCGCAGCCGAGTGAGCGCACGGCGGAGCTAGCTTCCCAGTACGAGAAGATCGCCGAGTTCGAGCGCGAGAGTCTGCGTCGACAGCAGCAGGGCGAACGCATCCTCAAGCCGGAGCTGTCTGCGTTCGCGAAGGATGTTGGTGTCACTGGCGTGAGCCGGATGACCAAGGATGAGATCTCGTCGGCGATCAGCGCGCGCAAGAGTGAGATTGGGCGTGAGCGAGCCCTCTCCGAGCGTGAGGATGAGCGCGCGAAGGTGATCCCGCCTGAGCTGGTGCAGAACCTGGAAGACACGGGCGAAGCCGCGAGTCGCGCCGAACAGGAGTTGAAGGCCGCAGAGCGCGCGTTGATCGACCTCTTCGAGCGATTGCGGGAAGCGGTTGGTGCCGAGTCCGGTAGGGATCGCCTTCTCATGCAGGCGCGATCACAAGATCGGGTCGGTGTCCCGGAGCGTGTTCTCGAATTCGAACGCCTCAATGATCTGATTGGGCGCATCGAGAGTCAGGAGATCACGAAGCCCGAACAGATCGACCGCCGCATTCGTGATGATTACGGACTGTCCGATGACCTAGAGACTTCGCTTCGGTCATTGCAGCAACGCCGTCTTGGCATGATGCAGGATCAGATGTCCGATTACATGGACTTCGATCGGACCGATCCGAGATTCTCAGACCCCACGGTCACCCCCCAGGAGTTCTTTGCCCGCTTCGATGAGTGGGCAAGGGAGGTTGTTGAATCTGGACGGACGCCAGAAGAGGCAGCACGTGAAGACCTGCAGCGTCGCGAAGCCGAGGAGCAGAAGCTGCATCCCGAATTGGCCAAGGCGATGGAGCGGGTGCAGAAGGAACGTGAGTCTGAGGAGTCGCGTCGTCAGCGACCTAGCACCATGGGCGACTGCTGCGAGCGGATCGTCTCTATCCTGGAACGCATCCATGGGCGGCTCGTTGCGGGTCTGAGAGTTACGGGTCAATCGCCAGGTGGACAGAAGGGCATGACCCGTGCCGAGATGGTTGACGTTGCTCGCGCTGGTGGCGTCCGTGGCTACTCCAACATGCGGAAGGCGGAGCTGAAGGAGGCTCTTGAATCGGCGGGATTGTTGGAGAAGGCAGAGCGCGAGCTTGCGAACGCCCGCCAGCAGGTTGCTGACGAGAGTGCTCGACTCACACCGGAGACACTCCGCACCATCCAGCGTGAAGAGCTGCCAGAACGTGCGCAGGAGTTCCTCGGTGGCGACCTGAGCGGCGACAAGGTCGACAATGCCGTTCAGCTAGTTGGGCTCCTGAAGGAGGCGGGCTACTACCAGGACGAAGCGTCGCGAGCGGCTCGTACGCAACTTGGATTGAGCGAGGAACAAGCTGCGCAACTTCGTGAGCGCTTGACTGCGATCAGGGCGGCGGGCCGTGGCGCAACCGACAACGAGGCTGATGCCAATCAAGAACGCCAGGAGGGAGCACGACTCCTGCAGGAGCAGTTGGACATCCTCAACATGCTCTCACCCTCGACGCAGGAGTTGGTGAACCGTGCCCGTGAACTCAACCAGGCTCATCGCGAGGGCAAGGCAACCGCTGAGCAGACCAAGGAGGCGAACGTACTTGCGGTTGAGGCCATGGAACGCGAGATGTCGCAATTCCGTGACCCCGGTGGCCGCGTTGCACTGACGGGTTCGGAACGCAACATCCAGCAGCAAGCCTTGTTGGGTCTTGACCGCGCCCAGTTCAACGATGCGGACGCGCGTCGGAAGGCACGTCAGTTCCGCGACACCATGTCGACCGCCATCCGGGCGGAGGCGCCACAGTTCCAGGACACGTTGTCGAGCGCCTTCTTCGGCGAGTCCGGGTTCATGTCACGGGTCATGCGTTCGACGGGGACGTTCCTGGTCAGGAACCTGACAGCTGGGTTCGTGTTCGGTGCGACCCGCATGATCCGCACCCTCCTGCGTGAAGCGATCCAGACCGAGGCCCAGTTCATTCGGGTGTCGGATGCCCTGGAGGCGACGGGGCGTTCTGCCCTGGGCGTGCGGACCGAGTTGATGCGGATCAGCGTCGATATCGGTCGCCCGCTGGAAGAGGTCTATGAGATCGCATCGAACATCACGGGTGCCTTCGATGACGTGCGCGATGTTGAGTTCGGGACGCGTATCGTCGCACAGCTGGAGCTGATCTCTGGTGGCGCACTGTCGGCCAAGGATGGCTTCGATGCCCTGCAGACCATCGCTGCCGCCTTCGACCTGGAGGGTGTGCGCGAGCTGGAGCGCATCCAGGACACGGCGGTTGCCATCCAGAATGTGATGGCTATCGGGATCGATGACACGATCCAGGGTATCGGTGGATTGGCAGGTATCGCTGCCGAGATGAACTTCGAGCTGGAACAGACGGCCGTTCTTGTCGCTGCTGTCTCTAAGGGCACGAACCAGAGTGGTCGCGCAGCGGCTGAGCAGTTCGGTCGGATCCTGTCGACCTTCGAGACCGCGCGTGGCCGCAACGTGCTCCTTGAGGCTGGGGTCGGCGACCGTGGCCTCTTCCAGGAAGGCAATGTCGGTGCGATTGTTCTAGACATGATCGAGAACTGGGACAAGCTCACAGAGGCGCAGCAGTCCAACATCAAGGCAACGTTCGGCTCTCGCCGTGAGGCGCGTGCCTTCAACGCTCTCATCAACCGTCGCGAGCAGATCCTCCAGACGCTCATCGAGACCGAGAACGCGTATGGCCTTGGTCAGCAGCGTGTCGCTGAGGTCATGCGCGAGATCGCGAATCAGGTCAAGATCGCTGGCACCAACTTCACGAACTTCGGTGCGGTGCTCGTGCGTTCGGGTGCGGCCAACTTCTTCGGCGTCATGTTGCGGTCCTTCAACGCCGCGATGGGGCAGGTTAACGAGTTCCTGTCGGTTCTCAATGACCTTGCGGACACGAACCCATTGACGCGGTTCGCTCGTGAGGCCACGGGTGTCTTGATGGGGCTCGCGCTCACGATGCGATTCGTGAGCCTTTCCATGGACAGGATGGCTGCGAGCGTTGCGACCCAAGCTGCACGTGACGGGTCGTTGGCGGCGATCTCCCAAACGAGCTTCATGGGTCGACGGGTGCATCGCGCTGCCACTACGGCGGG
>SL_3KL_010_SEDDRAFT_10002519_pt1 | contig 16751 bp, 14 predicted proteins | sample SodLakKL_010_SED_2_FD_10381 | JGI IMG/M metagenome (IMG submission 10381) | reverse complement strand
CGGCTGAAAGACGGCCGTGCCCTGCCAACTTTTTTTCGGCAGGCTTTGAAGAACGAGCCGATAACCGTTTTTGGAGATGGGTCTCAAACCCGCTCTTTTACTTATGTTGATGACCTGGTTGAAGGAATCTACAGGCTGGTTCACAGCGATTATGTTGATCCGGTAAACATTGGGAACCCCGAAGAGATTTCAATCCTCGATTTTGCCAAAGAGATTATTGAAATTACCGGGAGTAAGAGCGACATTATTTTTGAGGAACTTCCGGCAGATGATCCTCAGATCCGCCAGCCCGACATCAGCAGGGCCAAAGAAGTGCTGGGCTGGCAGCCTCAAACCGGGAGAAGAGAGGGGCTGATGAAAACCATGGCTTATTTTAAGGAACAGGTTTTGAATGGCTGAAAAAAAACTGATCGATCTTTATCCCTACAAAGTTGAAGATAAAGAGCCGCTTTTTCTGCTGTTTAAGCGGGCTAAAGGCCATATTTATGAAGGCCAGTGGAGAATGATCGGCGGAAAAGTGAACCCCGGCGAAACGTACTGGCAAGCCGCCTTGCGCGAACTCAAAGAAGAAACCGAGCTGGTTCCGAAACTATTTTGGTCGGTGCCCAGCCTGAACCGATTCTATGAACACAGAACGGACAAAATTTTGACCATCCCGGCTTTTGCTGCCGAGCTGAATGCAAAAAACTCCATAAAGCTTAACTCTGAGCACAGTACTTTTGAATGGTTTACTCTGCAAAAAGCACTGGAAGTTATCATATGGCCGGAACAAAAGCGTTTACTAAAACTTGTACACAACATTGTAACCTCCGATCAAATTCTTGACGATTGGCTTATAAAAAATTTCTGATTTTACCGCTTTCACTGCTGCTAACACTGTTCATCATCTCAAAGACGGATGCCCAAACTCCGCGATATGAGATAATACCATCTCCGGATTTATGGTATAATGATGTTGACGGAATAATTGTGGGGCTTCAGCTTCAGGGGCAGGTTCCCGGTACGTTTGAAGACGGCCCGCACAGGCTCAATGCCGGGATCTGGCTGGGTTTATGGCTGCCCAAACTTCCGGTTTCCTATCAGATAACGTATACGGACCCGATACAGCGCTGGTCGGATTATGGGAGTGAAGCAAATATTCAGGTTCGGAGCTCCATCCGCACCGGATATCACAATCACGGAATTGGCATAAACAAGCGATGGCAGCGAGGTTTTGATGAGCGCAGATATGTTGAAATCGGAAATTACAACTCTTTTGAAAAACGGTTCGATGATGAATATGCCGCTTTTCCCATGCTCTGGTCAGACCGTGATAAATTTCTCTCTTCATTCAGCTTTGAGATACAAAATGATAATCGGCTTGGATGGTACCAGATTTCTGCCGATACAAAATTTCAGTTTAATGAGGATTTTTACAGCGTTTTTAACCTGGTTGCTCGTCAGCGCATCACATTCAATGACTACTGGGGGTTAAGGCTGCGGGGATTTCTTGGAGCGGCTTCATCACACACAGATCCGGAATACCGGTTTTCGCGAAGTATGAGGCCGGCCGCTGATTGGATGCAGAACCGGTTCACCCGTGCCAAAGGAACCATCCCACAGCCCTGGATCGAGGGCGGCAACATACATATTGCCGGCGGCCCCAACCTGAGAGGGTACACTTCGAGGGATATCGACAGTTTTGTGGCAGATCGGGAAAACCTGAATGGTGATCCTCAGATTGATACCGTTGCACCGATTTTATTCAGATCTTTTGCATCTCTGAATGCTGAACTGGATTATTGGAATCCCATCGCAAAAGCTTTCAACGAAATTCCGTATGCATCAGAGTTTTTAAATTTTCGCTCCTATCTCTTTTTTGATACCGGCCGTTCACTGAACTCAGAGTCAACCATTCCGGTAATTGCCAACGGCGGACAGGATTCTGAAGTTATCACAGACAACACATCCACGTTATATTCTAATGCCGGTGCGGGATTTTCTTTATCTTTAAATATTCCCGATTATCACGGGAAACCCCGGGGTTTTGTTTTTCGTTATGAAATTCCGTTTTGGTTGTCTGAGCCCGGTGATGAAGATTCCTTCAGGTTCAGGCACCTCTTCGGGTTTGGTGCAACTATCTCATTTTAAATCTGATTATGTCTTTCCGGCTGCTGCTCATATTGCTCATAACTGTGCTTTTTAGTGCGGCGTGTACATCAAGCAGATGGGTGGTAACGGACGAGCATGTCATCGACACTTCTATTGAGCCTGAAGTAGTTAATGAAGAGAGCGTGCTATTGCTGGAGCAGGAACCGGTGATTGATAATCCCGTAATCAGCTTTTCGGTGTATCAAATTCAGGAAAAAGAGTATCAGCAGCGTGTGCAGATGGAGCGTACCGTGCAGCGTTACCGTCCAAGATGGCTTTTTTTACTGCTTGGGCTTGGCGGTGCAACTTTTTCCGTTTTAGCTGCCAATACCGATGTCGTGATCCCAAATACTACATCTGAACAGCGGCTGGCATTAAATCTCACCGCACTGGTTCTGACAGGCCTGGCATTCAGCAACATGGAGCCAACCGGCGACCCGATTTACACCGGAGAAAGTGAGATGATGAGGCGAAGCGGCACCGAAATTATTAACGATACACTGAGAACGGATCATGCTGAATTTGACATGAGCGTAGATCTCGAAGTTGCCTTTAATGATGAAGTTCTGTTTTCACAATCAGATTTACCTACTTCCAACGGCCGGTTGGATATAAATCTGTTGAATGTGACAAACGGCCTTGAATCAGAAATGATTGATGTAGAATCGATTGTTTATCTGACACTGATGTATGGTGATAATAAATCGGTTTATGAAGTGCCGGTAACCTCATTTCTCGCACCCTATTTGACCGTGACTTCTCCGGTTGCGGTTATTCGGAATTCTCCGTCCATTGAGGAGATGAATGTTATCACAGAAGTGGGAACGGGCAGCTCGCTCGAATTGATTGATGATGACCTGGATGAATGGTATCGCGTACGATTTGGTGGTTCGGAAGTTTTTATTTCCAGGAGTGATGGTGAAATTGAATGGCTTGCCGAGGCTACAGCTGCTGATCATGATGTATTTGAATTTGTTGAGGTTCCATTTGGTGAAATCGATGTGGAAAATTCTGTGCCGATTTTAAAAAGCCGGAATCCGGACGATCGCGCGATTGTACTGACCAATGGTTTTTTGGAGGATGCAGAACCCCGCCAATACCTCGACCGCGATCACCAGCTTTTTAAGTTTTACATGCGTTATGCGCTGCAGATGCATGAAGACCAGATTCACTTTATTGAAATGGATTCTACTGATGAATGGCAGAGGGAGCTTCAAAATATCGCTCCGGCTGATACATCCGGTTCGCTGTTTGTCTACCTGTCAGGATTTGCGGTTGTAGAGGACCAGATAAACCTCCGGCTTGTCGGAGTTGATGAGCCCGGCACGAATGAATTGCCACTGCTAACAACGTTTGTTTTTAATGAATTTGAGCGAATCAACCCGAATGCACTTTTTTTGATGGCAGACCTGGATTTTATTGAGCATCCGGATTATCGAACCGAATCCATTTCAAGAAGTGCGCAGGCGCAGTCGCTGCAATTTGTTGCCAACAGCCTTTTGAGGAGAAATCCCAACTCAGTGGTTGTTTTCAGTAACAGGCCCGGCCAAAAATCTTCGCTTTACGCCGGACGGGGAACCGTAAACATGCGCCATCACATTTTTAATTATTACTGGGCAGAAGCCATTCAGCGTAGAAACAGAACCATGGCAGATATCATCCGCCACCTTGAAAATAATGTGGATTACACTTCACGCAGGTTTCACGACCGTCCACAGGAAATTCAGGCCTTCGGAAACTTTACACTCAGCATCACAGAATGATGACCGGCTGGATTTTTATCATACTCTGTGCAGCATCGTCTGTTCTGATTGCCCATTTGTTCAAAGTCACAGAAAGTCGTAAGCTAAGCACGATTAATGTTCTTACGGTCAACTATCTAATTGCAACTGTTTCGGCATTTGTTCTCGCGATTATTCAGGGTGAAGCAGCCATTCAGGCCGGAAGCGAAGGATTTGCACCTGCACTTATTCTTGCCTTTTTTTTAGGTATTATTTTTATCGCGAATTTTTTTATCTACAGCAAATCAGTAGACTATAACGGGGTTGGAATCAGTGTGGCGGCTATGAGAATTTCTCTTTTGCTGCCGGTTTTACTTTCAACTCTCTGGTACCTGGAACTGCTGACATTTGCGCAGTGGGTGGGTGTGGCCCTGGTATTTGTCACCCTGTTTTTACTGCTGCCGAATAAGAGAAAAATGCTGAAAGAGCCTTTCAGCGCCGCTTGGCTTTTGGTGCTACTTTTTTTTGGCACGGGTGTGGGGGATGCATCACTGAAAATTTATGAAGTCGAATTTTCCGGTATCCTTTCCAAAGAACTTTTTATGGCCTTTGTTTTTTTGACGGCTTTCCTTGTGGGATTAACCATCGTGATCGTGAAAAACCGGGGCAGGATTTCAAAAAATGAATGGTTGCTTGGAGCGGCAATCGGGGTTCCAAACCTGCTAACTGCAATATTTTTAATCGCTGCTCTTCAACTGATGAATGGCGCGGTGGTTTATAGTGCGGTAAATGTATTAACCGTTTTAGGGGCAACATTAGTAGGAATGGTACGGTGGAAAGACCGGTTTACAAAAATCCAATGGACAGGCATATTACTCACCCTGATTTCAATTTTGCTTTTGATATAGCTCAACTTTCAAAATAATTGCACGCAATTCCAATAGGCTTGCCGGGACTAACGCACTCTGCCATGATGTGTGATTAAACCCGCTAAACATGCACTTTCCTACAGGAAACTCACATTAAAATATAAACATAGCGAAATTTTCAGCCATATTTGTCAAATAATCCGATCTTGTAAATCAACATCTATTTTTTGTGCGGTTTTATCCTGATGATCAATAAGGCAGAGATTAAGCATGCAATTCCGGCAACAAAAAATGCCACACGATAATCACCAATGGCAAAGACTTTGTCGAGCATAACTCCCTCCATCGGACACCTTGTGAAATAAGTTACTTCATCGACGATACGCATGAATCTGGCCGCCAGGTACGGCCCTACGAGACCACCGACACCATACGCGGTAAACATCCAGCCATAGTTTGCCCCGATATTTTTTGTTCCGAAAAAGTCGGCTGTAACAGCCGGATACAATGCCAGATAACCACCGAAGCACAGACCGACAATACTGATTGCTGTGAGATAAAGCGGGTATGCACGCATCCAGTCAAGAGCCAACATGGCAACACCGCATAACACAAACATGATTGCCAGTGTAGTTCTGCGGTCAAGTGAGTCGGAAATTTTACCCCAAAATATTCGGCCGGCTGAATTGAATATTGCTAATACTGAGATGGCTACAGCTCCTGCGGCAGAAATGCTATGGAAAGCATCTGCGGATACTGGTGATGACATTGTTTCGAGCATAAATGACTGCCATATTGGCGAAATCTTCATAATTACTTGTAAGCCGGCAGCACAACCTGCAAAATATGTTAACCACAGTAACCAGAAAGCCGGAGTTTTAAGCATTTCAGTTGGAGTGTAATCTGCCTGATTTGTTTCGGCTTGTGTACCGGTTTGTGGTGGTATCCAGCCTTCAGGAGAATAACCTTCCGGTGGATTGCGCAGCAACTGAGCTCCGCCCGTTACGCATATTAAAAATATGATGCCCAGTATAAAAAAGGTGTTAAAAACACCAACATTGGGCATGTAAAACAAAGATAGATTAAATAATTGATAAGGATCATCACAAACAAGAGATTGAGCCAGCGGCGCAAAGAAAAAGGCGCCGGCGCCAAAACCAGCTACTGCAAGGCCGGTCACCAATCCGCGTTTATCAGGAAACCACTTAACACAGGTGGCAATGGGGCATACATAGGCAGCTCCAATACCTATACCGCCCATCACAGCATAAGTTAATATCAGCCAAATCAGTGCAGTTGTCGGTTCAAACTCTCCGGCAAAACGTGCCAGTATGAGCCCGGCGCCGAGTATCAGGCCGCCACCCGTTGCAACAAGGCGCGGTCCAAGTTTGTCCTGAATACGACCACCAAAAATGACAGCAACTGCAAATGCCGCCAAAACAATTTGCGCAGGCAGTGTAACCTGTGTTTCTGTCCAGGAAGGAAATTCTTCTAATAATGGAGTTTGAAATACACTCCATATATATACTGCTCCAAGACTGATTTGAATAATCAGTGCCCCAACAACAACCCACCAACGATTCATTGTTATTCTCTCGTTCATTTAAAACCCTCTAAAGTTATTTGGATATTTATATCTAATTTATAAAAAAAATTACCATTACTTTGTCGCATTAATGCTTCTGGTTTACGGTTACATCACTCTATTCAGATAAGCGATTGTAATGCAACATGGGGTAGTAATAGCGATCAAAAAAATTGAAGCAGGGCGGATGCATCAATAGAACTGCATCCGCCCGAATAATTTATGAATATCAGATTATAACTTTTATCTATGTCTGATACTTAATTATTCTCCTCTATCTTCAATTAGTTTTTCAACCACACCCGGATCGGCCAGAGTTGTGATATCACCAAGATTTCCGGTATCCTTTTCAGCGATTTTACGCAGAATTCTCCGCATAATCTTTCCTGATCTGGTTTTCGGAAGTCCGGGAGCAAACTGAATTGCTTCGGGAGTTGCAATGGGGCCAATCTCCTTACGGACATGTTTGATCAGTTCTTTCTTAAGGTCATCATTTCCAAAGATACCCTCGTTAAGTGTTACATAGGCATAGAGCCCCTGCCCCTTAATCTCATGCGGAACCGGTGTTACTGCTGCCTCGGCTACTTTGGAATGGCTTACCAGTGCACTTTCCACTTCGGCCGTTCCGATTCGGTGACCTGAAACATTAACAACATCGTCAATTCGCCCCATCAGCCAGTAATCACCGTCTTCGTCAATCCTGCAACCATCGCCGGTAAAATACATGTCGTCATATGTGGTGAAATAGGTATCGATAAATCGATCGTGGTCTCCCCACATTGTCCGCATCATACCCGGCCAGGGTTTTCGGATGCAAAGCTTGCCGCCTTCATTACGATCACACTCAGTTCCATCATCACGTAACACCACAGGCTCAACACCAAAATACGGGCGTGATGCACTGCCGGGCTTTAGCGTCATAGCTCCGGGCAGAGGGGTGATCATAAAGCCGCCTGTTTCGGTTTGCCACCATGTGTCCACAATTGGGCACCTGTTGCGGCCAACCTTTTCGTAGTACCACATCCATGCTTCGGGATTTATCGGTTCGCCTACCGACCCCAGAATTCTAAGTGAATCGAGCTTGTATTTCATGACATACTCATCACCTTCCCGCTTAACTGCGCGAATGGCCGTTGGTGCTGTGTAAAAAGAGGTTACCTTAAATTTATCACAGATTTGCCAAAAGCGTCCGGCATCAGGATAAGTTGGTACACCTTCAAACATCAAGGTGGTGGTACCGTTTGCCAGCGGCCCGTAGACAATATAGCTGTGACCTGTAACCCAGCCGATATCGGCAGTACACCAGTAGATTTCATCTTCCTGAATGTTAAAGACATGCTTATGGGTCATTGCAACGTACAGCAAATATCCGCCGGTTGTATGGAGCACACCCTTGGGTTTTCCGGTAGAACCTGAAGTATAAAGGATAAACAGCGGATCTTCAGCGTTCATTCTTTCTGCCGGGCACTCAGCATCGACTTTCTCCATTTCTTCGTGATACCAAAAATCACGCCCGGCTTTCATCTCGCATTTATCATCATTTACTTTGGCTACGATAACATTTTCTATAGTGGGACAATCTTCCAGAGCTTCATCTGAAATATCCTTGAGAGGTATTCTCTTGCCAGCGCGAAGAGAAACATTAGATGTAACAAGCATCTTGCAATCGGAGTCATTAACCCGCCCTTTAATTGCATCGGAACTAAAACCACCAAATATAATGGAGTGAATTGCTCCGATTCGTGTGCAGGCAAGCATAACGATTGCAAGTTCGGGAATCATAGGCATGTAAATAGCCACGCGGTCGCCCTTTTCTATACCTTTAGACTTTAATACATTGGCAAATTTACACACCTCAGTATGCAGTTCTTTAAAGGTTAATTTTTTTACGGCATTCTCATCCTCACCCTGCCAGATAATTGCAGTTTTGTTTTCTCTTTCAGTTCCCAGATGGCGATCAAGGCAGTTGTAAGAAACATTTAATTCACCATCAGCGAACCAGGTGTGTTCAATAATTCGCTCCTTTGTATTCCAGTTATATTCAAGGGCTTTGGTCGGTGCCTTGTACCAGTCGAGATGTTTAGCGTGATCCAGCCAGAAACCCTCCGGGTCGTTTAGGGAGCGCTTCCACATCTCCTCATATTCATCTAAAGTTTTGATCCATGCATTTTTCCGAATATTTTCTGGTGGTGGAAACACACGTGATTCCGACATTAATGATTCCATCCCTGATTTCTTTTCACTCATAAAAACCCCCTGTACATGATTTTTTGATTATTATAAAAGATGTTAGCAAAAGAAATTCTTATGCTAACAATATTATATCGTTATTTATAAAAACTTAAGATTTGAATTGTTAATTCGCAAGATATTTGCATCAGGAAAACCGGGTTACAATTGAAAAATATTTAAATACAACAATATTATTTTCAATTATTTAAACTTATTTCTAATGATAGAAACCATCTTACGTGGTTATTTTTTTAATAAGATTTCAAAAAGTACAGGGTTCGTTTTATGTATTTGAAATAATTTGTCCATTCAAGTTTGTCCGTTTAATATAGATGGACACTTAGATAGTAACCAGACGGCGGGCATATTCAATTAGGGCAAAATCTATTTTCGTATCAGAATTTAAAAGCGTCGGATTTATTGCAAATGATCAAAATTGTCAAGATACTTCTCCAATTGCTCTCATTTGAATTATAGATTGTCTATCACTTCAATAACATCAATCAATTGGTTTTTCAAGTGGTAAAGTCATTTCTTTATTTAACAAAATAGTTTGCTTTGGCAGCCGGGTATATTTGCTTATATTTATTCATTCTAAATAAGAATAAAGGCAAAAAGGCTCCAAATTCGTGAACTGTGAATCAGTTTTGGATGTTCCAAATGTGAAATTACAAGCTTCAAAATTAAATACTGAATACCTATGAGTGAGACAAAAGCTCTCGAATCGATGATTGGTGAAGAGTACAAGTACGGCTTCACCACGGATGTTGAATATGAAGATTTCCCTTCTGGAATTAATGAGGATATCGTTCGCCTGATTTCCGAAAAAAAGAATGAACCGGAATGGATGACAGAGTTCAGGCTAAAAGCCTACCGTGCATGGACTGAGATGGAAGAGCCCTCCTGGTTTAATGCAACTTATGAAAAACCAAAATTCGACAAACTCCAGTATTATTCAGCTCCTAAAAATAAGCCGAAATTAAACAGCCTGGATGAGGTTGATCCTAAAATCAGGGAAACATACGAGAAGCTGGGTATTCCACTCGAAGAGCAGAAAATGCTGGCTGGAGTAGCAGTTGACGCGGTTTTCGACAGTGTATCAATTTTTACAACCTTCAAGGAAAAACTTGCTGAAGCAGGTGTGATTTTCTGCTCAATTTCCGAAGCGATTCAGGATCATCCCGAGCTTGTGAAAAAATATATGGGCTCCGTGGTGCCCGCACGTGATAATTTTTATGCGGCACTCAACTCAGCCGTTTTTTCAGACGGATCTTTTTGCTATGTGCCCAAAGATACCATCTGCCCGATGGAGCTTTCCACCTATTTCCGAATTAACAATATGAACTCCGGCCAGTTTGAGCGGACACTGATCATTGCTGAAGAAAACAGTCATGTGAGTTACCTGGAAGGCTGTACGGCGCCTATGTATGATGAAAATCAGCTCCACGCTGCCGTGGTAGAATTAATTGCAATGGACAATGCCGAAATTAAATATTCCACAATCCAAAACTGGTATTCCGGTAATGAAGACGGTAAAGGCGGAATCTTCAATTTTGTTACCAAGCGTGGCGCCTGCCGGGGAGATAACTCCAAAATTTCGTGGACACAGCTCGAAACAGGCTCAGCCGTTACGCTGAAATATCCGAGCGTGATTCTGCAGGGCGATAATTCGGTTGGTGAGTTCTACTCCGTTGCTGTAACCAACAAGCGCCAGCAGGCAGATACCGGCACCAAAATGATCCATCTCGGAAAAAACACAAAGAGTACGATCATTTCAAAAGGTATTTCAGCCGGGAAGTCGGACAACAGTTATCGCGGCGAAGTGAAAATCAGCAAAAAGGCAGACAATGCCCGGAATTACTCTCAGTGCGATTCGATGCTGATAGGCCAGACTTGTGGGGCTCATACATTTCCCTACATCGAATCAGCCAATCCTACAGGTAAAGTGGAGCACGAAGCTACCACCTCAAGAGTGGGAGAGGACCAGATTTTTTATCTGCAGCAGCGCGGCCTAAGTGAAGATGATGCAATTTCGCTGATTGTTAACGGATTTTGCAAAGAGGTGCTCAAAGAGCTGCCGATGGAATTTGCAGTTGAGGCCAACAAGCTCCTCGGAATCAAGCTTGAGGGAAGTGTTGGATAAGCGTCTCTGAACCGAAATAAAATTAAAAAACAAAAAATCAAACAAACGTAATAACCGTGTTAGAAATCAAAAACTTACATGTTGAAGTAGAGGGTGAGGGAACTGAAATCCTGAAAGGGGTAAACCTTACCATAAACAAAGGAGAAATCCACGCAATAATGGGACCCAACGGGAGCGGAAAAAGTACGCTTGCCAAAATTGTGGCCGGCCATCCCGAATATGAGGTTACAAAAGGTGACATCATTTACAATGGCGAGAGTATTCTTGAATTGGATCCTGATGAACGATCTCATGCAGGGCTGTTTCTCGCGTTTCAATATCCTGTGGAAGTGCCGGGTGTTACCAACAACACACTGCTGCGCGAATCCTATAACACGATTGCAGCATCACGAGGCCGTGAAGAACTTGATCCACTCGAGTTTGATGACTACATCCGCGAGAAACTGGAACTGGTAGATATGAAAGCGGACTTTCTCGAAAGAAGCGTAAATACCGGCTTTTCAGGCGGAGAGAAAAAGCGCAACGAAATTTTCCAGATGGCCGTGCTTGAACCGGCATTGGCCCTGCTCGATGAGACCGACTCGGGCCTTGATATCGATGCCTTGAGAATTGTGGCTGATGGAATCAATAAGCTTCATCATGAAGAAAACTCTGTTGTTTTAATAACACACTATCAGCGGCTGTTGAATTACATAATTCCAGATCATGTACATGTGATGATTGGCGGAAAAGTTGTGAAATCCGGAGGAAAAGAGCTGGCTCTGGAGCTTGAAGAAAAAGGTTATGACTGGCTCGAATCACTCGCAACCGTAAACGGAGAGGCAAAATAATGGCACATCCAACAAGGATAGAACCATCTATATTGCATAAACTGGCAAAGCATCTTCCCGAAAACGGAAGTGCCAGGTGGACAAATGTGCGGCAGAAAAGTATGCAGCAGTTAAATTCCACTCAGTTTCCCCATAAAAAAATTGAGGAGTGGAGATTTACGGATCTGCGTCCGATCAGCCGTACCGAGTTTACACATATCAACGATGCGGGTACATATAAAGCATCAGACATTGAAAAATATTTTATCCCCGAATCTGACCGTAGCAGGCTGGTATTTATAAACGGGCGTTACAATGAAACATATTCATCTATCGGTGGGCTTGGAAAAGGCGTAACCGTGGGTAATCTTTCCAGATTCCCTGATGATGAGAATGTTCTGGAATACCTGAATAATCTTGTTAACTATGATGATGTTTTCACTCTTTTTAACGGATTGATGTTCGAAGATGGCGCTTATATCCATCTTAAAGAAGGAGCGAAGGCTGAGGCTCCCATTCAGGTACTGAATCTCTACACAGGATCAGAAAAACCGTTTATCGCAAACCCACGGATGCTTGTAGTAGCCGAAGAAGATTCAGACGTGACAATTATTGAAGATCACATCGGTCTGGAAGAAAATTCTTACATGACAATTCCGGTAAGCGAAGTGAAAGTGAAGCAAAGAGCTCACATTCATCACGTCCGAATTCAGCGCGACAATGAAAATGCATTCCATATTTCCCGTCCGATTGCTTACGTAGAGAAAAATTCAGAGTACCACTCCTACACCATCACACTTGGTGCAAAACTGACCAGAAATGAACCAAGAGTTGTGCAGGAAGACGAGGAAGTAGACTTTACGCTCGATGGACTGGTGCTGATTGACGGTGAGCAGGTTGCCGATACACACTCGGTTATGGATCATCGGTTTTCGCATGCCAACAGCCATCAGCTTCACAAAGTAGTAGTGAATGGCAAAGCGCACAGTATTTTTAACGGAAAAATATTTGTGCGGCGGGATGCACAGAAAATCGACTCGTTCCAGGAAAACAGAAATCTGCTTCTTTCTTACGACGGATTGGTGAATGCCAAACCGCAACTCGAAATTTTTGCTGACGATGTGCTCTGTTCACACGGAGCAACTGTGGGCCAGCTCGATCCCGAAGAAGTTTTTTATCTGCAAAGCCGGGGTATGACCGAAGAAAAAGCTAAAGAAGTATTAACCTACGCATTTGCACTCGAAACAATCGAGAATGTAAAAGTGGATTCGGTTCATAAACTGCTGATTGACGAAGTGTACCGATATACCAAGGCAAACAGTAATCCCAAAGTTACGGCATAATCTTTACCAGCAATTCCACTCAGTTTTTGACTTGAGGGGTGGTTGGTTTCAGGCAATCATATTCAACAGATGAAACAGGCAGTATCAGACATAGCAGTTGATTTTGAGAAGATCAGAAAAGATTTTCCCATTCTGAGCAGTGAATTGAATGGGCATCCGTTGGTTTATCTCGATAATGCTGCATCGAGCCAAATGCCCCGGCAAGTTGCTGATCGCCTGGATCGTTACAACCGCTTCGAGCATTCGAATGTACACAGGGGCATTCACACACTCAGCCAGAAAGCAACCGATGCGTATGAAGAAGCCCGTAAAAAAGTTCATTCTTTCATCAATGCTGCAAGCGAAGATGAAATAATTTACACCACGGGCACTACAGATTCCATCAACCTGGTTGCCAATTCCTATGGGCTGACACACTTCTCGGAAGGAGATGAGGTCATCCTCTCTGAGATGGAACATCACGCCAATATCGTGCCGTGGCAGATGGTTGCTGAAAAAACCGGTGCTGTTATTAAAGTGATTCCGGTTACCGATTCGGGTGATTTGGATATGGAAGCTTATAAACGGCTTCTTGGGCCGAAAACAAAAATGGTGGCGGTAATTCATGTATCCAATGCACTTGGGACGATAAACCCCGTGAAAGAAATATCCGACCTTGCCCACGAAAACGGATCTGTTGTTTTGATTGACGGAGCGCAGGCCGTGCCACATCAAAAAGTGGATGTGCAGGAGATCGGGGCCGATTTTTATGTATTTTCGGCACACAAAATGTGTGGTCCCACCGGTTTTGGAATATTATACGGTAAGAAGCATCTGCTTGATGAAATGCCACCCTACCGCGGCGGCGGGGATATGATTGACAAGGTGACATTTGAAAAAACCACCTACAACGTTACTCCATTCAAGTTTGAAGCAGGCACACCTCCGATTTCCGCTTCAATCGGTTTTAGTGCAGCGATTGATTATCTGGAAAAAATCGGAATGAAAGCGATTGAAGAGCGGGAATATGAGCTGGTGAACTATCTTGTTGAACAACTGTCCGGTATTAACGGGTTGAAGTTTGTTGGTGAGTCTGAAAACAGGGCATGTCTTGCATCATTCGTATTCGATCATATCCATGCATCTGATGTGGGCACTTTGCTCGATAAGCAGGGAATTGCAATCCGGACGGGACACCATTGTGCTCAGCCTATTTTGCGGCGCTTTAATGTACCGGCAACATCAAGGGCATCGCTATCGTTTTACAACAGCAAAGAAGATATTGATCGACTGGTTGAAGGAATTAATTATGTAAAATCATTTTTTGAATAAAAAAGAGAAATCATTATGCCAAAAATCAAAGAAATAGAACGAACTCCGAATCCTGATGCCATGCGTTTTGTGCTGGCAGAACCGCTCACAAACGGCGTTACCCGTTCGTTTGAAAACAGCGGAGAGGCAGAGCACGATGAACTGGCAAAAGCGCTGTTCAGCATAGACCATGTAATTAATGTGTACTATGTGGATCGTTACATTACGATTACACAGGATGGCAATGCAGTTTGGTCTGAACTGCTTCGTAAACTCGCTCCGCCGATCCGCCAGGCAACACCGCAGCTCGATATCGAGGAAGACGAAGAAGTACATGCCACAAAAGAGGCGATGGAAACCGATGACCCGAGGCTTCAGCAGATTAATCAAATGCTTGATGAGCAGGTTCGGCCATATCTGCTGGCAGACGGCGGCGGACTGAAAGTGATTGGCCTGGACGGTAATCGCCTGAAGGTGCACTACCAGGGTGCCTGCGGAACCTGTCCAACGGCATCAACGGGCACACTCTATGCCATTGAAAGCATGGTTAAACGAATTGATCCTGAAATTCAGGTTATCTCGGTTTAAATAAGCAGAATTAATTTACGCGAGTAATTTTATGTCCATTTCAATTAGCGAACGAGCTGCAAACCGGATACATGAAATTCGCCGTGAACAGAATGTTTCAGACGAAACACCACTTCGTGTAGCCGTTGTTAGCGGGGGCTGTTCAGGCCTTACTTATAATCTTGAGTTTGATCCGAAAGAGGAAATCAAAGAGGAAGATAAGGCATTTGAAGACCATGGAATCAAAGTTGTGGTAGACATGAGAAGTTTTCTCTACCTGGCCGGAACACGGTTGGATTATACCGATGGATTAACCGGACAGGGCTTCCATTTTCAGAATCCAAATGCATCCCGGAGCTGCACCTGCGGAGAGTCTTTTTCACTTTAGTTTTTTTGAGTATCGAGTATCAAGTAGTGAGTATTGAGACGGTTTAAAATCAAGACATTAACCATATTTAATCATCAACATCTCGATACTCACTACTCAACACTTGATACTCTCTACTCTAACAAACTCTTATGTCAGAAATCATAAACAAAATAAAACAGTCGAAACTTAAAACGGTAGATCTTGAAAAATTTGCCGACGGGATAGTTATAAAAGAACTTGATCTGAAAGATTTTCTCTTTCAGGGACTGATTTTGAAAGAGGGAGAGTTCCGTGAAAAAATGGAAGCTCACGACTGGACGCAATATCAGAACGCGTATTTAACGGTTTACTGTTCAACGGATGCCATCATTCCAAAGTGGGCCTATATGCTGGTGATGCAGCATGCCTATGATTATGCTTTAGATGTTTTATTTGGGAAAAAGCAGGAAGCGCTGAGCCAGGTATTTCGACAGAAACTGGACAATCACAACTGGGAACAGTACCGGGATTCATTCATTCTGCTGAAAGGCTGCAGTAAACTGGACGTGCCGCCGGATGTGTATATGTATGCAACAAAAAAATTGCTTCCCTGTGTAAAAAAGTTGATGTACGGTGAAGCCTGTTCTAATGTGCCCATCTATAGAAAGAAATAGGGTCGGAGAAATCTCTCTTCTTTTGTAGTTTCTATTTGAATGAAATATGAAATTTCTAAAAGAACTATAAGATTATGGCCACTGCACTTGTTACAGGAGCTTCTCGGGGTATTGGATTTGCAATCACAGAAAAACTTTTTGAGGATGGTTTTAAGGTAATTGGAACGGCTTATTCCTCGGACTTTTCTGATCAATGGACGGAGGGTGAAAACTTTACAGGTATACACGCAGATTTATCTGACCATCAAAAACTGAAAGAGATTTTGAAACCGGTTGTTCAATCTGAATGCCCCGATGTACTGATCAATAACGCCGGCATTTCTCTTCCTGCGGATTTCACAGTTTCCGATGAAAACTGGCTTAATGTGTGGGAATCCACAATGCGGGTAAATCTTCGTGCTTCGGCACTATTGTGCAAATGGTTTATCAACTCACACCTGGAAAATGGAAGTGAGGGGGTCATCATCAATATTGCGTCGAGAGCGGCGTACAGAGGGGATACGCAGCAATATGCGGCCTATGCGGCATCGAAGGGAGGCATGGTGGCGTTCACAAAAAGCATTGCCAGGGATTTTGGCAAAAATGGAATCGTGGCTTATTCCATTGCACCGGGTTTCATTGATACAGATATGGCCAGAGAATCGGTTGATGTTTATGGCGAGGAGTATTTATTAAAAGATTCTGCCTTTGGAGAAATCACTAAGCCCGGTGAAGTTGCCAATTTGGTTTCATTTTTGGCTTCCGGCAAGGCAAAACATGCTACCGGCTCTACGTTTCATATTAACGGCGGTTCATACATGATTTGACTCAATACTGAGCGACCTGGCAGAGTGTAAACGGCAGGAGGGGCTGTCCAAAAAGGGCACTCAACAATGTAATTTATCATCAATACCGTCATGCCGGACTCCGATCCGGTATCTCCTGCTTTTATCAAAGAGAGGAGATCCCGTATCAAGTACGGGATGACGCTTTTTTTTGGACAGCCATTCTCTGCAAGGTTATTTGAATTATAGCCCTAAAAAAAGTGCACTATTCATCA
>SL_3KL_010_SEDDRAFT_10002518_pt1 | contig 16754 bp, 14 predicted proteins | sample SodLakKL_010_SED_2_FD_10381 | JGI IMG/M metagenome (IMG submission 10381) | reverse complement strand
CATTCAACGAATCAACCAAAGGGGCTAAAGGCATCAGGAAAACAAAATCAGATCAATTCGTCTTCATAAAAATACTATCTTTGTGCCTCAAAATATTCAAGGCTTGAAGTGAACCTTCTGATTGATTTTGAATGGTATATAAAAAGCACAACAACAAAATCAAACCGATGGTTCCGGAAAACCTGATCAATAACATACAAAAATCTGAATCTAAATGGATATCGTAAAAGAGAACACCGGCCAACTGGAAGCGATCATAAAAATTAAACTTAACGAAGAGGATTACCGTGAGCAGGTGTCGAAAGAGTTAAAAAACGCACAAAAAAAGATGCAAATGCCCGGATTCAGACCGGGAAAAGTACCAATGGGCCTCGTTAACAAAATGTACGGCAAAAGTGTGCTCGTTGAAGAGGTCAATAAAATCCTGGCTGATGCATTGTATAAATACATTCAAGAGGAAAAGCTGAATGTGCTCGGCAATCCGTTGCCCGACGATGAAGCCGCTGCAAACATTGACTGGGACAACCAAAAGGAATTCGAATTCCAATACCGTATCGGTCTGTCGCCGGAGGTGGACCTGGAACTTTCTGATGCCATCGAAGTTGATTACCATAAGATTAAAGTTGCTGATGAATCTATCGATCAGTTTATCACGGAAGCACGCAAGCGCCATGGAAACATGATCAATCCAGGAACTGCGGAAGCAGAGGATGTGCTTTATGGGGAGTTTACGGAGCTCGACGACAACGGAAATCCCAAAGAGGATGGAAAAACCAATAAAACCAATGTCTTTATCCGCTTTATTAAGGATGAAGCGATCAAAAACAACTGATCGGAGCAAAACCGGGTTCAACGGTGGATATAGACATCCTGAAAGCGGTTGAATCGGAAACGGAAGCCGCCTCTATGGTAGGGCTGAAAAAAGAGGAACTCCAGGACCACAATCCGGTTTTCAGGTTCGTGATCGAAAGCATCTCAAGAATTGAGCCGGCAGAGATGAATGAGGCTTTCTATGACAAAGTAGCTCCGGGAAAAGAGATCAAAACGGAAGAGGATTTCAGGAAATTCGTTGAAGAGCAGATTGAAATGCAATATCAGACCGATGTCGACAAGCATTTTCGCAATGTGGTTTCAGAAAAATTGATCGGGATCACAGAACTGCCTTTGCCGGAGTCATTTTTGAAGAAGTGGCTTCTTGAAAACAACAAGGAGGAGCTCACAGCTGAGAAGGTGGAAGATGAGTTTGAGAAAGCAGCCGACACCTTCAGATGGCAACTCATCGAAAACCATCTTCTCAAAAAATATGAGATTGAAGTGAAACCGGAAGAGGTGAACAGCGAGCTCGAGTATTTTATCAAAGCGCAGCTGGCTCAGTATGGCCAAACGGATTTGCCCCAGGAAATACTCGATAAATATGTGAAAGAGCTGGGCAGCAAGCAAGAGGAGGTAAAAAAGGTTTATGATCACCTTTTTGATAAAAAGCTGATGGCACTTTTCAAAGAGAAACTGAAACTGAACGAAATCCATATGGAGATGGATGACTATGTAAAAATGGTCAACGAGAAATACAGTCCTGATACCCAGGAACCCAATGCAGAATCAGAAAAAGAAAACCCAAAAGAATAAAACATGAGCAGAGCAGAAGATTTTCATAAATATGCTACCCGTCACAGGGGGATCAGCAGCATTACCATGCACGACTATACCTCGGTATATGGCAATTATATCAGTCCGACCATTATTGAGGAGCGGCAATTGAATGTGGCTACCATGGATGTATTCAGCCGTTTGATGATGGACAGAATTATATTTCTTGGTGTGCCTATCAACGATTACGTTGCCAACATCATCCAGGCGCAGCTTCTTTATATGGAATCTGTGGATCCAAAGAAAGACATCCAGATTTACCTTAATACGCCCGGAGGATCAGTTTATGCCGGTCTTGGCATTTATGATACCATGCAGTACATTGCGCCCGATGTTGCGACGATCTGTACCGGGATGGCCGCTTCGATGGGGGCTGTTTTGCTGAGCGCCGGAACAGATGGCAAGCGCACAGCTTTGAAGCACAGCCGCATTCTGATCCATCAGCCGATGGGTGGTGCCGAAGGGCAGGCCTCAGATATCGAGATTACTGCCAGGGAGATCCAAAAGATCAAAAAGGAACTCTACGAGATCATTGCCATGCATTCAAAACAAGATTATAAGAAGATCTGGGAAGATGCTGACCGCGATTACTGGATGACAGCCGTTGAAGCCAAAGACTACGGCATGATCGATGAGGTGTTGATCTCCAATAAGAAAACTTCTGAAAAATAACGGAATCAGTGATGGCAAAGCGATCGGGAAATACTCCAAAAGATACCAGGAAGTGCGCTTTTTGTGGCCGCGAAGGTGAAAATGTGGATATGCTCATTTCCGGTATTGATGCGCATATCTGCGAACGTTGTGTGGACCAGGCGTCTCAGATTGTACAGGAGGAAAAGTCGCGGTTCGAGAAGGCCAAAATCCCCTCATTCAAGCTTTTTAAGCCTTCGGAGATCAAAAAGCACCTCGACCAATATGTGATTGGCCAGGAAGATGCTAAAAAAGTTTTGTCGGTTGCCGTTTACAACCATTACAAGCGTATCAACCACACACCTCCCGGCAGTGATGATGTGGATGGTGTTGAGCTTGAGAAGTCGAATATCGTGATGGTTGGGGAAACGGGAACCGGTAAAACTTTGATGGCAAGAACCATTGCGAAAAAGATGAAGGTTCCGTTCTGCATTGCCGATGCCACAGTACTCACTGAAGCGGGTTATGTGGGTGAAGATGTGGAAAGTATCCTGGTGCGCCTGTTGCAGGTTGCCGATTATGATGTGGCTGCTGCTGAGCGGGGCATTGTTTTTATTGATGAGGTGGATAAGATTGCCCGCAAAAGCGACAATCCTTCGATTACAAGGGATGTTTCGGGTGAAGGTGTGCAGCAGGCACTCCTGAAGCTTCTGGAGGGAGCCATTGTGAATGTGCCGCCACAGGGCGGCAGGAAGCACCCTGAGCAGAAAATGATCCAGGTGAACACGCAGAACATCCTTTTCATTTGCGGAGGTGCCTTTGATGGTATCGAAAAAAGGATCATGGCGCGCATGCAGGCCAATGCCATCGGTTACGGCGCTGCCAAAACCGGACGCATCGACCGGGATAATATCCTCCAATATATTGCACCACAAGACCTGAAAAGCTTTGGCCTGATCCCAGAGCTTGTAGGCCGCATGCCCGTGCTTACCTACCTGAATCCGCTCGATCGCGATGCATTGCGGCAGATTCTTACTGAACCGAAAAACTCTTTGGTGAAACAGTATGTAAAACTGTTTGAGATGGATAATATGAAGCTGGTGATTGATGACGATGTGCTCGACTATATTGTTGATAAAGCGGTGGAGTTTAAGTTGGGTGCCCGGGGTTTGCGTTCCATCTGTGAACTGGTCATGCTGGATGCCATGTATGAGATCCCCTCATCAGAGGATAGAGCGGAAACTTTTCATCTGACCCTCGAATACGCAAGACAGCGTATCGATAAAGCGGAACCCGGACGGCTTAGAGTTGCATCCTGAGCGGCCGGTCATTTGCAAATCTGAAAAATATTTAGTAATTTAAGTCGTTTTGATGATAAAGATGGTTTTGGATACCATTTAATCGTAACGACTCCTATGAACCCTGCTCGTGCTATAGTATGCCTGGTCTGTTTTACCCTGTTCCCTGTTGTAGCTTTTGCTTCAGATCCCGGACAGCAAAAGCCTGTATCGGGAAAGACAGTAACTGCACGTGTTGAGAATGGAGACACGCTGTTGTTAATAGAGCTGGAGCCTTTCGATGTTGTCGCCCCCCGTGTGTTTGACAGCAGGCTGGAAGCCTGGCGATACAATAGGTTGGTTCGCAATGTGAAAGCTGCATACCCTTTTGCAAAACTGGCCGGTGAAATGTTTGAGGAGTATGGTGAGTATATTATGTCTCTTGAAAGCGACAGGGAACGGCGCAGGTTTACCCGGGAGATGGAGAGGGCAATCCGGGAGGAGCTTGAGGACGATCTTCGGCGCCTTACCGTAACACAGGGATTCATCCTGATTAAATTGATAGACAGGGAAACCCGCCATACCACTTATGAGATCCTTAAAGATTACCGGGGAAACTTTTCTGCCATATTCTGGCAATCGCTCAGCAGGCTTTTTGGCTTAAACCTGAGAACAGAATATGACCCGTATGGGTCGGACAGGATGATTGAGGAGATTGTTCAGATGATAGAGGCGGATCAATTGTAGTGACTGAATCATTTGCCGCGCCCTTGTGCTATAATTAGTGCCGTGTATATAAGTATCTTAAAGTCTACTGCCAGCGACATGTTCTCCAGGTAGAGCAGGTCATACTTAAGCCTTTCAATCATTTCATCCACATTCTCAGCATATCCATACTTAACCTGTCCCCAGCTTGTTACTCCAGGCTTGATTCGTTGCAGCAGCTTGTATTCCGGTGCTTTTTCCACAATCTGATCGATGTAAAATTGCCGCTCCGGACGCGGACCTACCAGCGACATATAGCCCAGCAGCACGTTGTAAAACTGGGGGATCTCATCAAGACGTACTTTACGCATGAATCTGCCAAAACGGGTGATCCGGGGATCGTTTTCGCAAGAAAGCTGCGGCCCGTTTTTCTCGGCATCTACATACATCGAACGGAATTTATGCATCATGAAAGGTTTTCCATAGCGTCCGATGCGCTCGTGCTTATAGAAAACAGGCCCTTTTGAGGTTACCTTGACAATAATTGCAGTTACCAGAAATACGGGCGACAGCAGAACAAGGCAGCAGACGGAAACCACGATGTCAAAGAACCTTTTGATGGTTTGTTGCCAGGGAGGCATCAAACCGGCCTGGATCTGAATCAGCGGAGTGCCGAAAATAGAGGTCATCTTAACAGATCCCAATAAAATATCGTGCATCTCCGGGATGATTTTTACAAGTATGTCAGTTGAATACAGATCGGTAAGGATCTTACCGATCTTTTTATTCTCCCTCGACTCCAGTGCGATGATTGCCTCTTCAACCTCGTGCTTTTCAATGATATCCTTTACCTGTTCAATACTGCCCAGGTTAGGCAGAAGCAATTCGAGCGGATAACTGTCATACTCCTGCACAGTAACAAAGCCAATCAGTTTGTTCCCTGATGAATGCTTTTGTGACTCCAGCTCTTTTGCGATCTCAATGGCCCGTTTCTGACTTCCAATAATGATTGTGTTGAAGCCGATCTTTCTGGTGTGGATCTTTCTGATAATCCTTGTCGACAATATAAAGCGGAACAATGCGGTAATAAAAACGTGAAGTACAAAGTAGAGAATGAGCGACTGATAATAGCCTTTGGTTGCTGTTACCTCCTGATCCAATAAAATCACGAAATAAATAACCAAAACACCAATAACAGAAATAAAAACCGTTTGCCCGAACTGTCCCAAACGGGATCGCCTGAAAATGGACTTGTATGAGCCACTCAGATAGTATAGCAGCATCCAGAACGAGGGAATGATCACAAGGCCAAATAGCAGGTTCTCCTGCACGAAGATTTGCTCTTTAATCCTGTTAAAGGCAAAACCATTGTTTGCACTTAAGATATTGACAAATAAAAACCATGTCAATGCAGATGCCAGGAAATCGAAAAAGACGAATTTGATCAATTCGATCTTTTGTAGCCGTTTATCCATTGAGTCTTATTCGTTTGCAAGCCTTTGCATTGAACCGCGGAAATGCTGAAATCCCGTTGTGTTGTTTTGGTCTGAAAGGCTGGAAAATATAATTGATAACGTTGCCACTGCAAACATATTGTGAGGTCATTGGGAAAAACGCATATTGAGCTGGCAGCTTTGCCATCTAGCCCATAAGCTTCACATTGGTTTCAATCTTTTCCATGATCTGATAGGCTAAATCCAGTGAAGCATAACCATCCATTATGGTAACCAAAGGTTCTGTGTTGCCCTGTATCGATTCGTGGAAGGTCTCGAGTTCGGTTTTGATGGCATTGATTGACTTGATCTCAGGTTTCTCAACATAAATTTGTTTTTGGTTCTTTTCTGGTCCCATATCGATGATCATGGCAAGGGGGTCGGGGCTGGCACCGATGTCTTTCATTCGTATGATCTGTGTTTCCTTTTTGAGGAAATCAACCGCAATATACCCTTCGTGCTGGAAGAATCTTGTTTTGCGCATGTTTTTCATTGAGATCCTGCTTGCAGTCAGATTTGCCACACATCCATTATTGAACTCAATTCGGGCATTGGCGATGTCGGGCGTGTCTGAAACCACTGAAACACCACTGGCTGAGATCTTTTTCACTCCAGAGTTCACTACACTGAGAATAATATCGATGTCGTGGATCATCAGGTCAAGGATAACGGGAACATCCGTGCCCCTGGGATTGAATTGTCCCAGCCGGTGTGCTTCAATGAACATTGGGTTATTCAGGTATGGCTTGGCGGCCATAAATGCCGGATTAAAACGCTCTACGTGGCCTACCTGCACTTTTACATTTGCCTCTTCCGCCAGCTCAATCAGCTTTTTTGCTTCGTAAAGTGTAGTGGTCAAAGGCTTTTCAATAAATACATGCCGTGAATGCTTCAGGGCTTTGGAGGCACAGTCATAATGAGACAATGTAGGGGTAACAATGTCAACAATCTCACTTGCCTCAATAAGTTCATCGTCAGAGCCAAAGCGCTTGATCCCGAAAGAATGTGCAACCGCTTCTGCCGTTTCTGAGTCCGGATCATAAAAACCAACCAGTTGAAATTTGTCTGATGCCAGGATACATTTTATGTGAATTTTCCCAAGATGGCCTGCACCTAATACACCTATTCTTTTTTGCATGATTAATGTGTGTTTTGGTAAATGTTTTCGTATTGATGACAAAAGTAAAATTTTTTATCCTGACTGAATTGATTATTTTCGTAAACGTATTTTCGCATGACCATGCAGGATCGTTTTTGACTTTTTCATCCAAACACCATGAAAGACACATACCGTCACAAAGGACTCAGAAGGAAGCTTGTTGAGGAGGTTAAATCCAAAGGAATCCGTGATGATGGCGTTCTCGCTGCGCTTGAGGCTGTTCCCAGACACTTTTTCCTTGATTCTTCATTTGTTGAAATTGCCTATCAGGACAAACCGTTTCCCATTGGCTCAGGTCAGACCATCAGTCAGCCTTACACGGTAGCCTTCCAATCGGAGCTGCTGTTGGTTGAGAAGGGGTTGAAGGTTTTGGAAGTGGGCACAGGAAGCGGCTATCAGGCCTGTATTCTGGAGGAGATGGGTGCACGTGTTTACAGCATCGAACGGCATCATACCCTATTCATCAAAACAAAAAAGCTCTTGAATGAAATGAATTACAAAGCCAAATTGTTTTATGGCGATGGCTATAAAGGACTACCTGCATTTGCACCTTTTGATCGCATTCTGATCACCGCAGCAGCACCCGTTGTTCCTGCAGATCTGGTCAATCAGTTAAAGATCGGGGGGATGCTGGTCCTTCCCCTGGGTGCTGGAGATACACAGGTGATGACACGTATCATTAAGCATAATGACGACAACCTTGAAAAGCAGGAGTTTGGATATTTTCGCTTTGTCCCAATGCTTAAAAAGAAAGCACCCTGATAAATTTATCTTTTAGTCTTGCGCACTTTTGTCAAGTGCATCCCGCAACCCATTGCCTAGNAGCATAAATGCAAGCACCATCAGCATAATCGCCAGTCCGGGCAGGAATGCCAGATAACCCTTGTCGAGAATTATGTAACCGTAGTGTTCCCTGATCATCGAACCCCAGGAAGGCATAGGTGGCTGTACACCAATCCCAAGAAAGCTCAGACCCGCCTCGATGAGAATGGCTGAAGCAAAATTTGCTGCTGAAATGATAATTACAGGACCTGTCGTAATCGGCAGTATATGTCGCCGAATGATTCGAAAACTGCTTAGCCCGAGTGCCCTGGCGGCTTCAACATGTTCGTTTTCCCGGATGCTGATCACCTGACCACGAACCAGACGCGCCACCTCAACCCACATCGTCAGGCCAACGGCCACGAAAACCTGCCAAAATCCTTTCCCTAAAGCGAAAGTGATAGCAATGGCAAGCAGCAATGTCGGGATCGACCAAACCACGTTGACCAGCCAAAGTATGATCTGATCCAGACGCCCCCTGAAAAAGCCCGCCAGGCTGCCAAGCGTGATCCCAATCACTAACGAGATAAACACCGCGATGAACCCCACTGACAACGATACACGGGTGCCGATCACAAGCTGGCTGAGCATGTCGCGGCCGAAACGATCCGTGCCCAAAAGAAATAGCTGTTCACGAATGTGATCCTGTGCCGCAAGAGCCTGCAATTCAGCAATGGACCTGGTATGCAAATTTCCATCAATATCACGGAAGGTCAGAAAACCATCCTCTTTTTTGATATCGAATGATGTGTCTAGCGCATAAAGCACATCAGCGAGTGAAAAATACCCTTCAAGGCCGGGAAATCCCTCCTGTCCCGGATAAGTTTCGTAGTGCAGTATGTCTTTTTCAAACCACCATTGCTGAACTGGAATGGTATTATACGCCTTGGGCACTCCGAAAATTATCCGGTTTAAAATCCCTGGCGCTTCATAAGGCTGGTTGCGGGTGACCTTTAATATTTCCATTCGTGATCCTGGCGGATGTGTGGCCAGCTCCAACTGTTGGTGATTTGCATATGGGGTGGAGTCGGGTATGATCAGATAGCCAAAAATGGCAAGAAATGCCGCTGCCATAATCCATACCAGACCAGCCATTGCAGTTGGAATACGCCTGAACCTTTGCCAAGCAATCGTGCCCGGCGAAACAGCATGAACCTTACCTTTTCTGAAAAACATCCGGTTATTTAAATAAAAGACAAAGTTAGCAAACAATATCCATTGTACACTTGTTATCTTTGTTGATGTATTNTCAAAGAATTACATACTTTTGCAAAACACAAAAAAATATATTATGAGACTGTATCAGATTGCATTGATTTTGGTTTTTGTTTTAATAGCTGGAAAGTCAGGTGTTAATGCTTCCGATCATACCAAAGTGAATTGGCTTACAATTGAGGAAGCGCAGGAAAAGTTCAATGAAGAGCCCAGGAAAATTTTTGTTGATGTGTATACCGACTGGTGTGGCTGGTGCCGCCGGATGGAATCGGAAACGTTCTCCCATCCTCAAATTGCTGAAATGCTAAACACACACTTTTATCCGGTAAAGCTGAATGCCGAACAGGAAGAACCCATTGTTTTCCAGGGGGTGACCTATGAAAACGAAAACATCGGACAGCGGCGGGCAACACACAACTTTGCAATTGCCCTGCTGCAGGGTCAGATGAGCTATCCCTCCGTTGCTTTCTTTAATGAGGAAATGCAGCTTGTTACGGCCATTCCGGGTTTCAGACCACCCAAAAATATGGAAGCAGTACTTACATTCTTCAAAGACGACGTTTTTAAGGAAAACCCCAACCTGCAGGATTTTATCGAGTCTTTTGAAGGTCGAATTGCTGAATGATTATCAGTTTGACAGATCCCTGTCCGTCAGATTTCGTTTTATCAGATGGCTGTACCAAAAACAGATCAGCGCATTGTAACTGTTGATCTTCTTAGGCATTTTCACACCTTGCACACTCAGGTCTTTTATCATTTCTTCAGTAAACCTTTGATAACAAATATAGTCACGCTTCCTGAGGCGGTTCTTTAAGATCGCATAAGGTACCATGAACCTTATTTTATCCTTTATGTTTTTAAAACGCAATGGCTTTTTCGTCATACCATCCTCAGGAAAGTGAACCCCCATTGGATTAAAAAACGCCTCTGATAGAACCTCATCATACAAAGCCTTGTGCTTTCGAAATGCGTAGGGAAGTGTTCTGAAGAAGTTTCGGAACTCATCGTCAAACAAAGGGAATCGGCACTGATAGCCGAAAAAGGAAAACACACCAGCTGAATTGAAGATGAACTTACTCAGCCGCTCTTTCAGTGCCCAGTCCTCGGTGGTCGAATCATAACAATTGTCAGATACATAACCGGGAGGATCATATGAATGAAACCATTTTTCAAGCCTTAAATCGATGATTGATTTCTGATCGGCTGACAGGTGTAAAAAATTGAAATATCCTTTTCTGATATCACTGCTGCTGTTGCATGGATGATTGCCACCGGTTCTTATGGTCTTTTCTACATAACTTCCGGCGATGTTGTCTCCAATGTGCCCGGGAATATAAATGCTGTCTTCAGGTATCAACTTGTGTTCCTTCAAATGTTTAACCGCAAAATATTCCTGAAGATAGGGCATCGAACTGATGTTTCCAACATAACTGCAATAATCCAAAAAAACAGGATCTTTTGTTAAACCTTGAATGTCAATATCATTGTAATCGACAAAAATCCACTGAAAACCTAGTGCTTTAGCCACTTTTTTACTGACTTCAGACTCTTTGTTAGACTTCCCGTAAGTAAAACAGACCACTTGATCATAATCTGCTTTCTTTAACATGCAGGCGATCAGTCGCGAATCGTACCCGCCACTTAGAGGAACAATTGCAGCTTTTCCCTGCAAAGAATCAATCAGACGTGTGGTAACATTTTGAAATACATCTTTTAAGTCATGCTTAAGCCGGGTTTTTGACCTGTTTGTGAAATATTCAGGCAGAAACCAATAATAGGTTTTCTGCTCTATTTTTTTATTATGATGAAGAAAGAGAATCTCTCCGGCCTGCGTTCGATGAATCTCCTGAACCAGTGTTTCGTTACCCAGAACAAATCCTGCAGCAAGGAATTCCGGTTGCGCATCCTCATTAAAGGACCACGCTCTATCCTGTCTGGCGAAAACACCGGCATCATCCGAAACCTGCCATCCAGTGCCAGCCCGGGTATAAAGCAACGGAAATCCCCCGATCGGATCGGTTGCGATTAACGTGCCCTCCGGCAGATCAATGATGAGACTGAAAATGCCGTCAATTTGCTTCAAAACCTCTTCAAGCAAAGCCATTCCATCAACAGTTTGAAACAGGCTTACTGCCTCATCAGGAGTCAGGAAATGCCCATCGTTGTCAAACAAATACCCCTTAAAGGTGATATTTTTCGATGTCACCCATTCAAAACCATTATTAAGCCTGAGATTAACGGTATTCATAAAACCTGGTTTTGTAAAATTTTTTCGAATAAGCGGATGTATGCTCCGGTTACGGTTTTTTTACTGTAACGATTCAGGCACAAAGCCCGTATTCTTTCCGGTTGATACCTGTCAAGGGTGTGAATCATTTGCTGCATCTTACCGGCAAGGCTTCCCGGATTATCGGGCTCACACAAAATTCCGCACTCTTCAGTAACAATCTCCTCCGGACCGCCCGACCGGGTTGCAATCAATGGCAATCCACAAGCCATGGCTTCAATCAATACAATTCCAAATGCTTCAAAACGTGAAGGCAAAACAAAGGCATCTGCCCGCTGCATCTGCAAAAGAAGCTGATCACGGTTTAGAAAGCCTTTGCAGATCACATCTTTCTGCACGTTTTGTTGATGAACCAACTTCTGAAACGATGGCGTATCGGTGCCTTTGCCTCCGATAATAAGCCTTACCGGATGACGGCTTTGCTCCCGTAGTATGGCGAACGACCGGATCAGCACATCAAGTCCTTTCAACGGTTCGTGGTTTGCAACAGATAAAAAAGTAAACGGACCTTTGTTGTTTTTGTTTTGTTTTTTGATGTGAAAGAAGTCGGTATCAGTCATGTTGGGGATGCAGGAAAACCCTGACGCTTCAATGTTGGACATTTCCCCGATTTTGGCTTGCAATGCCCTGCTGACAGTAACAATATGACCGGCACTGGTAAATGCTTCGCGTAGCAGGGGGATTTGCCAGGGTTTGAACATCATTCCGGGCAGTTCGCCAATTCCGGTAAAACGTCCGCGGTGTTCGGTGATCACAAAAGGGGTATTCCATTGCTGCTTGATGCGGGCTGCGGCAAGACCCGCCCACATGCTGCTATGTGCCAGAATGATATCCGGATGGCCAAATTCTTTGCAAAATTCAGCATACATGGCAGCTACACGATTCACCCAAATCATGGCATTGCGCCTTCTCCCCAGTGGTATGCGGCGTATGATACGCTGATGTTCGGAAATGCCAAAGCAGGCTTTGATTTGTTTTCCTGATGTGAAGTACCTTCTCGGATCATCGCGTAAGCCGGTTTCAATACCGGCGAGTACATGTACCTCAAGCCCCGCCTCAGCCAGTGCAATGCTGTGCTCCCTGAAAAATCCACCCCCGCGGGGTGGATACCAGGAGGGAATTACAACGACTTTGTATCTCTTCTCTTCCTGCTGCATTAATGTTTGTGTTTTATAGATTGTTTTGCCAGATAAAGGAACCACAATAGCTTATATCCGACTACAACTGCGCTGACTCCCGAAAAAAAGGCAAGTGCATAAAATTCATTCTGCATCCTGATCCCAATGTATAACGCCAGGAAACGTAAAATAAGATATATGACATCAATAATCATGGCCGTTTTTTGCTTGAAAAACAGTTCGTGAAGGAAAGTAAGCGGACTGGCAAGAAATACCATGAACAGCCAGGGACTGAGTATCTGCAGGTACCTGCCGGAAGCTTCATAGGTATCCGAGAATACAAATGAAAACAGCTCCGGCGCCCAGATCATAACAGGGATGAAAGGGATAAGGCCGGCAATGAAAAAACGACCAACCATCTTCTTTAAAACCGGATAGATGTATTTGCCCTGGTGATAATGCTCAATCATCTTTTGCGAGAGCACCTGCTGTGTACTCTGTGAAAAAAGACTTACCGGACGAAATACGAAAGTATAACCGAATGCATACAAACCGGCCACCTCTGCCGAGAAGCCCCAGGTGAACATGAAGATGGGAAGGCTGCCCGATAAATTGTTGGTGAGGCTCAGGAACATGTTGTACCTGGGGTATTGACTGTATGTCTTAGCCTGGACAATAAGATCCTTTGTTGTAGTACGGATCTTTTGTTTCAGCATTTGACGCAATGTGGTAAAGTAGAGGAAACAGGTTGCCAGTAACTGACCGACGATTTGCCCTGCAATTAAACCATTAAAGGGTGTTTTTAATAATCCTGCAAACACTTTTGAACTACTGATCAAGCCCTGTTGAAGCAATGTGCTTTTGGCCATCCGGCTAAACATCTTGGTGCGGTTTGAATAAAAAAGGGAAGCCTGGAATGTTCCGTGTATGATCAGGCTTAGCGGGACAAATAACATCCAGGATGCCATTGCCGGATTTCCAAGCATATTGGCTATATTGGTGCGAAAGAGGGTCAAAGGCAGCAAAAGCATTATTGAAAACAGGAGCGTAAGCCTCAGAACAAGGCGAAATAAATGTATGGCCGCCCTGTCCTCTCTGGGTAGCATAATGGCTTGCTCATACTTTGCAGTCGAAATAACGGACAAAATACTCAACATACTAAGATAGAGAGCTGCCAGTCCAAAATCATCCGGAACAAAAAGCCTTGAAAGCACCGGGGCAAGCATAAGCGCAACACCCTGTCCAATTACGGAGCTGGAAAATAGCGCCAAAAAATGGCGGATAGGCTCCAGGCGAAGAAATTTCATCAGGGATCGTAGCATAGATGGATCTGCTTAGGAATTAGACAAAAGTACGGGATTTTTTTTATGTACCGGGATGTCGGTTAAACTGTTATCAGGAACTTAATGGCGGTCAGCAAGAAAAAACTGCCAGTTTTCGATGTTTCTGATATCTGAGTCATAAAGGAAAAAATCCTTTTCTTCAACATTAATTTTGACCGGACGAACCAGAACGGGAAGGCGCTTTTTTCCCAACATGTCCCAAATTTTGGTTGGAGCTGCCATAAAACCGCAACGTCGCAACCTGGTATAATCATGTTGGGAGAGCACCCATGAACGTAATACAGGGATTCTAATCGCTCGAACGGCAACTTTGATGGTTTTTTTTAGCATCTGGGTGTTTGATGCTGCATACTCCCAAAGCAGAAACTGGCTGTCAGAAACCTTATTCAGTACAAGAAAGGACTCAAGCTTTCCTTTAATGCGCTGATAAACAAAGATATAGGTCTTGTCCCTAAAAGCATAACGCCAGTTGAAGTATCTTGTGTTGCGTATGCAAGTATATGCAGATTTTTCAGTCCTTTTTTCAATTAGATCAGTCATTTCTTCAGCATAAACCTCATTGCTGATCTCGAATGTTGTATCATTAACTTGATGCACGCCAAACCTGACCTTATTGCTATTTTGCCTGGTTAATCTTAACCGGATGTCTTGCATTGGATTGTAGTGTAGCGCAAACCTTTTGAGTCCGTTGGTTGCTTGCCAGCCCAACTTCAGATAGCCCGGTGTGCTATATTCATTGGATGAAAGGTTATAAATCACACAATTATTGACACGTTTATCTTCCAGGTCGCGCAGAAAAAACCGGATCAGGCCGGAAAAAATCCCTTTTCGACGGAAATCAGGATGTACAATCGCATCAGCAGCCGTTAAACCGGTAATACGATTGCCTTTACACTCAAGAATTTGTGGGACAAAGGCCCGAAATCCAACAACCTGCATGCCGAACATGGCCAGGTAGATGTAATTTTCCTGAGCAAATGGATTTTGTTCATAGCGCCATTCAAACAAAAGTCTGCGCTGCTGATCATTAAGATGTGACCACAACATAGCTAGCAGTTTGAGTGTCGCATCTTTATATTCAGACGTGTATTTTATGTAATCGACATGTGTCATCCTCAGAATTTTTTTCTTCTTATCAGTGCGTCTGAAACAGCAATCCCTTCAGCCAGATTATAAGTATGGACGCCGAGCACACCGGTTTCCCAACCGGGCAAAAATGTTTGCAGGTGCCTTTCCCTGTAATCGGTTTCATTGAGCTCAATAATTTCCATAAGCTGTATGGCATATCCATACCTTTTCGAACAATCCTGTGCCGGGCGGATTAACCTGTTGTTGCGAATGGAACAATAGGATTCATAGGGTGAGGCGTCCATTCATCTCCGAAAAGGTCGTTTGAAAAGAACAGAAACAGATCATCATTGATCGACACCCCCTCATGCATCCGAACGTTTGCGAATAGCCAGTAAGTGTCATTGTGTTTCAAAAGGCTGGCGTCTGCCGCCTCCAAACCTTTAAGGATTGTTTTCGAATAAGTCCAGCGATCCGGGAATTTTAGACATTTGTATAGCTCAATTGTACGTTTCTGGGTTGTTTCGGGTATCATAAACAAATGTCCGCCTTCATTAAACAGGTATGGATAGGATAGGTGATGATTTAGTTCCAGGACGGTAATGGGTTTCCCGGGAACACCCGACTGATCGATTTCGGTGGCAATTATCTTCCCTTTTTGCTCCCTGTACCTCATCTCTTCAGCAAAAATGCAGGTTTTGTTTTCTTTCTTGATGACGAAAGGATCGGCCCAAAGCCTGTCTTTTGGAGGTATGATGCGATGAAACTCCTGCAGACTGTTTTTTTTGTTGTTTTGAAGCGAAAACAGGATGGTCCATTGTTCTCTGTAAAGCAAATTGCCGATCTTCCCCCCAATGTACGACGAAAACATCCTGATCGTACCACCCAACACGGCCAGGTTCCCCGGTACCTTTTTATTTGTTGCAGCCGGAGATGCTTCCCCGGAAATTATCAGCTTCGCCCAGCCCAGCTTATAGAGCTGTTCAAGTTTTGCCTGAATGCAACACATTGCCTTCCAGTAATGAAAATTCCTGTTCCAACGGATGCTGTTCTTGATGGTTGCGAAAGAAACCTTAAATCTGATGGTTTTTTTGTGATGGATTGTCAGACAGAGGTCTGTAACTGGCTTCTGCTGAAATACTTCCCATACGGCTGTTGTTGAAAAATCTTTTTGATGCGGGGTGGAAGTTTCAACAGTCCATATCCCGAATTTCGACATCCCGATTAATCTCTCGTCCGGAAGAAATGGATGCACCGCTATAAGGACATCTATTCGTTCTGACACGATCGACTCCCTTTTTTTCTGCAGGGCACTGGATGCCTCCGGATGGGGATTTAATTCTATTGGATTGCTACCCGTAATATCGCTGATCAGATGCTCCCTTAATGCATCAGGTTTGGGTTTGAAGACAATTTTCTCAAAGGTCTGATGCATTGCGAAAAGAAAAAACCGGATTTTGTGCAGGATGTTTCTACGGGTTTTCTCTTTGGGATGATTATACAGGATAACGAGTTTCAGTTCTGCAAAGTCCGACTGTTGAATCCACTCTGTCAGGTTGAAGGCCCAGGCCGGAATTGTTTTTCGCGACACGATCAGTCCAATTTTTAATTTTTGTTTTGATGGCGACATTTTGGGCATACCTGTTTAAGTCAAACAAAATTAGCATAATCCTGATATTTCTTATAAAAAGAGTATTTTTGATGGGTTGCGATAATGATTTATTTTTTATTTGATAAGGTTTTGACTTCTGAATATTTTGTATATTTGCAGCCTGAAAAACGGTGGCTATAGCTCAGCCGGTTAGAGCACCAGATTGTGGTTCTGGGGGTCGTGGGTTCGAATCCCATTAGCCACCCTCAAAGCCTCTCCTAACGGGGGGGCTTTTTTTAGTTTGCTCCTTTGAGCTTCTTCATCTTAATCACCTATAATTATCATACATTTCTGCTGCAAAAGGTATCTTTTTTTGTTGAAACAATATACAACAATAAA
>SL_3KL_010_SEDDRAFT_10002517_pt1 | contig 16755 bp, 9 predicted proteins | sample SodLakKL_010_SED_2_FD_10381 | JGI IMG/M metagenome (IMG submission 10381) | reverse complement strand
GAAAAGGCAACATTGGCACCATGCTGTGCAAATGCGATGGCAATGGCTTTGCCAATTCCACGGGAACCTCCCGTGATCAGTGCTGTTTTTCCTTCCAATAACTTCATTTTATCTGGTTTTGATTTACATTTGATTATTAAGAAACTGATTTTTATTGTCTTTTTTGATAAGATACTATAACCCCTGTTCCTTTTAAATCCATTTGATCAGGCTGAAATCCTGCCGGTGCGCCAATTCAGGATGCTTGGGAAACATGCGGAAAGCATAATTAAATGAGCCCGTTCGCTTAGCCGGCACTTCACACCGGAACGTCACCTCATTCTTCTGCGTTTTGATCTGCTCCATCTCATACACAGATACCATCTCCCTGCTGCCATCCGGCGACTTTTGTCCAAACACAACTTCAACTCCGAAGTCACTGGATTTCAGGTCTCCCACATTCAACTTCAATTCAGCGACAAACAAATCACCCAGCAAAAGCCTCTTGCCGGAATTGCTGATAAGTTTTTTATCCACAACCTCAATATTGTCCCAGGCCTGGATTACCTTGTTTTTCCAATGAACCATCGCCCTTGCCAACTGATAATCATTTTCCTCAAACTTTCGTGAGGATTCAAAAAGTTTGTTGTAAAACAAGCGGAAATAATCATCCATCATACGCTTATTGGTATAGTGGGGCGCAATGCGTGCTATGCAGTTTTTGGTCCAGCGCACCCACTCTTCCGGTATGTTTTCCTCGTTGCGGGTGTAAAACATTGGTGCGATTTCCGCTTCCAGGATATTGTATACGGTTTCTGCATCCAACTCATCCTGAAACTCCTGGTTTTCAAAAGTTTTCTCTTCTTTCAGCTTCCAACCCGCTTCTTCTGTATAGCCTTCAGCCCACCAGCCGTCCAATACACTGAAATTCATGATACCGTTCAAAACGGCTTTTTGACCGCTGGTTCCTGATGCTTCCATGGGACGGGTAGGGGTATTCAACCAAATATCGACTCCTTTTACAAGCTCGCGTCCCAGCTCCATGTCGTAATCCTCAAGAAAGATAATTTTACCCAGAAACTCCTTTCTACGACTAATCTCCAGTATGTGTTTAATGAGATCCTGCCCGGCCTTGTCGGCAGGGTGAGCCTTACCAGCATAAACAAACTGGACGGGCATGTCAGGATTGTTGACAATTTTAGCCAGACGGTCAATGTCATTAAAGAGCAGGCGGGCCCTCTTGTAAGTGGCAAATCGCCTTGCAAACCCGATGGTGAGTGTGTTTTCACTCACTGCTTCCATAAGCTGGTATATCTTGCGGGGAGTTTCCTGCCTGCGTGCCAGGTTACTTAGGAGCCGGTCATTGATATATTCCAGCAATTGCTTCCGTTTTTTGTTGCGTAAGGCCCAGATCTCTTCATCCGGCACCTGCATGATCTTTTGCCACGCTTCCGGATTGGATACATCCTGCAGGTAGTTGTCGCCAAAAGTTTTCCTGTAAAGCTGCTGCCATTCTTTCGCTGTCCACGTCCCAAAGTGCACGCCGTTAGTAACATGGCTCAGGTGCAATTCTTCAGGAAAAAATCCTGGGTATAGTTCCTTAAACATATTTCGGGATACTGCCCCATGTATTTTACTGACCCCATTTACGAATTTTGCCAGTTTTGCCGCCAGGACACTCATGGAGTAATCTTCTTGCGGATCGTTGGGGTTCATTTTGCCCAGTCCCATGAACGTTTCCCAGCTTATGCCCAGCCTGTCGGCATAATGGGGCATATAGGTACGCAGCATATCTTCGCTGAAAAAATCGTGACCGGCCGGAACCGGTGTATGTGTGGTAAATAGGCTGGATGCCCTAACCACTTCCAATGCTTCATGGAAACTCAGGTTATCCTCCTGTACATATTTGCGAAGCCTTTCTAGGCCTGTAAAAGCTGCATGGCCTTCATTGCAATGGTAAACATCGGGTTTGATGCCCAGTGCATCCAAAATACGAATACCACCAATACCCAGTAAGAACTCCTGCTTGAAACGGTTCTCCCAGTCACCGCCATAAAGCTGATGGGTAACAAAACGGTCAAAACTTTGGTTTTCAGAAATATCAGTGTCAAGCAAATACAATGGGATTCTGCCAACATCAATTTTCCATACCCTCGCATGCAGTGTACGTCCCGGAAACGCAATACTGATCTTTATTCTTTCACCATTCTCGTCACGAACAGGCGTGGCAAACATTTTGATAAAATCGTGCGGATGATAAGTATCCAACTGCTCTCCATGGACCGAAAGACTCTGCGTAAAATAACCGTAACGGTATAGCAGGCCGATCCCGATCATGTCCACATTATCATCACTGGCCTGTTTCAGAAAATCACCTGCCAGAACACCCAACCCCCCGGAATATATTTTGATATGCTCACTTAAGCCGTATTCCATGGAATAATAGGCAATCTTTTTGGTTTTTTTCTGCTTGCCTTCTTCCATGTATTGATGGAAATTCTTTACGACCTTTTCATATTGCTTCATGAAAGAGGTATCATTGAGCATTCGCTCATAATGCTCCATGGAAAGATTTTCCATGAGAATAACCGGATTCTTTTCGCAGGCCTTCCAAAGCTCCGGATCAATTTCCCGGAAAAGTTCCAGGGCTTCATAGTTCCATGTCCACCAAATATTTCGGGCAATTTCCGGCAATGATTTCAAGGCCTTTGGTACTTTGAGTTCAATGGTCACTTTTTTCCACTTCGGGCGCATGCTTTCTATGGGAGGCATGGATACAACGCGTACCGGTTGTTTCTTGTCCTTGTATAAATCGTAACGGTCAGAGGCATTTCCCAATACTTTGGCGTATGCCGTAAAATATGACGAAATTTGTTCGCCCCAGCCTGTATCTTGTCTGTCCGCATCACTGTCACCAGCTAAATTTATTGCAGCCGGGGTGATCAAGCCCGGTTTTTCATCAAGAATCCACTGGCATTCTTCGGCTGCTTCTTCAGTGAGAACCGTAAAAAGATCTGCATGCACGGCAGCTGCTTGCTCAAGACTGTGTTTTGATACAATATCCAATTCGTTGACCAATACACCCGCGTCTACCTGGTCAATGGGAGCCGGTAAATTCTTCTCCATCCTCCTCAATGTCTTTGTCAGGATGCTTTCCTCTATGGTAAACACAGTTCCTGCCTGCGGTATGTTGTCGTTTACATACAGTACACCCGTACCGGTCCGCCAGTTATGAAAATGCGCCACCAAACGGTCATGGGCAGTAAGATGAAACTGGTAAAAACTTTCAATTACCTGTCCTGCAGCGTATCCAAACATCGCAGGTTCGGTGTAATCCCATTGACCACTCAGAGAGTTCAAGCCAAACTTCAACCAATAATCGGTAAAAATTTTATCTTTTTGTCCGAATAATGGTGTAAAGTCAACCAGAATGGCAATGGGTTCACCCTGAACCTGCCACCTGCCAATGCGAACATGGATATTGTTTTGGGCCGCATGCTCCCGCCAGGACCTGAAAATTTCAGGGTCTTCCACAAATTCCGGATGCCTGTGCGTTTCCTTCCAAACATCAGGGCCTATACAAATATATTTATCCTTCAGATGGTCGGTAAGATATGGTGTTTTTGTACTGAGAAGAGTATGCAAATCACTCATTTTGTTGCAAACTTCCCAACTCACTTCAAATAAATAGTCCGGACTGAGTTTTTGTTTCATTTGTTTATCGTTTTCTTTTGTTAAGGCGAGATGTGAAAATGTCAAATGGTAAAATATTCAAAACCTGCGTTCTTGCTTCGGGTACCCTTTGATACATTTACTAAAACTTCAGGTAACATTTCCATTTATCTCAATTTTAATGTTTTAAATTAAACACCGTTGAAATAATCCACTTGAAATAGCTCATTGGTGTCTCCAAAATAAAGAGCGTGAAATTACAAAAAATTTAGCAACCGGAGACGGCTTTATGGTTCGTTGACGACAAGGGGAGCAAGTCGCCATTCCATATGCGTTCTGTGCAACCGGGTCAAAAAAACCTGCCTCCTTTGATAGGGAGGCAGGCACAAAGTTAAGCTTCAATTGGTCTCAACATATTTAGCGTTTCATTATTTTTTTATTGATGAAGGTACCATCTTCGAATCGGATGGAAATAATGTAAAGCCCCGGTTGTAAATGATCCGACCTAACTGTTACCTGGCTTCCTGCCGGAGCTTTTTCCATGAGCTTTTGTCCGGTAGTACTGAAAACAACAACTTCATTTATCAATTTGTTGGTTTCAACGTGGATTTCATCCCGGAAAGGGTTGGGATACAATATAAACTCTTCAGAATCCGTGTCAACCACATTTACAAATATTTCCATATCATCCGAATCCCGCGCGGTAAGCTGTATGGTTTCCATAAATTGAGATACCAGGGCAGTCAACAGGATAGGTTCTCCGGGTATCGTGTTGCCAATATAGTCAGCTTCAAAAAATAAAGTTCTGAAAACCCCGTAGTCGTCGAAATTGTTGTAAATGTCATAATTTGTTCCGGTGGCAAACACCATACCGGCATCTTCGAAATAGATGGGTTCGGCAATGGTGATCAGTCTTGCCTGGTGATCCGTACTCACATCACCGAGAGAAACGCTCAGGGGAACAACCTCATTGTTGGTTGATGAAGCAGGTCCCGGATCTTCTGCAGGAACAAACTGCAACATCTGGTTGTGCGCCGTCAGTGTTCCGGTTATTCCTGTAATACCGTCATAGCGGTTGTATGAAGTTGTGATGATTCCGCTGTTATCGTCAATAAGTATTCCAGCCGTATCGTCCTGGATGTATTTTTGGTTCCGGTGGCTCATCTGGAATGTGAGAATGGCTTCACCGGTAAGCGTGTAAGACGCGCCCATTTGCCCCGCACGTAATTCAGCGATACTAGCCACTTCCTCAGGATCGTCGCTCAACACTTCCACTGAAACACGTGGTCAAGCAACAAGTGGTTCATTCCTTCGTTCGTATTTCTCAAAGAAAAAATAAATTCAGCTATTTCCGAACTGTTGGCTGCTGTTACCACCTGGCTGTATTCGCTCCAACTGTCACTGTTTACATTGATGTAAGCGTTGTAGGGAGCATATCCAAAACCGGTATCCCTGTCATCAAACAAGCCTGTACGAATATCGCCCTGACCTTTTACCCAAAATGTGATGTTGTATGATGTGCCGCTTTCAACCGTCGCATGCTGACTGGTAAATCTCTTGTGATCGCCGGATGTGTTTATCAATTGAACCGCATAGTTGCCGGAATAGGGATCGCCACTGTATTGATTCACATTGGCAGCACCAATATTTGATTTTGAGCCAAACCAGCAATCCGGTAAGCCATCTGTCCAGTCTTCAAAATCCCCGTTACAGATCAAGCCGTCGGGCTCATCTTCATCAATGGTGGTGAAGGTCCAGAACTCGCCATCATAGAAACCGGGGAAATAATTACCGGCCATGTCTGCAAAAGCATTCTCATCAACCAGAACTGAATAGGTGTTGCCAGGCAGCAAAGGTTCCGGGAGGCTGATATATACGTTGCCGCCATCAAAGGTGACATGTTCACTATCGGCATCGATGATGGCGACAAAGGTATCTCCTTGTCCTTCATAGTATTCGATATAAATGGCGCCTTCTCCGGCAAAAATGAACATCTCATCAAATTCCATCATGAGTTGCGGGTTCAGCTCAACGTTAGTGGCTCCCGATTCGGGATATTTGCTTACCAGCGATGGATCAACGTTATCAATGATTTGAAAATGAGCGGATTCGGCAAAAAATGAGGGATCGTTATTGTCGGTAAGGCGGTAAAAGAATGTACCATGGATCCCATTGGCAACTTCCTCAACAATTTCGTCAAGATCAGCCGGAATAACAACACTCTCAACCGGGTCATCCAGTCCAATCATGAACACCTCAAACAGCAATTGGTCAAGGTTTTCAGCCTCCCAGGTATACACCATATCATCATAAGTAAAAAATTCATCGCCTTCCTCCGGGGTGAGTATCACCAGGATACGGTTCTCACCCAATGTGGTTACTTTATAGAAAGCGTTGCTTTGATCTTCTGCAGTTACGGTTACCACGATGACATCCTCAAAGCTGATTGGAATGTCTTCCAGGTCTTCTTCAGCTACAGGGTTTCCGTTAAGTGTAACCACATAAGAGGCTGCATCATCATTTGGCAATACCTCAATCCCTCCAAATTCAAAAAAGTCATCCACATAGAGTATAGCTCCTGGATCCACCTCAGGATCATCTACTTCCAAACCGCCAAGGTTAAGCACACTGATTCCGCCAATTTCAAAAACTGCCAGGCTTGCATCGCTGCTCAAACCGGTTTCTGTAGCAGTAATCAGAATATCGTTGATGTGCCAGCGTCCGAAATTGTCGGCATCAGACTCATATTGGAACCCGATGTGTACGGTACCTTCGTATGCACTCAGGTCGATATTACCTGAAAAGGTCCACGAACCAAACCCACCGCCTGTATGGGGGTCATAAGTGGCATCGAGGGTTGTCCATGTGGCATCCGCAGGATCACCAGAACCGGTATAGTTTTCTGAGATGTGAACAGACAAGGCATCACCGGTGCGGAAAGCGGTCTGGTTATAAAAGGAAAAGTTGATGTTTTCCAGTCCGTTGAAATCAACTTCCGGCGAAATGAACCACGAATGCGGATATTCTGGCTGGCTGTTGAATTCCGTGATCATGGCATAGGTAATGTCGGCGAAATCATCCAGCACCCATGTGTTGGCACCGGGAAAGTAATCATACACTGTCCAGCCACCGGAGAACAGATCATCATCCTCAAAATCTTTCTCCAGCACAAGCATACGGAACTGGTATTCGGCCGTGGCTATGTTACTGGGAGTCAGTCCTTCTTTGAAAGCCCTTGCCTTGATAACAACATCCTGATCAACATCAATGGGATCGGTAAACAGAAAATCATTTTCTGTCGGATCATCACCGTTCATTGTATAATAAATTAGCGCATCGGGTGTACTGGTGGCCATAGTGACAGAAATTGGATCAAAGTATATCCCTCCCGCCGGATTTATAGAAGGCGTAGCCACTGTGGTCATTTCACCAAGAGCTGCAAACATGCCAATGTTGATACGCCCTTCATTCACATTGTCCCCGCCAAGAATCTGCAACTGGAAATCACCGGCTGCAAAGTTTTGGGGGCCGCCGGGAAACAGGTAGGAATATTCCTGGTAAACCTGGTATTCGTCAAACCAGCCCTTGTTAATGGTGATCAGGGTTTCCCAGTTATCGCCACCATCGTAACTAATGTTCAGGTCACGCTGTTTACCACTACCCAGCATCCAGTCACGCAACTGCAGGCTGAAGCCCGACATGCCGTTCACAGCACCGGTATTGTGTACTGTAAAAACCTCTCGGTCACGGAAAGAATAAGGAGAGCCACCGTAGCTTTCAGCCTCAGTACCTCTTACGGCGCTGGTGGAGTGAAAATGCCAGTCGCCGTCGATGTAGGTTTTTTCATTATAGCCTGTCATCGACCCATCGGCCCACCAAAGATCACCGTTCTCAAACATGGTTACATAAATTTCATCTGCAATGCTGTTTACCGGAATAGCAAACAACACGATGATTACGATTCGTTTCAATGTAGAAATTCTCATGGGGTCAGCTTTTTATGGTTAAATTATCTGATTTGGAAATTACCGGATAAAGCCTTGCGCAGTGAGTTTAACGGCGTAAAGAGGCATTTATCCTCCATATTTCTGTAAAGGTAAAAATAAGAAACGGATAATAAAACTGCCGGAGAGAAATTTCATAATAAAACAACACCGTCAAAACAAAAAAACAGCAGTGTTAACGGTGAATGATGAAGGCAGGATCGGGCTCGAACAACATTGGATGCTTATGAAGCTGTTAAGCTTCTTATCCCATGATTCATGCTTCTTGTTTCTTTTTCTTAACTGTTGTCCGCTTTGGCTGTGCGGCCGACATTTTTTCAACACGGCTCACCAGGTCGGAAAGCACGTTCATGTAGTTGATAAAAGCATCATAGGGTGAGCTGTATGGATTGAAGTATTTGTGCACGTCACCGTCTGAAAACCATTTGGTGCACATATAATAAAAATGGTCGCTGGTTTGCAGATATCTCCATTGGGTTGTGAGCTTTTCGTCTTTTATCTTGCGAACTTTACTTTCGATACTATAGAGTGTATTGAATGCTTCGTCCTGTAATTCGTTACCCAGCCAGGCGGTAAGGTCACGCTCTTCGTCGGCCCATGATATGGGATATGGAACATTGAGCTGAGAAACCGGTTGCAATTCTTTGGATAGCTCAGAAGGTGTTTTAAAACTGTATTCGCCTTTTTCTATGACAAGATTTGGGAATGCCTGCAGAAAGTCGAATATCCCGGTTTCAGCCCATTGATGCTCTCCAAAGGTCTCATAGTCCATAAAGAGATTGATCACTTCATCTTTTCCGTCAATCTTATCTATCCAGGAAAGGAATTTTTCTGCAGTAAGCGGCCATTCGCTCCATCTTCTGTCTGAAAAACGGAAAGCGATATCGTCAGAAAGCCGGAAATTTTTCAGCAAAAGCTTTAATTTGGGATTGGATGCACTGCAGTAGAGCAGGTTGGGGCTTTTCCACCCAAGTATATGTTTTGCACCTTCTGTGATCATGGTATCAAAGCCCATGTTGTAAACCATTTCCCCGATTTCATTGGAATACACCAGCTCTGTATTTCTGAAGGTCACAGGTTTTTGACCAAAGAGTTCATGGATTTTTCGTGTGTGCATCTTTACCTGCTCTTCAAACTCTTTCTTACTTTTGAGGGCAGAGAGTGAATGGGCCCACGTTTCAGCCAAAAACTCAACCGAGCCGGTTTGGGCAAGTTTCTGGAAGCTTTTTAAAACCTTTGGTGCATATTTTTCAAACTGTTCCAATGCTGTCCCTGAAATGCTGAATGCGACCTTGAATTTTTTACCATGTTTTTTGATCAGGCCTAAAAGCACTTCATTGGCCGGAAGATAACATTTCTCAGCTACTTGCTGCATGATATACCGGTTGGCATAATCATCAAAATACTGATCATGCGCACCAATGTCAAAAAAACGATAAGATGAAAGCCGGTAAGGCTGATGAACCTGAAAATAGAAACAAATAGACTTCATGGCGATTTTTTTGATGGTATTTTATTACAATTAAGGTGCATTTCGTGTATTATATAGAACAAACCTGTGTTCTGTATAGGGTTTTAGGCATGTATCAATTGTTTGTAGATCTCTTTCACCTTTATACCTGCCTGGTCCCATTTGATATTCTCAACCTCGGCCTTTCCATGCTTGCTGAACATTTTGTGCATAGATGAATAATGTAAAACGCCATAAATGGCATCAGCCATGGCATCTACATCCCAATAATCGACTTTTAATGCATGATTCAGTACTTCGGCAACACCTGATTGTTTTGAGATAATAACAGGCACATTGGAGCGCATGGCTTCCAGTGGCGATATACCAAAGGGTTCAGAAACCGAAGGCATTACATATACATCACTTAGCCCGAACATCCGGTCAACATCATCTCCCTTGAGGAAGCCGGTAAAATGGAAACGGGTACCCATTCCGAGCTTGGCAACCCTGCGGATCATTCCGGGAAGCATATCTCCGCTTCCGGCCATGACAAATCTGACGTTCGGATCACGCTGCAATACCTTATGGGCAGCTTCAATAAAATATTCAGGTCCTTTTTGATAGGTGATCCTTCCCAGGAAAGTAACGATTTTCTCATCCACATGCTTTTTGATGCTTACAGAGGATGTGTCCCTAGGTGGTTCAACCCCATTGTGAACAGTAATAACTTTATGGGCAGGGATACCATAACGGTTGATCACGACATTCCGTGTCAGATGGCTTACAGCCACAACCATATCTGCAGCATCCATGCCGGTTCGTTCAATGGAATAAACCGATTGGTTTATGTTTTCACCTGAACGGTCAAATTCGGTGGCGTGCATATGTACAACCAGTGGTTTACCACTCACTTTCCGGGCTTCAATACCGGCGAGGTAGGTAAGCCAGTCGTGGGCATGGATAACGTCAAACTCATTGTCGCGCGCAATGGCAGAAGCTACGATGGCATACCGCCGAACTTCTTCCATCAGGTTTTTTCCGTAACCCCCTGCAAACTTGAACTTTTGGGTATGCAGGTTCAGTTGTTCCAGGCTGATCCCGCTTTCTAGCTGCTCCACCAGGTGATAGTATTCTTCTTCGCTTGCGTAGGGAAGCAGGGTGGAGTCAATTTCCATAAAAGAGATTTTGTTCTCATGGGATTTATACACTTCATCCCTCACATCTACAGATACATCGGAAGCATTGATAAGCCGGATTCTTTCCGGCTCTTCATCACCATACATTTTGGGAACAACGAACAAAATATCCACATCTGCTTTCATGAGTGCCTTGGTAAGCCCGTAACAGGCAGTCCCCAATCCTCCGGAAATGTGCGGCGGGAATTCCCAGCCAAACATCAATACTTTCATTTTTTACGTCCAGTTTAATCTGTTGAAACATTCTTTTTGACATACACCATCGAAAAGCATTCCGCTTCCGTTATTCTAGTGCATACGCTCATTGCCGAAGGCCCATGCCGGGTATCTGTCATTTATTTTCTACTGTTCAAATTCCATAAGCGTTTGCCTCTTTTCACCATACAACTCAGCAGGTGAAGAATCATCCCTTACCTCCGGATATCATCCGGTCGATCCTCAGTAATTCTCCCAGGCTCGCTGCAAAAGAAAGTGCTCCACACGCATGATGCGGCGGATCTCCTTCAAATATTTCTGAAACCGTGCCTATACCGCTTTCCGTCATGGTTTCCTGAAAACCGGTATATATTTTTTTGATGAAATCGGATCCCTGCCTGCCATATACTTTAAACCATGCGTTGGCAAAAAATCCCAACGGCCATACCCACACTGTTCCCTGGTGATAAGCTGCATCACGCGAAAATGCATCACCAAAATACCGTCCTTTATAACCCGGATCGCGTGGAGACAAACTTCGTAATCCCCTTGGTGTAAGTAATTGATGAACAGCAACGTCTAGTATCTTCTTGATTTGGTCTTTCGATAAAGGAGAAAATTTTAAACCGGCTGCGATTACCTGGTTTGGCCTGACGCGCGTGTCCTGACCATTTTCTGTTACGAAATCTGCCAAATAATCCAGTTGCTTATTCCAAAAGAGATCCGGATGGCTTGGTTCCAACCTATGTAAAATCGATTTCCATTTGTCGACGAATTTATTATTGTTTGCAGTGGTAGCAAGCTCTATGGCATATTTAATGGCGTTATACCATAAAGCGTTCACTTCAACCACATAGCCATATCTTGCCGTATGGCAACGGCCGTCCGACTCTGCATTCATCCATGTGAGAGCCGGGTTCGATGGATCAATCCACAACAGGCCATTATCATGCATCCGGACAGATGGATGAAGGCCTTCTGCATACCCGTCAAGAACCCTCTCCATAACCTCTCCGTAATGCTTCCATTTGGTTTCCTGACTCATAGTGCCCATNCAGTGTTGCAAGGCATGGAAAAACCATAATGAAGTATCTGCAGAATGGTAAATTTCCCTGTTTTGAATAATGGTTTCAGGAAAAAATGACCCATTCATACGGCTGATCATTGTGTCGATCACTTTCTTGCATATGCCTTTGTCAGGCTCGGCCAAAGACAGGCCGGGAAGGGATATAAAGGTATATCGACCAGAGAATCCCAACCAGGGGAATCCGGCCGTGATCGACGCTTCATGGTCTTTCGAAACAAAGAATTGGCTGGCTGAGTTGTACAAACTGTTTCTGAAAGAATCCCTCGGAATTCTTTTTTTCAGCTCACTGTTAAAGAGTCTGGTTAAAGAGCCTGGCTGAACTTCAGTGGTGGATGCAGAAAAGATGATGCTTTCTCCCTTCTTAATGGGAACCTCAAAAAAACCGGGAACAAAAAGATCTTCATGGGCTTCATAACCACGGGCAGCTTCCTGCACGTATTCCAGGTCATTATACCAATCGGGTGCATGAACATATTCTCCGCTCTTTTTTGACAATTGCAGATGCAGATGGGGGTATCCTTCATACATTCTGACTTTTATCCCGTTGGTTATGGCTGTATATTTTGTATCGTTATAGATGTTTCTTTTACTCAGCGAGTGAATATTCCGAAATGCCAGAAATGGCTGAAACCGCAATCGGGTAGCGGAGTGTGCTTCCTGAAGCGTATATCGGATCATCACCAATTCCTTTTCAGTAACAAACATCGTTTCTTTCGTCAACACAACGCCACCAACACGGTATGTCACCACCGGAATAATATCCGCGGTAAAATCCCGGATATATTTATGCCCCTTCGGTTCAAATTTTCCCGGGTATTTGTTTACCCCCAAATTAAATATTGCATCGCGCTGAATAACGCTTTCGTCAATCTTTGACAACAAGACATGATGCTCTCCATCAAGCTGTGGCTGTTTGCTGATTAGCAATCCATGGTACTTGCGTGTATTGCACCCAACAATGGTGGTGCACGAAAAAGCACCAGATCTGTTTGACCTAACCATCTCTTTGTCAAGAGAATACTCCAGGTTGATCAACTGTGTTTTGTCAAATTTGATATATCCCATTTCTTAGCTCAATAATCAGGAATGAAAAATGAGTACACTTATTTTCACCGACGAATTTAAGGAAAATTTACCTATAAATGAGTGTAGCAGTTCATTTAACAAAAACTTATTGTTTTTGTTGCACAAAAACAAAAATTTTTATTGATCATATGACCTTCCGGATGCTTCCATTTCATCTGCCCATGTCCGCTCCTCTTTTCGCAGCCATCTCAAAAACCGGTTGCTTATGTTTTGTTGCTCCATCAGGGTAAGATCAGGCTGTCCGGCATTTACCCAGGCGGTAAACCAGTAATCACCAACGGATCTCACCGCAAGTTGCATCTGTCTTTCAACCATGCCGTTGAGACCGTCATGAAAGGCAGCAGAAAATGACCGCGAGTAAACACGGTGGGTTGCCTGTCCACGCATCTCATGCGCATACATCCTGTCGGCCGGAAAATGTATCAGTAAACTGTCAAAAACCATATATATGGTATCCACTTTCAAATGACTGATCTCAACCAGCTCCCATGCCCTTTCCAATGGATCATGGATATATTCTGCTCTCCCGGTGAAGAAATTATAGGTATGGGAATATAATTCAACCAATCGTGTTTCCCAGAATGCATGAATGCCTCTTTGTGCCGGCGTTCGCCCGTTATAAAATTTCGTGTTGTGCAAAGGCGTGCAGGCATCGGCAATATAGTGGCCAAGATGTGCGGAAAGCAGCAATATCCGATCCATGTCATTTTGGATAAATGCCCGGGTGAGCCGTTGCATCATCACATCAATATGCCAAGGCAACACACCATATTTCATCAAAGTGTCTTCGGTAAAAAGCTCAACGGCATCCTGCCATTTTCGTGGCATAATATCAAAAGGTGAGTCACCGAAATGATCAATGTCAATGTAATGCCTGGGTGCTTCTCCGGCTACCGCATGTGCCCGCTTATCGGGGTCAACAGAACGTTCCGACAAAAATTCAATATGGTGCTTGTATAGTCCGATCATTTCCGGAGGCAAAGTGAATACCGCCATGCGGTTTATTTTGCGGTGCGCAAAAAAACCAAACGAAAAGCCGTTTGTTCCCGGCTGGAGCAAGACAAACAGAAATACTATCGTTCTGATTATCAGAAAAAATAATGACCTTAATTTCTTCATAAAAAATTTCAGACCTGATTACCTGGTTTCATCATAAAAATACAAAACCATAATAACAAATAAATAATTTTTGGTCTAAAATTATGAAATTTCAGGCGTATAACAGATAAGAAAAATCGCTATTTGTAATTAATGGCAATCAAGCGGTCGCCATGAAGCACAGGAACGACCTTTGTAGTGTCGGTTTGTAAACTGTAGGGGATGATGTCGTCGAGTCCAAGCCGCCTGAGACGGTGCCGGTGTGCCGCTTTTTCAATAAAGGCCGGTAGATCGTGACCGGCATTTTTCCACAACTCGGCACAGGCAATGGCCGAATCACAAACCGTATGATAGTCGCCGGCACCTTCACGGATAAGATATTCAACGGCTGCCCCGGCAAACAGGCTGTCTTCCATGCTGAACCTGTCCTTCCAGCCCGCACACAGGATGATGATTTCTTTTTGTTGACCCATGGCGTATTTACATACTGCCGAGAGGTTGGTGAATGCGCCAATAACGACAGTGTTGTTTTTTTGAGCTGCCATTTTAATGGCCCTTGTCCCATTGGTGGTATTCATCACAATCACCTGTCCCTTAAGTTCCGGGGCCATGAAATTGAAAGGGGAGTTCCCGAAATCAGCACAGTCAAGGGTTTTGCCGTCGCGTTCACCTGCCGAAATATAACCTTTGGCTTTCCATTGTTCACTTTCGGCTATGGTCTCTACAGGTATAATTGCCGCTACCCGATTTTCAAAACCCGCACAGATCGCTGTTGAAGCCCTGAAAATGTCGGTAACAATCACCACGGCATCTTCCTTCGAGAACAAAGGCCAGGACAAAGGAGAAAGGCAGACAGATACCGGATACTTCCCTGTTTCGCTGTACATAAGGTATTTGTTAACCAGGTTTTCAAGAAGTTTTTTTGTAAAAAGGAAGTTTTACGACTTTAGCAGTCAAAGACTTACCCCTGATTTCTACAAAAATCTCTGTGTCTGCTTTGGCAAAAGGCTTTTTTACATAACCCATACCGATAGGCTTTTTCAGCGTTGGCGACATAGTTCCTGAAGTTACTTCTCCAATCGGATTTCCGTCAGCATCTAATATTTGGTATCCCTTCCTTGGTATCCCCTTGTCCAGCATTTCAAAACCCACGAGGCGCCTGCTAATTCCCTCCGTTTTTTGTTTCAGGAGATTTTCTTTGTTGACAAAGTCTTTTTCATCAGTAAACTTTGTGGCCCAACCGAGTCCTGCTTCAATGGGAGACGTGGTATCATCGATATCGTTGCCATAGAGACACAAACCCGCTTCAAGGCGAAGGGTATCCCGTGCAGCCAAACCAATAGGTTTGATCCCAAACTCTTTCCCAGCTTCCAGCACCGCCTCATATATTTTTTGGCCATGTTCATTGTCAAAATAAATCTCACAACCTCCGGAACCCGTGTACCCGGTATTGGAAAAAATTACCCCGTCAACTCCTGCAAAACGGATCACCTCAAATGTAAAAAAAGGCATATTTTCCACATCGCTATCGGTTAACTTTTGCATAGCCCTAAGGGCAAGGGGACCCTGAACTGCAAGCTGGGAAATCCGGTCGGAAGCGTTGGTAAGCTTTGCACCAATTTTTTCATTCTGTTTATTCAGCCATTCCCAGTCCTTTTCTATATTGGCTGCATTAACCACCAGTAAATATTTTTCCGGACCAAAGCGGTACACCAAAAAATCATCAACAATACCTCCTTTGTCATTGGGAAAGCAGGTATATTGCACTTTTCCGTCAGTCAAAACCGATGCATCATTGGAACTTACCCATTGAACCAGATCCAACGCTTTGGGACCTTCAACCCAAATCTCTCCCATGTGCGAAACATCAAAAACACCGAGCTTATTTCTTACGGTATCGTGTTCGGCATTCACACCTTCAAACTGAACGGGCATATAAAAACCGGCAAAGGGTACCATTTTGCCTCCCATTTCCTCATGCATTTCTTTAAAAACAGTGGTCTTCATCGTATTAACAGTTTTAGTATTTTGGTTTTAAACGTCCAGGCAGCATATAACAGCCTATGAGACTGATCATCTGTCATTTGCCGGAATCCTTCGGTTAAACAATAACAAAATCGCTTTAGGATCGCTTGTTGTGGATGCAAATGTAACAAAATATCCACCTCAAAGGTTCAGCATTGTCACTTTCCTGTTTTGTTTGCGAAATGGAAATGGATTATCGACATGCCTGATAAGCAAATCATCATTTTATTGATGTTTACTTATTTTGTTGCTTTAATGAACAAAACGCAAAAAAAAACGGAGGATGTTTGGTTTACAACCATCCTCCGTCAGATCCTTCAATGCTTTTGGTACCCGCTATTCTGTATTCTCAATGAAATTAACCATTTCGAACTGCGGCGGGTCACCTGCTGCTACGCAGATGTACTCGGCTTCGGGGAAACGGCGTACCCAGTTGTCGGCAAACGTTTGAAATCCCACGAAGAAATGCACGTCGATACCTCCAATCTGCGGAGCGGCATCCGGGTATTTATGCTGGAGCAGGTAAATGATTCCCTCGTGCTTGATCCGGCGCATCATCTCCTCCATGACAGCCTCAGGCCCTTCGTTTTCAAATATCTCGCCAAGCTCAGGATCGGCATATTCACCGTTTTCGAGTTTATCTAACCTGCGTCCGATAATACGTATGTCAAAATTCCTGTAAAAAGCACTTGCACCGTAGTAATAGGCGAAATCATCGTATGCAAACTCTTGCTGGCCTACAGGGTCAATGCTTACCAGGTACATGTAATCATCCCTGTCCATGGTAAAGAACACAGTTGGATCAAAAGCCCAGCCTTCATCGCCAAAAATGTACTGTTCCGTTTTTTCTACGATGTAGGGGAGAGGCTCCCAAATCACCCCGTCGAAAACGAATTTGTCAATATTGTTCACGACCTGGCTTCCATTGAAATATCTGTATTTCAACACTTTTTCTCCTCC
>SL_3KL_010_SEDDRAFT_10002516_pt1 | contig 16758 bp, 15 predicted proteins | sample SodLakKL_010_SED_2_FD_10381 | JGI IMG/M metagenome (IMG submission 10381) | reverse complement strand
AGCAGCGAGCCTAGCGGCGTACAATGAGATCTCTCGACCAACATCCCTTATCAACCCCGCAATTCTCTGCTGACGAAGATGTTTTTCTTGAGCAGCTAAGTATTGTTGCTGAGCTAACATGATATGACTATGCTGAGCATGGTTAATCTCCCCATGCTTCAACTGGTCCATGTATTCAAGTTGGAACCTATGCCTATCTAAAATTATTTGATTATCAATTTCCCTCATACCATCAGCAAAGGACTGGTACATATTCATAGTAGGCTGAAAGTTATCTACAATAGAACGAGTGAAATCTTGTTTCCTTTGTATCTCTAATTGTCTTTGAAGAGATTGAGAATATGCTTCATTAGCCTCAATTAATTGGCTCATGCTTTGATGTTGTTCTTGGAGTTGTATCAATCGACTCTCAGCTTGAATTTTTTCTTGACCTTCAAGCTCTTCATTCTGATCAATGTAGTCCTTCCATAAGGTTATTTGCTTTTGAACTGCATGCTTCTGATCAGAAAGTATTCTTATCTCATCTCTTTGCTGTTGCATCTGGGTCTGCATAGCATTAACCCCTTGTCTACGAGTAGAGACAATATGCCCCAGAATAGGTAATAACCGAGACCGAGCAGTCAACTCCCTCTCTAACAATTCAACTTCTTGGGTTTGAGCTTCAACCTGTCTAAGCTCTTGGGAACGTTGGATAGCCTCATTGCTGCTTTGTTGAGCTTCACTCACTTTATTAGTTATAAAAGCTAAATGAGCTCGAGAGAGTCGCATTGCATTCTCTTGTGCGAGTATATGCTCTTGGATCCTCCCTTGTGCCCTATTTGCTAAGATAACTTCATTTATATGTTTCGCTTCATCCTGTAATAACTTGATTCGTTCATTAAGGTCCCTAAGCTGCTTAGGTTGTAGGTGATCGCTTCTATGCTGTTTCTGTTGTTCGAGAGCTTGAATATTACTAACTATAGCCTCTCTTTCTCTCCTTAACCCACTAAGTACTCCCTCTTTTTCAACTTGATGCTCCTTCAGTCTCTGGTTATTCTCATTGACTGCTGCGTTAATTTCTGTATAAGCTTGACTAGAATCACGTTGAAGTCTATTGATATTATACTGTAACTGTAACAGCTGTCTTTGTTCTGTAAAGTCCTTAATTTGAAGGGCCCTCTCAGTCTCTGTATTAAATGATTCAACCGCTTTCTCTGCTTCTTCGTAAGCCCTATTCAAATTATGTATAGAAGCCTCTTGTTTTTTCTGTTGGTCTATAGTCTCTAACCTTTTCTTAAGCTCAGCATCCATTTCATCCATTATAGAGTTCATAGCATCTTCTTGCTTATTATAGTCAAGTAATACCTGCATAAACCCTTCCTGAGTACCTACTAGAGTTCGATTAAATCCATCCCAAGCCCCTTTAAAGTCTCCTAAAGCCATTTTTCTCCTCTCTAAAGCCCTCATAAATTCATTTTGAGTATTCTCTAGAGTAAGCCTTTGATGGTCTGTAAGTTCATGGTCTAAAGGAGCAAATACATCAGTCATTCGATGGTCCTGAGCCATCTTTCTAACATGTTCATTTAATTCTCTCCAATAATCCACCATCGCTTGAACATCAGAGGGATCTTGTGCGTCAGTAAGCCTGGTAGTCACCCCCTCAAGTCTATCTTGGATCTCTTCCAACCAGGGGATCCAAGCCTCTCTAGCAGGGTGTCCTTGAGCTCGGGTGATAATTTTAGTCATATTATCAAAAAGGTGACTAGCTGAGTTTTGGATACGTTTAACTATCTCCTCTTGTTGAACTGTGATATCCGATAAAAGCCCTTGTGCCACCTTTCCTTGTTCTTGGACCATTTGTTGGTTCTCTGAGATAACTCCCTCTCTCCTTAAAGCATAATCAGCTAGAATTGTTTGAGTAGTAGTTTCTTGCAGTTGAATGTGGTCATTAGCATTAGTTGATTGAAGCTGGCGGATATGCTGTTCCATATCCTCTATAATTTGCTTCCTCTCCCCTTGATAGGCTCTTTCATTCTCCCGTCTAATGTCACCTATCTGCTTCTCAATCATCATACGAGAAATAGCAGACCTATTAGTAATAGCCTCTATCTCATTATGATGTTCTCGGAGAAAATGCTCAAAATCCCTTTGTTGCTTACCTGAGTCATGAAGCTGTTGAACCCCATAATGGGATAACAAGCTAGTAATAGACTCATTAAATTTATCTTCTACATCAAATTCAACTTGTCTAATCTCTTGAATCCGTGCTAATCTCCTTTGAGCATAAGACTCCTGAAGATCAAGCAAGTCCTCAAGACGGGCTTTTTCCTCTTCATAGCGTTTAGCATAATGTTCTTGAACTGCCTCATTAGTTGCAGTTAAATGTAAGTCATAATATTTCTGTACTTTTTGATGATGATAGCTAATTTGCTGTTCTACTCTCTCCATCGCCTGAGTAGAAAAACCTAATACTGCCGATTCTTCTCTAGCAGCATCAGCCCTAAATTGAGTTCTAGCTATTTTACGATTTAGGCTGTCAAAAGATTTCTCCAGTCTCTCATTAGCCAGCCTCAATTCATCTGCCCTTTCCTTAGCTCCAGTTAACCTACCTATTAGCATTGTTAAAGCTTTGATAGCAACAAAAATAGCAGCAAGCTTAAGGAATGCGGCTAAAAGAGCTTTACCTGCAATAGCTAAGACTTTCATAGCCCCTCCCGCTGCTCGGACTGTTGCAGTTAAAGCAGTCATAGGGGCAATTAAGGCTTTGATTGACTTTAGCCAGGCAGTCTTTGCAGAAAGATTAGCTAATACGGCTTGAGTATTAGTATTAATAGCATGAGTTACTCCTGCATTAGCTGCTGATAAAGTATGGAGACTAGCCTGTTCTTTACTCAAAGCTACAACCCTTAGCTCTCCCGACTGTATCCCAGCCTTTAAAGCCGTATTATGCCTCATCACATCTATTCTATTTCTTTGATAGAGAATTCTGAGGTACTCCATCCCTGTTATTTTTTCGCCTGTTACAGCATTAGAGATCTCCATCGTTTTAATTTTAGCCCCTTCAGCAGCATTACTCTCTACTAGGCTAAAAGTATAACCTTTAACACTTTTTTGCATCTCATCCATAGCGTCTGCATGCTTAAGCATCCGCTTATTCAATATAGACTTAGCTATCATTACTTGAGCTAATATAATCAACCAATCTCCATATTGAAATATAAGACGTAAAATACCTCCTCCCGCTGCTCCGATAGCTGCTGTAACCTCTTTAAAGAATTTGGTAAGTCTAGCGGCCCATTTATCAATGTCAGACCCATGTAACTCCTGGAGACGGTTAAAGAAGTCTGCCGCACCTTTATTTGCATCAATCATAGCTTCAGTAAACTGGGTAAATATCGGCCTCAGAAGGTTACCGAAAGCCTCAGAGTTAGATTTAGCAGCTCCGCCCAGTGAGATGAGTTTACCTTCGTAAGTCTCTAAGAGGTCATTAGCATTTCCTGTAAATTTAGTGCTTTCTTGCATAATGGCATTATAGATAGCCATGTGTCTTTCTAATCCACTTATCTCAGCTGCTTGTTGACCTGTAGCATTAGCATGAGCTCTGACCATATCGGTCATCCGTTGACTAATGCCGATAGCTTGCAACCCCTGAGCTCTTTGATCTCGGAATGCCTCAGAAGCTCGAATAACTGCATCAGTCAGGTCCCTTTGACTTCTAGCATTAAATGCCGCAGCATCAGTAAATGTATAAAGAAGATTAGTAGCCTCTTGTACCCCCAATCCTGTTTGCATGATATTACGTAACGCAATAGCAGCTTCATCAGCATTCTGGAGACCTCTTGTTGCAAATATTCTAGTTATTCCTTCTAATTCTTTAAAATCTTGTCCCATAGAGATAGCGGTTCTTCTCAGACCTATCATCCCCTGATCTACTTCAATAATAGTGTCTCTTGCAGAGGACATTGCATTCCTTAATCCTCTAGTAGCAAACAGGACAACAAGAATCTGATTCCTTAAAGCACCCAAAGACCTACGGAGCCCCCAGAGAGCCTCGTCATTCTTCGAGATCCTTTGTCTCATTACATTCCATTCCTGGTTTTGTTCTTGAAGAGCACTAGTTACTTGACGAGCTGATCGATTTACTCCCTCTTTGGATTTATTAGCATTTTCAGCAGCTTTAGCTTTATCCCGCATCGCGGTATTAACTTTCTTCGTTGTCTCATCTAAGGACCTTAATACTCCGTCAAGTTCTTTTGTACGAACCGAAGCTTCCCCCGTCTCTTTATTAACTGCTACTAAGGCTTGACCTGATAATTCATTAAGAACCTTGCCTTCTTTTTCAAGTTTTCTGACTAAGACAGATTTTTCTTGAGTTAGCTTATTGATGGATTGCTCATATGCATCAACTTGAGCAGAATCTGCATGAAGAGTCTTTTGTACTTCTGCTATCTCTTTTTGGACATCCCTATTTCTGATTTGAGCCTGAGTAAGCTGTTCAGCCTTCTCGATAGCTTCACGCATAATCTGAGCTCGATCTTGTAAAACTTTTTTCTCTTGTTCTAATTTTTCAAGATTAACAGCTCCAGGAGCAGGTCGATCTCCCGTTTGATCTGAAAAATCAAGTGCTTGTTGAGCACTCTGGGATATTTGTTTTTGAGCCTTTTCAATCTCTGCTAAAGCTGCCCTTAATTGTTCAAGGCTAGCTTCGGCATTAGTAGCCCCCTCTTTTAAGGGTTTAAAAGTAGTACCCGCTGCCTCGCTCGCTCGAGCATAAAGACTTTTTAATTCTTCAAAAACTGTTTTTACTTTCTGAGCAGCTTCTTCTGCCTCTTTATTAGAAGTTTTACTAGCTTTAGCCCTTTCCCTGTTTAATTGAGTTAAAAGCTTCTCCTGTTTCTGAAGATCTCGGTGTACTTGCTTATAAGCATTGTTTGCTTGTTTCTCTTCATCAAGTTTCTTCAATAAAGCTTCTTTTCTCTGGATTAACCTATCAACTTCTTGTTGAGCCTCTTCAATCAACCTATTATTTTCGCGCTGTTTTTTATCAACCTCATTTACTTGTTTCCTAGCTTGAGTATATTCCCTTTGAGCTTGAGTTAATTGTTCAACTCTAGACATAGTATCTCGTATAACCTGAGACCTCTGGTCTAAAGCTTTCATCTCTTTCTCTATGTCCTGAATATTAATTGAAGAATCTACCCCTTTAGGCTGTTTAATCGGTTTACCTGCTGAATCTCGGAATTTCTGGGCAACTTGATCTAACTCATAATAAGATTTACCTATATCAGCTAAAGCTGTTTGTAATTGCTTCATTCCTACACTAGCATTTTTTGCATCTCCTTCAATTGGCTTAAGAGACTTACCTGCTGCTTTTTCTGCCTTACCGTATAACTCTTTTAACCTCTTAAAAGATTCCTCCAAATTCTTAGTAGCTTGAGAGCTCCGAGCTTCAGCATTAACCATAGCTTGGGCTCGTTGAGCCGTCATCTCCGATAGCTCTTTTTCTTGATTTTTAAGCTGTTTTTGAATCTGAGTATACTGTTTAGTTGTATTAGCTTCTCTATCAATAGTATTAATAAGTTCTTGTTTTGTCTGAGTAAGACGTTTGATTTCCTCCTCAACTGCACGGATTTTTTCGACATTATGCCCAACTGCTTTTTCCCCTTCAGCAACTCTTTGTTGAACTGCATCATAGCGCTCCTGGGCTTGAGTAAGCTGCTCTACCTTATTAATAGTCTCCTGGAGTATATTAGCTCTTTGAGATAAGGCATTCTGTTCCTGCTCAAGTTTACTAGTATCAACAGGTTCCCCTCTTTCAACAGGTTCAGCAGTAAATCGACCTAAAGCATCCCGATGTTGCTCAGCAGCTTGAGTTTTAGAGCGTATAGACTTCTCAATTTCAGATAAAGAGTCTTTTAGTTGCCTGATATTAACTTGAGCACTATCGGCACCTTCTCCCAAAGGAGCAAATGATCTTCTAGAAGCTTCACTTGCTTTTTCATATACAGACTTTAAAGCCTGAAATGAAGTCTGTACTTTTTCTGCTGCTTCTACACCTCTGCTTTCTGCAGCAGCCATTGTTTTAGATCTACTCTCTATTAACTCTCCGAGGGATTTTTGTTGAGCTTCAAGGGCTTCTTGAGTTTCTCGATACTTTTTTATAGCAACCCTAGCCCTTCCTGCTGCTTCCCTGAATCGATCAAAGTTCTTACCCGCATTCTCAGCAGCCCCCTCGATCTCCGTCAAACCCAAAGCAACGGCCTTGGCTTTAGATCCGTGTCTTCCGATAACTTGAGTAGCTTTATCTACGTCTTTAAGTCCTGCAACACTAATGTTGAGGAGCATATCCAGACGTCGGTCCATTCGTTCACTCATTATTCAATAGGGTATAGGGTTGCTAAAACAGAGTCATCATTAAAATTCATATTAGCAAAAAAATCGTTTATTCGAGACATAGCAAAATTCTGGTCTTCAGGAGGCATAGCTAAGAAGTCTCTACCCGGAACAGGGATAGATAAAGCAGTATGCTCCATATCAGTCTCAATAAACTTTAAAGTCCCAGGAGTGTATTCACGTTGATTGCTCGAAATAGCTCCCGGTAAATTATCATGATCAATCAAAAACCACCCCTTTTCTTCATGGAAAAATACGGGAAGTTCCCAATCTCTTCTCCTTAAGACTTCTTTAGCATAAGGAACGCCGGTAGAGCCAATTCTAAGGACATAAACTTCCCTCTGTCCTCCGTCCCCTGATTTAGTTGGACCAGGGCGCCTTTTAATACTATCTCTTAATCTACCCGAGGACACTAAAGCAGGGCCCTTAGGATCATCTCCCCTTGCTTTTCTTACTACCCGAGTTTTATCTCCAATAGGAGGAAAGGGGTGTTCCCCAAAATAGTTACTATTAAACCGGTTCCGAATTCGATTAATTAACTCAGGGGCAATCTGATCATACACGGTTGTTAGCTCCCCGATACCTTCCTTGAGGCGTCTTGCGGGAGACGTAAACTGCCTCATGGCTGCCATGGGGTCGTTTATTGTTTGACTACCAACTGTAAATTTGATTCCAGCTCTAGACATCTTGTTGGAAAGAGTTAGAATTTTGGGGAGATTGAGGCAATAGAGGCCTCTTGGGTTTTGAGGAACTCGAGGTTTTTTCTGAAAACTGTTTCTTCATCTTAGACATCCTTGCTCTTTCATAAGAAGCTTTTTCTGATTGGATAACCCGAAAAACTTCCATAAGAACAAGAGGCTGATCAAGTAATCCTCCTTCAAAAGGTAGAACCTTATATTCTCTACAAGAGAACTCCATCTCAAGTAAAAAATTATGGTGAGGGTCTACTAACGAAGTGGGACAAACTTCTTTAGGATAACTAAAATAAGAACGAAGTAATTCAAAGGGCGAAAGATGAGGGAATACGGCTTCTAGTATCTCGAGTTCCTCAAATATCCCTTTTTTATCAAGGGTCCTGCGGTCTTCTCCAACAACGTTGGGATTAAAATCCTCCGAGTCAAAGACTGGAACGTTAATAACGTGTTCATCTTGACCCGGAGGTTTTTCTAAAAAGCAATGACGTGTTTCATACAGCTTAGTAGCTATGCAGAAATCACAGTCATAAGTGTTCATCCTTTCCCTGCTTTCTTGCTTCCAGAGGCTGAAGTAGGTGAGGATTTGAAGTTTTTTTTAGCACCAGCTTTTAGTTGAGAAATGTTGCTAGCTGCATCAAATATCTCAATCAGAATGTCAGCTGCAAGGTCATTACAGACACTAACTAAGGTAGCTTCATCTGTAATCTCTTCAATTACCCCCCTCTGTTCAAGCTCAGGGTAATTATCCGAAAATTCAAAATTCTCAACTTTAATCACACAATTGATAAACTCTTCAATGTCTGCAGAGTTAAGCTTTCGAACATCTAAATCCCGATACCCTTTACGCCCTTCTTTTGAAGCAGCAGCATACCGCCGCATGGACTCATTTGCATCCCGACCTGTTTTTGGTTTAATCCAAAATACAGTTGGGTTATCATGGTTGTCTCTTTCAATTTCAGGGACGTAAGGGATGGGTTCTTTTGATACGCCTTTAATTGCCATTTTATTTCTCCTTTTTTAGTTGTCCTTTGATAAGGTACCTTTTATGTACTTGAGTTAAGTGTTAGGTTATGCTGGCAGACGAGTGAGCAGGTCTTTATCGTATCCGAAACGGAGCTCAACTGAATTGATGTAGCCCTCAGTTTCGGTGTCCAGAGGAACATAGCCCTGAGGTACAGTTGCGTATTGCCTTACTCCTTCAAAAGAAGCATTAACCATGTGCTCATTCTCACCTTCCATGTCATATTCGCTTACACGAGCATTAACCATAATACTCATGAAGTTCTTGGGATTAGTTGTACCTGTCTTAAACTTATTGACAGTGTTAGTGCCATCATCCAACAGATAGTCATCACCGTTAAACTGAGCTCCAGATTGGCCCCAGTAAAATACAACCTTACGAGGTTCACCTTCCAGGAAGCGGTTGATAAAGTAATTCTTACCAGCTCCACCTCCCTGACTCCAGGGAATAGTCATTGAACCAGATACAAGAATCCGACTCATAATTGCCGATACAGCTGTGGGATCGTTAAAGTAGCTGAACTCAACATTATTCTCTAGATTAATGTCGAAAGATGGAGTAAAGATCTCCACCCATTCTTCATTTACTGGGTCCCACATTGCAGCTGCCATGTCTTGATACTTCAGAGGAAGGACCCCCCTTACAAAGTCGACATTATCATTTAAAGCTGAGAGATCCTTCTGCTCCCAACTAGCTGCCCGGAGAGTAGCTTCAAGAGAGAAGATCTGACCAACTTCACCAGAGAAGTTCAAATTGCTGCAAACTCCCCCCTTCATGATCTGATCAACAACATCATCTGCCCCCTGGCGTTGAAGCAACCTTACCAATTGGATAAAGCTAATTGGATCAGCCGTGTCATAAGGACGGCAGGTTAAGATATTTAAGTCCGTATCCGTAGATTCGGCTTCTTCGGCTCCAGCCTGGAAGAATGATAGCCCAAAAAGGCTAGCATGATAGGCATCGGCCAGCATGGGTAGAGTAACTTCGGGAGGATCAGCTGTTTGAGCAGTGTTCCTTTCCGGGAGGTCAACCTGTGCAATACCTCTTGCCTGGTCATCTTCTACAGTGGAAGCAGGGGCAGGCAGGTTCGGGTGATCGGTCAGGGGCAAGCCAAATAGGCCCTTATCGGTACCATCGCCTTGAACTCCAATTCCATCCACAGGGAAAGTTGGGTCAAGGGCTACATGATCTCTAAGGCCCTCTTCGGCTCCTAAGTTCATTTGCTGGATACCGTAAAGGTCTTGCCACCGGGTTCTAGTCGTAGTAGGCATATTTTTTCTCCTTTATGTTTTGAAGACCTCGAGTGCCTTAAATAGTACTACTTTCAAAGTCAATTAGTGTTATTTTTTTACAGTTTCTGCTGGTTTTCCGAATAAAAAGTAAATGATAGGAACTAAAACAGGGGCCCAAGGGGCTGATAGTTCTAGTAACTGTAGAATAAAGACTTGCCAACCCATATAAGTTTCTGATGGCTGATGTCCTGTAACGGGAGGAGGCTCTAGCTCCAAAGGCCTCTCTGCCCCCTTTTCACGGGGTTCATGTTGAGGAGCTTGTTCAACCATTTCCTCACTTATCTTTGAATGTTGAGATACATTCAAAGTAAAAAACATTGTAACACTTACTGCTAATGATACAATCAATATGGTATAAAACCATTTTGGAGGTTTTTTTACTACGGTTATTTGGGGCATAATCAGCCTCTTCTTTTTCTCCTTGGCGGTCTACGCTTTGGAATTGAGGAGGAATCAGTTTCTTCTTCGGTTTCTTCTTCGGTTTCTTCTTCCTTAGGCTCAGGTTCAATAGCCCTAACCTCTTCTTTTACTTCTTTATATATCCCTGGTTTAAGCCAAGAAATTTCTTCAACTGAAGCTTCTATAGCTTTACCTTGTTTCAAGGCTTGCACTTTCTCACGGTCAAATACTCCTGCTCCAGCTATTTTTGCAAAGCCTCTTCCTCTTATTAATTTAATCCGTGGCATAATGTCTAAGGTTAGTTATAGTTTAATTAATTTTAGTACTATTGGTGATAAACTTCAACGGTTAATTACGCTGTTGCGGTTAGGGGGAGTTGATCTTTATAAGTTTGCACAGTAAACATCAAAGAACTCCCATAAAGAAGACCACTGGGACTTACTAATTGACCAAAATCTATGCCTCGATACTGATAGTCAATAGCTTTACCTCCAAAATCACAATTGGCAAAAAGGATCTCCTTTACTTTATCAATTATCCCCATATTATTATCTAAAGCAAGAGGGGAATTATGGGCTCTTGAAAGGACATTGACATGAAACAATAGGTCATAAGTATCAATACCTGTAAACCTTCGAGAGTATACTGCATCTTCTAGAGAAAGAAAAACGACGGGGTAATTTGTCTGGGGAGTAAGAGTTAAATCCTTAAAAGAAGCAACTTCGGGCAATAACTCAACTGCATAAGCCTTATAAGTATTATAAATAGTGTCAGTAATCGTCTTTGAATCAGCAAACCCTCTTTGAACAAGGCTATGATTCATCAAATTACGGACTAAAGGTTCTCGGGAAATAAAATCAATATCTAAGGTAGCATATTGTAGAAACCCTTCTCTCCAAGGCATAGGTCTCTGTGAGTAAGAGATATTCGAAAATGCAGTTTCAAAAGTGGTCTCTTCTCCTTGTTTATTAATAATGAAAGAGTCCCCCTTATGAGGGTTAAAAAGGTCTTGGATATTATCTAGAATACCCATAGCCTGCCGAATTGCAGAACGGGATTTATCTTTATGAGCATATGCAAAAATCCTTACTCTCCGAACATTATTGATAAGCCCATTATATATCCCCCCATTTCTTTCCGAGACAGGAATAGTTGATACATAAGGAAAGCGGGTAGGATTACGGGGAGCACCTTTATAGTTTCCGGCTAAAGACCGGAAGTCAGGGCTAGAGCTAAATTCCCGGCTAAACATTAGCTGGATATTATCTAGCAACTCCTTAAATGAAGTTGGAGCATTCGCTGACATAATAAAAGTGCTTTAAATAGCACCCATTAAAAGTAGTGATTAGGATTATCGGGCTCATTGTCGCCCCAATCTAATCCTAAAGGTGTAGTGTCATATCTCCTTGGTGTAGCCCTTAAATGGGCACGTCCAAATCGGATCTGACTTAAGTGTTGATTTAATTCATTTTCGTAATCTGACATAGTACCAGACGATTCTGGCATATCACTAGTAAAAACTTTGTTTAAAAAATTAATTGCAGCTTTAAGACTAAAGAGCTGAATTACTCCAGGGTGGTACCTATAGATAGAGAAACCAAAAAAGGCACCGGGCTGCATTTCCCCTTGAAATGCTTCTTCTTTAATCTTAAAGCCTCCTATGCTTAAAAGATCAATTTCCTGTTTATAGTCAAACTGCCCCATTCTGCCATACTCATCCGATACAACATTCATCTTAAGATCATTATCAGGTTGTATTATTTCAATATATATAAATTGAGTACGGGCATCTGGTAACAGCTCAATATGCGACTTTAAAATCTCCCCAGTGTTTTGATAGTCTTCGGTTAGGGGTTCAGGGTTTGAACACCAAGCTAGAACTTTTGAGGAGGGTATATCATAATAGGGATCTAAGAGAGAGAGTATTTCGCCCTCCGAATCATGAATCACATTGTTGAGACGCGACAGCGGGTGAGTTAAAATACCCGCTGTCATGTCCCCTCTTTGCTTAAGCAACTGAGGAACTTTTAGGATTAAGTTAGATATTGTGGAGACTCTTTCCATAAAGTCCTATTACTTCTTAGATTTTTTACCTTTTTTCTTTTTTGATTTATCTTCAGGAGATTCAACTTCCTCCTCTACAACCTCAAAGTCTTCGATGACTTTTTTAAGGCCCTCAATTTCATTCTGTACTTCTAAGAACCTTTTTTCCAACTCCTCAATATGGACGGTAAGGTCTTTCACTTTAGCTTCAAGTCTATTAACCTTATCACCATTAGAAACAGAACCTCGGTTAACAGGAGCGGGTTTTTGATGTCCAAAATCTGCCATTTTTCTCTTATTTTGAGTTATTAATATCCCAAAGACAACCCCCCGATCAGGGGGATTATCTTAAGGGAGTAGCATGATTGCCACTTATGCAGTATTACGAACAATGTGGCGATAGTCGGAATGTCCAACACCTCCGTGATAGGAGAAGCGGAACCGAGCAACGATTTGGTTAGTGAACGCCAGTTCAGAATTAGCTCCCTGAGAAGCAGTAGCAGGCGGATAAACGGTCAGCCATTTCATCTGATCTCTTGGTTCACCCAAATACCAAGTAGTGTTGTCACCCAGATAAGTGGTATCGATTACTTGGAAATTACCCAGAGCCCGGATGGGGTTCAGGGTCGGATTCATTGACGGCTCAGCACTAGAGGTAGCATCACCACCGCTAAACATATAAGTGGTAGTGTTCATGATGTTGTAAGCCGTTACTGCAAGAGCACGGGGCACAAGCAGAATAGATGGTGTGATGTTAATCTTGTTTCCACCCTCATCAACCATATCAGCAAACAACCTCATTGCATTATCGATGTTCTGATAAGTAGCAAGAGCATTGTTAGCAGCAAGATTATCATTAACTACCCCATCAATGGTGCTGTGGTCATCGGAGTACATAGCAGCCTGGTTGAGTGCCGTGCCCTTATAGATAGCCCCCTGGAAGGTGGTTTCGTTAAAGGCAGTACGTGGCAGACATTCAAGAGTTTGGATAATCATCCGAGCCTTATGTTGACCAGCGGCTCTACCGATGTTACGAGCACGATTCATTACTTCATTGGTGTGATCTTCATAGATCGTCTCCCGGGTGACGGAGATCATACGACCGAAGTCAGCCATGATCACTTCCCAGAATTTCTCACCAAATGCCGTCTCTTCGTAAGCCATTGCTTCTGGCCTCATTTGCGGCTCATTGTCCATTGCTTCAAAGCCACCGATTTTTTCCCTTGTAGTAAGGCGAGCTTTTGACTCACTTACTAAGGTTTCATAGGCAGCTACCTGGGCTTCGTATTCTTTGATGATATCCTTGTGCAGGATAGTCGATGCAAAGGTTGGGAAAGCTGAGGTGTTCAGTGCCTCTGCAACTTGAGTTACATCTGCTGACAGGGGCACATCTACGAGTTCTTCAAACATCTGACGGAAGCTGAAATCTTTTGTTGAGATTTTACCTTCGTCGATGAGAGCACCGATCCGGTTGGCTGCTTGATCATATGCTTCTCTGATATTACCGCCAGCCTGATCCTCGTGCTGTTTTACGAGTTGTTTAAGGATTCCGTTCTTCACAATATTTCTCCTTGTTTTATTTATTGGTTATTAGTTAATCAAGCTGGAGATCAGGTTCCACCAGCAGCAACGCCTGCCGGGAAGAGACCGCCAAGTTTGGTGACATCCACCATAATCTTGACCTCAGTAGCATCAGCCCCGGTATCAGCTTCCCATACCCAGCCAATAGCTTCTTGGTTACCTGCAGTAGCTTTTTCTACCCGATCCTCACCGTGTTCAAAAGATACTGCTTCTCCAAAACTATATTGAGCAGAAGCTGCAGGTACAACAACTACACATTGAGCATAAACCAAGAGGCTCTGAGGCCCCTTAGCGTCATCAGATTGCATAGCAGATACACCAACGAAAGTATTCCATTGGTTGCTATTTGTCATTTTCGTAACCCCTTCGCTGCTCTTACGGAGGAAGTGGCCTTTTTTAATGGCCTCAGCAGCAGTGGTTTTCGGAAGAGTAAGCCGACCGTAGACGGCATCTCCCATCTGTCGGATTGATTTTGCTTTAAGTTCAGGCATGTTATTATCCTATTAGAGTTTTAGTGTTTTGAGTTAAGACTTAATGCCTTGGACTATGGCGTCGTCAGTCAGCTCAGAGCTAGTCCCGCCACCATTTTCCTCACTTTCCTGAGTTTGGCGTTGGCCATTGCCAGTTACTTCTCCCGAAGCACTAGCAATTAGAACCTTACGGTCCTTGATTCTTTCAATGATATCCTCTTCCTTCTCAAATTTCTCAAGGTCCTTTTTGAAGGTTTCAGTTACTGCTTCTTCGGGAAGCTCTTGCTCTTTAATGAGCTCAGCAATCCGAGAACGGCGTTGTGTGATAGTCTCCTTCACCTGGTACTCATCAACTTTGGTTTGGAGAGCATCTTTCTCAGACTCAAGGGTTTTAACCTGGCCTTCGAGATCAGATACTTTTTGCTTGAGATCCTTCGTCTCTTTCTCAGCATTAAACCCTGCTTGGATCTCCTTAGTAATCTCCTCTCGAAGACTATTAAGGATGTCCGGGTGCTCAGTCTTCAGAGACTCCAGTGTGACTTTATTGGTTTCCATAGCGGACTCCTTATTGTTTGTTTCAGGTTTGCTTTTACTACTTTTAGTTTTAGGTTCTTGACCTTCTTTTGTATTCTGCTCTGTTAATCCACCCAATTCGATTTTATTCGAATAACTAGAAATGAGCTCTTTATTTTGCTCAATATAAGACTCCATGATTTGAAGAGCTTCCTGGGCCAGGGCAGTGACTACTTCCCCACCAGCAGAGGCATAAGACACAAAATCGACAGAGTTCAAGAAAGTAAGCTCCTGAACAATCCACCTATCTTTGGTCCTTTTTTCTTCTTCATCCTCAGGCTCATCAACTTCTTTAACTTTAGCTCTTGCATCAATAGAGGCTCCCACCTCTTTCGGATGACGTTCAGCAAAATCAAATATCCAATCCGTCATCGGATTGCCAGTAGATTCTACAATAGCATAGCTAGCCCCATCCCTAGCATAAGCTTCTACTATAACAGCAGCAAACTCCTTAAGTTTCCGGCTAGGAGAAGAGAAGAACATATCTTGATGGTCGATATACATTTTTCGACGACCTTGGCTATTGATCAGAGAAGCAACCGATTCTGCTACTTCTTTTGAATAATAATAACCATTTTTCGACCACCCTTCAGCGATGAGTTTAACCTCCATTCGCTTTACTTTCTTATCTTTTTTCTCCTTCTTGTCTTTGCCCTTATAATCGTCTTTATCCTCTAACATACGGATAGCACCAGGACCAGAATTATAGGATAGCTGTTCCTCCCGAACACCATTAGAAGGGGAAGAATTCGAAGACTCTAAAAGTCGAATAAAGCCCTCGAATGCTTGTTTGATTTCCTTTGGATCCATATTTTTTTGGGTTTTAGGGTTATTATGAAATTAAGTAACTAAAAGAACTCTTTCAAGGACTTAGAAAATAAAACTTTAATGATCCCACATTATTTTACATCAACAAAAATTTCCCGCATTTTATGAGTTTTCTCCTTCTCCCGAGCATCGTTAACTGAGGTCCCCAAGATTTTTATCTCTATAGTCCCATAATATTTGCCGCTATTGAACTGCTCAAGGAGGAATAAGATATTCATCCACATAGGGCAGCCCTGGCCAAATTTATTCACATCAAAGGATTTATAGAGAGCTTGTTCGACCTTCTTCTTTATTTCCTTCTTCTGTTCTTCAGTATATTCAAGGAGATGAGGGTTTTTCATGTCAACTCTTTTTTTTCTTCCGGTTATGCCCCCCTTTTTCTTTGTGGACTTTGTTGTGCTGTGCGGGGGTCATCTTCTGGAAATTAGACTTTTTGTTGTTGTTCTTGTTCTTATCCTTATGGTGAACAACTTCACCGGGCTTTGCTTTTGTCACCCTTCTGCGATAAGATTTCGAACGGCCCTTCTTCCATCGACCATTAGAGTCTCCAAAGCGCTGCATAGATTTATCTAGCTCAGTAATATCAACTTGTCCATCAAACCTACCGTCATCTGGGTTTCCAAAACTCATGAGATATCCTCCTCAAAATTATCAAGGAGAGCCTCCACTATCCACTCTTTAGTGGTACTATCTTCAACATTTAAGCAAATAGGTTGAGCCTCTCCCTCGAGTCGAATAATGACTAACACTTGTTCAATTATGTCACTAACAGACTCGGGTTCATCTTTAATTATCCCTTGTATCGGTTGTAGTGGCTTTTCTTTGTTTGACATAATATCTCCTATTTCTTTTTTTCCTTATTTTTTGGAGATTGTTTCTCTCTGTCCTTCGAGCCTTTTCTGTCTAAGCCATCTGAACCGGGGGCGCCACGAGGTTCGCCCTGACCTGGGTTCTCTTGGTCAGAGTCACCGCCTCGTTCCCCCTGCTCCCCCGGCTCTACGGGCTCTACGGGCTCTTGAGGTTTTAAAGCCTCTTTTTCAATCATCAAATTATGAAGCTCCTGTTTCCAATTATACCCTGCTTTAGCAGCCAAAGTAGCCAAACTAGCAATTCCCATATCTTTATGGATTTTAAACACTTTAGCTTGAGCTTCTAGGTCTTCCCTCAGGATTTCAGGGAACTCAATACCAAGGGGAACCTCAATAGTCTTAATCTTTTTTTTCTTTGGCTTATCTTGAGTAATCTTCTCAACTTCTTCCTTGATTTCCTGAAGAGGTTTGCCTTCAATATAAGCCTCATTGACTAAATGGAAAACTTTTCTAAGGCTTTCTTGTGAATAGTCATAGATTTTAGTGTATTGAGGAAGTTCTCCCGCTCTTACTTTCTGATCAACAACTTCTCTATACAGCTTTTCAAAAGCTTCCCCCAACACCATTTGACGGCCCCGGATAAATTGGCTAAAGGGAGTATCTGCTTTTCTAATA
>SL_3KL_010_SEDDRAFT_10002515_pt1 | contig 16758 bp, 9 predicted proteins | sample SodLakKL_010_SED_2_FD_10381 | JGI IMG/M metagenome (IMG submission 10381) | reverse complement strand
CCCAGACCAAATTGTTCCATAACCTCCTGATATTTGTGCCCCCACCCCATTACGATCAAGGGCTTTGCCAGTGTAAGAGAGGCAATCATGGCATGAAAGCGTGACACTATGTTCAGATCGCAACATTCCATCAATGTTTTTATGCCGCCAGTGTTAATATCTTTGGTGATTATTATAACGTCATCCGGATATTCATTAAATGCGGCCAGGTACCTGGCGGTCTTTTCAATCACCGGTAAATCATTGTTTCGCAGTTTTTTGCTTTTTTCCCGGGTTGCGTTGGGAAAAAGCAAAACCGAAAACCCTTTTGCGGCAAGTTTTTTAACAATATTGGCCAGCAACTCTGGATAATTCCACTTCTCTTTACGGGCCCTGGAAGCAATTACGGAACTTGGACAAAGACCAATAAGGGGTTTGCCTTTTTTTTTAAGCTTTTCAATTTTACCGATTACAGCATTCAGATATTGCGGGTTTTCATTGGACAGACAATAGGCCTGCTTGTGCAGAAAGGCCAGATCAGCGGCGTTATCAATAATATCCTCTCCAAGTTCCAGATCTTGCAAGTTTTGTCTGGTTTTTTCTCCCCTGGCAAATATTTTAGTGCATCTTGACAAAAACACTTTGGCCGGCAATTTGACCACGGGGCTGTTAAAAGGTCCAAGCGCTTGAGAAAACTTGACCACAGGCGTTCCCACAAGCATGGCCGGAAAAATAGTCAAAATATTAAACGGTATAAATATGGCCCTTCCGTCCATAAAGGAAACACCTGAGATGTCGATCAAAACGTCTGAATCTTCCAGAGCGCGAACTGATTTTGGAAAAAAGGGGCGAAGAAATCCAAGGCGAACAAATTTAAGTGCTCCCAAAAGCAAGGCAAAGGGGAAAAGGACAAATACCAGACAAGCGGGCGTGGCGGAAAATATCCTGATGTTTTTATGTCCGCAAAGACTCTGGTCTTCTTTAGGATAATAAGAATAGACATTAAACCGGGCATCGGGGTTTTCCTCGAGAATGCGGCCCATAACCGTGCTGAGCATGGCCTCCGCGCCCCTGTTGCCGGATATTGTAGCGCCTATTATTGACACTTGATTCATTTTAATGACTCCAGCCCTTTAAACAATACCAGATAGGCCTTTAAAAATTTACGGGGTATCTTGAATATGAGCCACGAGTATTTTTTATTCATGCTCCAATTGTAGTTGAATATGATGATCCAGGCGACCATATACTGATGCCATCTAACCTTCCGATTATGCCTGTCGGGAATGTTCATGCCGAATCTGGCGGCGGCCTGGCTTTTGGCGCTTGTATTGTTGTGCGTAGGAGCTCCCCGCGCCTGACCATCAAGTATTTCTTCAATAGTGGCCGGATTCAGCTTAATATAACCTGCGTCATGTGCAGAAGAGATTAATTCTGAGCCTCTCTCGTTTTTGCATATCAGGCAGTTATATTTGATATTGGTATTTTTCAGGTGGTAGGACCAGATATCTCCTATGGCGATATCTGCGTTGAAAGCAAAGTGATCATGACAATACAGGCATTTTTTCTGGCAAAAAAAATACAGATTTTGGTACAGGTTATAGTATGCTGATTGCTTTTCGATAACTGTATCCTCATCAAATCTGGCCAGTGAATATCCCCGCCATAATCCAATCCTGAATCTGTAGTTGGTAAGGTTGCTGTTTGCATTGGGCCGTAATTTTTGTATTATACTATCAATAAGTTCAGGCTGTGTATTATGGCCGCAAAAAAGCCCGATGGTAAACACTATCTTTGCCGCAACTTGCGGATCCCTTTGGATTCGTTTTTTCAAGACGGTCAAATCACAAGGAAGCCCCACTACAGCCAGCTTGCCGTCAAACCCGTCAATGAGCCTTAAGGCTTCGGGAACAAATCTTGTCTGAACATATTTGCTGTCCTGGGAAAGCAGCAATTGCTCCAAATTTCTGGCAATGTAAAATTCGGTTCTTACCCTTTGACCATCAAATACTCTGCTCCGGCATACCAAGGCCCCGTCTATCAGTCCATGTTCCAGAGCGAATGCCAGAATCGCTGTGGCCACACCTCCCGAAGCCCCGCCAAGACGTATCCGGTCATTTTTGGCAACACCCAAATAGGTTTGCTCATATTTGCCAACCATGTTCAGGACATCCTGCTCGGTCCATTTTTTCTTGAGGAGATTTTGCAACCTGGCTGTGCCCATTACTTTGAGGCCTCCTTATCATTTTCGTTTGTTCGACGCAAAATATTTACCTGGTATTTCAGCTCCTCGAGCATTTTGCGGTTTGCCGCCAAAACATCGGCCAGAAAAGCTACCAAAATGGTCTGGAAGCCCGATATAATCAGTATTGCAGCCAGTATGAGGGATTGGATATGCCCGGCACCCACACCTGAAAAATAGAAATAAAGGAACCTGATACCAATAAGAGAACCCGTGAAGAATAAAATTGACCCGATCGTAAAGAAAAAACGAAAAGGCTTGTAAACCACGAAGATCCTGATGATTGTCATGATGGAGCGGTGTACATAAGACGGAATGCTTTTGAGCAGCCTTGAGGGCCGCAGGTCCCTATTCACCCGTACCGGAACCGAAGTAATGGCCATGTTTTTCTGCCCGGCCTGAATAATGGTCTCAAGGGTGTAGGTGTACTCACTGAACACATTGATACGCATGGCCGCTTCTTTTGAAAAGGCGCGAAATCCGCTGGGCGCATCCGGAATATCCGTACCACTTACCTTGCGCACCACCCAGGAACCAAGCTTTTGAAGCCATTTTTTCAAGGGCGAAAAATGCCTTATATTTTCTATGGGCCTGGCCCCGACAACAATGTCCGCCTCCTTTTGAATGACCGGCTTGACCAGAGCAGGGATATCTCCGGCATTATACTGGTTGTCCGCATCAGTATTAACAATTACGTCCGCACCAAGGCGCAGACAAGCATTAAGGCCGGTCATAAACCCCCTGGCAAGTCCCTGATTCCTGGTGTGACTCACCACATGGTCCACACCGTTTTCCCGGGCCACCTGCACGGTGTTGTCCGTGCTGCCATCGTCAATGACCAGCCATTCGACCGTATCAAAGCCCTCGACCTTCCGGGGTAACTCTGCCAGGGTGATGGGCAGGGTTTCAGCTTCGTTGTAGCAGGGAATCTGGATCATTAGTTTCATATTTTTGGCTATCCTTACCTTACACGTTCTATTTAAAATGAGGTAATGACAATTGCAGCAGGGATACACCTGTGTCTACAACGTTTATTGAACAGGATGAATTGAGTAACCGTCCAGGATGATTATATCCTCTTTACTTGTCCAGAGCCGAATCTCAATATCCTGCACATCGTCGTTCAGGACGAAAACACTTCTCAACAATACACCGTCGTCTTCCTGAACTGTCTCAGAAAGCATGAATTTAGCATGAACGGTTTGGCCTATGCCTGACACAACATCCACAAAAGCCTGTTCAATGCGAGATGCTTCTCCGGATACAATCACCTCATACTTCCCGGCACCCAAGGGCTTGTAAGGGCCAAAGGCAAGGAATCCGGCAGTCTCATTTGAATATAAACGCCCCCCTTCCAAGACACCAGTATTGGATTTAATAGCGGGGGAAGCAGCACGATACAGGTATGACGTTGGTGTCGGTATCTGAATTTGGCCATCATTGAGCAAAATCGAATATGAAAACACTTTTAGAGCAGTATTTTCTGAAACGTGCAACCTCACTTCAACATCATTAACATCGTTTTTGAGTTCAAACGGGATTGTTATTATTCCGGAATCGGTTGTGGCATAATTTGACAAATCAACATCAATGATTCGGTCGGCACCTTTATTATGGACAATGTCCAACCTGGATTCGTCGGGATTAATAAGTGCCATATCAAGTGATACATAGTAACTACCTGTCTTTAACCTTCTATAGGGTCCATAGAAAAGAAATCCTTTATGGCCTGTAGTTTCAAGTGCATTCTCAAAAAGCTCGCCAACCTGGCTAAACCGACTTAAATCAGAGGCTGACATGCTAAAGCAGCCTTGAATGAGACATTTAACATTTCCCGAAAGATCGATTTGCACACCTGTCATTGAAATACCTTCAGCAGATATTTTATCAAGCTGGTCTCTTTTTACAGCTAAATAAAGACCGGAATTTTCTTCACGGGCGATAATGGCAGCCTGGTCGTTTTCAATGAAGGGATTTTCATCAAAAGTGAGGTAAGGACCCTCGCAATTATCCACCCATGAGGAATAACTCATTCTTTGCAAATTATAATTAAAAAAATAATAAGAATACATGTTGCGTCGTTCTGGTAACGAACCACTGGGTGGTCTTTCCGGAGTAAAACCGATACAGCTTCCATAAGGATAGTTGTCTTTAATAAATTCAAAAAAGGCCGTTGGTTTACTGTAATGGGAGAGTATATTACTATGCCAGGAAATCTGATTTGAAACAGCGACAAAAAAAAGTGGTGCAGCCAATAAAATTATGAATCTTTTTTTCAATATTGATGTAAGAATTATCCCCAGAATACCTAAGGCAAACCAGGATGAGAAGGTGTTTCCGGGAAATAGGGCTTGGGGCCAAAATGATTGAATGTTTATAAGATTGTTAAAAGAGCTGGTATTGCCATCGTTTGAAAAAAAATACAAAACAAGCCCTGAAAAAAAAACGAATAGGGATGAAAAAAGAGTTAATCGAAATTTCCAGGCTGATATTAAGGCAATACCTAATAGGGGTAACACAACAGGTTCAGAATATCTGCCATATATCCATTGATCGATTCTAAGCGAACCTCTGGTGGCACCTCCAGCAAAGAACATTGCCCCCATAAGAAGGATGCCAAGAAGGGACAAGACTAAAAACAGAAAAATACAAAGATTCTTTGCATCAATATCAGAAATTTTGACTAATCTACTATAATAATTATGAATGCCGGAAAAAGAAAAGAGGAGAATACCAAAAGTTGAAATAAGAAGGTAAGAAACTTGACCGCAGAAAATAATCATCCAGTTTACAAAGAATTCAGGTTTTGCAGCATGTTCCAATCTTTTAGATATGCTTCCATAGTGGTCTTGGGCAGAATAATTTTCAGGAGTCATAACTTGGGAAAGCCAAGCGTGGATGCCATATTTGTAAATACCCACCATCATCACAAGAATACAAAAGTGCAAGAGCAACCCGGATACCCTTCTGTTATGCCAGCTCAACACGGCAATAACAAGCAATGAAGCCACAACCACAGCAAGTCCGGTGGGATGAATCCAATACAAATAGCCTACAAAAAAAGAATAAGGAATCAGGGTGAAAAGGTTTTTATGAGAATAAAATAAAAGAGCGATAATTGAGAGCAGAAAAAACAGCACAAATGCAGGAGTAGAAAAAGCATACCCGCTCATAGTGACCCAGGAGGGATAAATTGAACTGAATGCCACTGCAAAAAAAACGGCCCAAAAACCCTGCTCAGGAAAAAGTCTTTTGAGCATGTAAAAAAGCAGCATAAACGATGATACCCAAAAAAGGGCATTCACAACCATTATGCCTTGCCAAACGGTAAAAGGATCAGAAAAGACCATAAAAAGGGGTGCAAGCAATAAAGAGTAGCCACCATGCCAGGATGAAGCCATATCAACCGGATGTCCTGCAAAGACAGCGGCCTTTGTCAGATAGCCGATTTCATCTGATAAATATGCAGGTCCTGTATATTGGCGGCTGATCAACCAATATGCCAAAAAAATGGCCGGCATCAAGGTCCAGTATGCAATCTTTTGAAACCACTTTTTTCTGATTAAATTATTCATCTACTCTACAAATACTTTTTAATGGCGATAGTACTTTTCTTGTGTTTATTAAAAAGTGCAAAAAGCATATTATAAAGACGCTGTCCAAGTTTTGAATATCGATGAGCGCATCTCCAGCGTTGCGCGTTCTCGGCCTTTACTTGTGTAAGGGGTGTATTATTTGCAAATTCATCCATCAACTGTTCAACTCCTCGAGCGATTTCATCAGGGTTGTGGCCAGGGAGAAAAAATACGGCCGGTGCCACATCATCAAAGATTTCCATGGGCGTTACCGCTACCGCCTGTCCTGTGGCAATTCCGTACCGAACCGCAGCGCTGGAGGATTCTGTGCTTGGTTTATAAGGGAACACAATCAAATCGGTATCCGATAGTAAAGAAAGGCTTTGCTTATCCTCGAGAAAGTCGGTTACCATTTCTACGTAGGGGTCGAGATTAAGATGTTTTATCTTATTTTCAGCCTGTTTTATCAAGGTCGCGGAGTCAGGTATAGGATATTCTGCATTTACCATCCTCAGCCTTACATCAAGACCTTTTTCACGAAGTATTCCCACTGCCTGAATTAGTTCCAGCAATCCCTTTTGGGGAAGAAAAAAACCATACGAAGCAATTATAAAGCGATTCTTTTTGTCTGAGCGTACTTTATTGGCAGGGTCATAATCGACTATGCCGTGCGGGAACAAAGTAACATTATCAATTATTCCGATAGCCTTGAGGCGATTCATGTCTGCAATGGTATGCACAAGAAGCCGATGACAGCATTTTAATAGCCCCGCAAGCCTTTCCAGCCGTTTCTCAGGATCCACATGCACAGGATCAAAAGTGGAATGGAATGCTATTATAATACACCGACCTGCATCAATTTGATTTTGCAAAAAAGGACCAAAACAATCAAAATTAAAAAATCCGTAATTAAATTGGATGACAAGCGTGCCAATGTTCTGCTCATTGATTACTTTGAAAGGGCATTAAGATTTTCACTTTGGTTCGTCCCCCAACACCGAATAACATTAGAAGTGTCCTTTCGTATTTGGTCCTGTGAATATTCAGATAAAATTGTTATCTCCACCGGCATGTTTTTTATAAGGTGTTCGGAATATGCGGCAATCCCACAGCGAGTATTCCAGGTAGATACCCAGCCTATTTTTGGACTCAGGCATTTTTGAGCTTTTGCGAATGTTCGTGCTGAAGCAACAAGGCGACTGGCTACATCTGTCCATTTAAAATCTTCAAGAAGCCGCTCTTTACCTTTTTGAGCCTGTTTTGCTCTGCTCCCGGCATCCATTTCATAAACAGATCTCATTGTTTTTGACAAGGTTTCAACATTTGGCGAGGCCCAGACAGAATCAAAAAGATTGAAATGGGTTTGCGCTGCTTCAAATGAATAGTCAATCAGCCAGGCCGTTTCCTCATTGCAAAAATCAAGCTGACCACCCCATGCTGTGGTAATTACGACGAGACCCGATAACAGGGCCTCTGCTATAGGCAAGCCAAAACCTTCGGCACGGCTCGGTGCAACTAATACCTGACATTGTTTATATAGCGCTTTTAGCTGGGCATCAGTCAATTCCTCTTCCATCACCAATACATCTGGAAAGTTGTTCTTGTTATCTTTAGCCTCTGCGAGCCATCGCTGAATTTCATTATGAGGATTGGAAAAGGTCTTTATGATAAGAGTTACATCGTCGTTATTGGTGAATGCATTTCCATAAGCATGGAGCAATACATCAACTCCCTTTCTGGGAAAGCAGGAGGAAACATGCAGAAAACGAAAGGAACGGGCTTTAAACCGGAAAGAATGATCTGGTGCAATAAGCTGCCAGTGGTCCACGCCGCACCCGGAAACAGAAAGCGGTACAGTCACCCCATTATCAATCAGAACTTTTTCAACATGATTTGATAAACAAGTTATTCCATCCAGGTGCCTATTAAATGCGTCCACCCATTCCTGCGGAAACCCTGTTTCTTCCCAGGCATAATGATGAAGCAGGTTTAAGGACCCCCTCATATCAGACACTCTCGGTGGATAAAGAATTCGGCTTACAACATCGGCTTGTTCATGGGTTATCTCTATAGATTTGTCATGCATGCGAGCCAAATCAGGATTTTGAGTCAAAAAGTCTTTATCGGGTGCAAAATCCCCGGGTCCTTCAGTGGAGTGAAGGGCTACAACATGACCAAGGTTTCTTATAGCACGTGCTGTTTCCCGATTAAGCAGAGCAAGACTGTAACTGCTGTCAAAGGGACCTTCTACGCGCCAAATGAGCTTCTCCGGAAGCCCTATGCCGGCTGCAATATTTTGACAGACAGAAAAACTTGGGTCTATACAGTTTAAACACGCAACTATATCGTCGTATATCTTTACACCTCGCAATTGAAGAGATTTTAAGTAATCTTGCTGGAATTGAACAACCTGGCTTTGTAGGTCAGGGCTAAGGAAAACATCACCGCTATTAATATCTATAGGATCGTCAGTCAATAAAGTTTGGGAAGGGCAACCAAGAAAATCAAGAGTAAAAGTTCTTGCGTATCGATAGCCCACTTTATATTTTACGGCATAAACAGGTTCTACTCGATAACCCACAGGTGGATTTGCGATAAGCTCTTTTAGCAAAATTCGTACAATTCGCTGAATTCTACTTGTTGAATCACGTTGCATGAGTGCTGAAACATCGATGAACAGACGGCTGTATCCCGCGCCAGATTGGTTGTTCGCAACAGCCTGAGCTACTTGAATCAATTCTTTGTCACTGCCAGGCCTGCTGTCAAGCTGCGCAATTGCTGTGATGAGTGCATTGGTTTTATATTGAATTTCCTTATAAAATTTTTCGATACTTTCAGCATATTCTTTGGCGCAACCAGAAGGATCATGGTACTTGTCGATTATTTGTCGTGCTCGCCGCCCAAGCACTATTCTTTCTTTTTCATTTTTCCAGAGGGTATTGAGCGCATCAGTCAGGTCATGAATGGTAAATTTATCTGGTAGCTTCCGGACACCATCATCCGGGATGTCGGCCATGCTGCCATTGGCATTTACTATAGTCGGAATTCGATAGTTCATGCAGTCAAGTACAGCGGCTGAGGTTTCTCCCCGGGAAAAGGCGCGGAGCTGTATTCCCAAATCGGCCGCAGCCAAATATTGTCTGAACAGGTCTTTATCAGCCCAGCCGGTAATATAAATGCGATCTTTAAGCACGGTGGCTTTAATACTCCTTAATAATTCCTGCCCATAAAGCCCGTTATTATTTTCACCAACAAATACAAGCTTACACCGGCTGTCTTTACTTAATTCAGAGAGCATCCAAGCTTCTAAAAGCTCTTTATTGAGTTTGGTTGGGCCGAGCAAGCCAAAACTGCATACCAAAAAGCTGCCTTCATCAAATCCAAGCATTTTTTTTGTTTGGCCCTTATTCACAGATTTCCCTGCAAAACGCAGAAGAGGAATCACAGCCCATTTCCGAGAGACATCTTCGCCCAACCATTGTTTGGCAAGGCGTTTTGAGTTTTCCGAATGGACAATCACCCCATATGCATTCTCAACAACAGATTTGTTGCAAGGATATTTCCAGTTTATGCTGCAAGTGTCTTTTGCGTTAAAAAGTTCTTGAACAGCCTTGTAACCAAAGGAAAAGTACAGTTCTTTAGCCCATAGTCCTTTTTTTAATAGGTGCAGGTCCATATGGGCAATAACGTCGCCAAGGTAAAAGTCGTGGAGGACTACCACCCCAGGAACTGAATTGAGAGTTTCAAACATGTGCTGGTGGTAAGGTGAATTACCAAAATGATACAAAACTCTATCGTATGCCTCGTGATGCTTCCTGAACCATTGAATGTTGCGAATACGGCAATTGTCAACTATCCAATGATCGTCTACAGTTTTCTGATCAACAATTACCTCGACTTCATAATGTTTTGCCAGCTCAGGAATTAATTCAGCACTATAATCAGCTATTCCACTGCGTTCCGGAGGCAAGGGTGAAATATAGGCAAGCCTTGGACGCTGTTTCGGCAAGAAAGTAAAATTGGCCTGGGCATGGCTTCGATGCAGTTTTTCAAAGGCCTGGATGGCTTGTTTTGCACTTATGTCCCAGGAAAACTTGGAGGCTTGTTTTTTTGAATGACGGATTAATTCATTGCGAAAAGCATCATTGATGAGCACCTGAACAATTTTATCGGTCATGCTTTGCTCATCAAAAGGGTCAAAGAGGGCTCCTTCATGCCCAATTACCTCAGGAATACTGGAGGTATTGGAGCCGATTACCGGCGCGCCGCATCGCATGGCTTCAAGAACCGGCAACCCGAATCCTTCATGCCAGGAAGGAAAAACAAACGCTTTGCAAAGGTTGTAAAGGGCTACCAGATCTTCTTCAGGAACAAAACCCGTAAGGACCAATTCTCCATCGGCAAGACCCTTATGTCGAGCAAGTTTTTTTAAATAATCTTTTTCCTCATCTTTCGCAGAACAGATGATAGCCAGTTGATGTTTGTCCCTGACGGCTTTTGAAATTTGTGAGTATGCGATAATAAGTCGTTCAATATTCTTTCGATGGTCAATACCACCTGTGTACATAAGAAAAGGGTTATACAGGTTATAGGCTTGCATTAATTCCTTGGTCCGAAACTCATCGATAAGCAGTTTTCGAAATTGAGGATCAGCATCTGTGCCGATATTGACTGATTTTTCGGGAAGAAATCCAATATGTTGAATTGCCTCTTGTCTTGATGATTCGGATATTGCCAGAATTGCGCTTGCATTCCGCAAATGACTTAATTTTTCTTCATACCAGCGTTTTACCTCAACATTATTAAGATAAATTTCAGGGTTAAGACAGGGAATCAAGTCATATAGCGTAGCCGCAATGGGCACTGTTGTGCTGATTTTCCCAATGCTGGTGATTGCATCATCCACCAAACCCTCAAACAAGCTCGTGACAAAAATTATATCTGGTTCAAGATTTAGAAGAAATGACTCCCGAATAAGTTCGGATGATTCTCTTCGCCAGGTATTACGACCATTAAGGTATGCTACAGAGCCGGGGGCGTCCCAAATACGGATATTTTTTTCGGGCACCAATTCATTGAAAGCCTCACGTATTGCCCCTATTCTATCCGGGAATACGGCGGAAAGGGCAATAATGACTTCGTGCTCACCCCTGTTACGGGCTATACCTTTAGCCATGGAAAGGGAATAGCGTCCAATTCCTCGATTTCGACTTTCCGTCGATTGCGCACCCTGCATATCAATCACGATACGCATTACACTCTCTCCTTTTGACGCTGTTCAATAGCTTTTTTCAAATCATGGTATATTTGCCTGGCCCTGGGGGTCATGTTCTCGAGGTCTGCCTCCTGTTCATTAAAACTTTGATTGTAGTTCTGTGAAACCAATAGAGTGTTTTCATTTTCCGGGAAATTATCCTCGGGCAAAACGCCTCTGTTCTGACCGATAGATGTCAAGCGTGCTTTTAACCATGGATGTTTGTTGACCCGCTCCAGCAGCTTCACACGCAGGCTCTCTCTTTTAATGGCAAAAGACATGAGCCGGGCCACCAGGTTTCCGGGCAAACGGATCATCCATTTGATTAGCCTCATTGGCAGGTTAACCGACCACCTGGCAATGTCTACGGTTTTTCTAAGCGGCCAGGTAACCCGCCAGGAATAACTGTTATAAACGGCATTGAGTTGTGCATGAAATTGATGGGCCTGAGCCTGAGCAGCCTCGGCAAGCATCTGTGCATGCTGTGCTTTTGATTCAGCATGTATCGCCGTATCTTCGGCCTTTTGGGCGATTGTCTCTGCGGCTTTTGCAAGGTTTTGGGCGTTTTCGGTAGTTTGTTCGGCTTTCTGCGCCTTTGTATCTGCCTCTTGTGCCAGGCTTTGCGCATTTTCTGCGGTTTGTTCGGCTTTCTGGGCTTTTGATTCAGCCTGTGATGAAATATCTTCAGCTTTCTGCGCTTTTGTATCTGCCTCTTGTGCCAGGCTTTGCGCATTTTCTGCGGTTTGTTCAGCTTTCTGGGCTTTTGATTCAGCCTGTATCGAAGTATCTTCGGCTTTTTGGGCCTTTGTCTCTGTCTCTTGTGCCAGGTTTTGCGCGCTTTCTGCGGTTTGTTCGGCTTTCTGGGCTCTCTGCCCTACCTGATCAATATGCCAAAATATTTGATCATCATGCCTTTTGGCAAGTGTTTCCAGAGAGAGACCATAATCTTTATCTAAAACATGGTCAAACCGGGAAAGAATTTCAGTTGAAGCGTTTTTCTGGGCCACAACAGCGTAATCCGGGCTGGCGCCGCTAATAACAGCATAGAGACTCGCGCCGGTTCCGGCAGCAAGTTCTTTGGATTCCTGCAGGCGCAAAACCTTGACTTTGTTAAAACCATAATATTCAGACAGAAATGAAAGAAGCTCGAAAGGAATCGGTTTTTTGTGGGTAGGATCAAGATAGAAATTCTTTGCGGCTACTGTGATGTTTTCAGGATTGGGAGTTTCCATGATAAGCAGGCCGCCCGGCCTTAAAACCCTTAATGCTTCCCTGACGAGGACCTGCAACTGTTCAAAACGGACATGCTCCACTACATGAAAGGCGCTGACTATGACGTGGCTGTCACTATCAAGGGTTTGAATGAAATCGATTGCATCCTGCTTTTTTGCCGGCAGCCCCCTTTCGTAACAATCAGCCAGCATCCCATCATCAATATCGACTCCATAAGCATTAAATCCCGTCTCATTGATCAGCTCAATCCATTCACCACGGCCACAGCCAAGATCGATTGCCAGAAGCTCTGAGTCAAAGTCTTTGATGGGCTCAATCACAGACAGATATATCTGCAGGCGGAACTTTATCAGTTCCCTGGAGCCTCTGTAATGCTTTTCAAACTCCCTGTAAAAATAACTATCCATTATGATTCAATCTCAATTTTTGGTTCTATCCAATTGCTGCCTACAAAAGCGGCTTTATCAATATTTATAACGTTAAAAACCAAAGCCAGGTTGAGCCATTCGTAGTTGGCGCCCATATGAGTATCCCGGTCGTGCAGGGCTGTCTCGATGGAGTAGCTTCCAAGCCCAAGATTGGCGGGGAAACTGATCCTGTACATGTATTCATCCCCCTGGGATGGATTGTGGATGACCTGCCTGGTGTGCCAGGTATTTGTTCCATACATCACCTGGCCAAGGCGGTCCTTTATTCCATATCCCAGAACCAGCGATTCAACAGACTTGAACACTTTGACTCTGACTCTTAATTCAACCTGTTCACCCACACTTACAAATTCAACCATCTCACCCATGGCGTTGTAAAGGCCGATATTTTCAACCCTGGCTTCTCCGGTCCCGGAACTGGTCCGAACTTTTCCGTTGTTCAGCTTTTTTTGTTCAACAGTGGTGTTTTCTTTTTCTGCGATAATGGCATTATAAAAGTCCATGACTTCTTCAGGATTGCCTTCCTTGATAATTGCTCCGTGCTCCAGCAGCATTGCTCTGTTACAAAGGCTTTGGATAGATCCCCGGTCATGAGATACAAAAAGAAGCGTTGTTCCCTGTTCTCTGAAACCCCGGATCCGACCAAAACTTTTGTGCTGAAAATAAGCATCACCCACCGACAGCGCCTCATCAACAATCAAAATGTCCGGGCGAACGCATGTGGCTACGGAAAAAGCGACCCTGATCTGCATGCCGCTTGAATAGGTGCGCATGGGCTGATCAAAATAATCCCCAATCTCGGCGAACCCCTCAATCTCCCCTATTCTAGATTCAACCTCAGCCAGGGTCAACCCTGACAACTGAGCGCTCATGTACGCGTTTTGTCTTCCTGTAAACTCAGGATGAAACCCCATTCCCAGCTCCAGCAGTGCTGATATCCGGCCGCCGGCTTCAACCGAACCGGTGGAGGGGCGGGTGGTGCCAGTGATGATCTTGAGCAGGGTGCTTTTGCCCGCGCCGTTAACCCCGACAATGCCCACTGCCTGCCCCCGTTCCACGTCAAAAGAAATATTTTGCAAAACCCATCGTTTTTCATGGTAAGTCCCCAGCCCCAGCCATTCGGCCAACCGGCCATACTTACGGTGATATCGTTTGTAGGCTTTGCTGATGTTTTTTATTTGAAGCATGTAGGTAAAAGGTTCCTCACAACTCATCCACGATTTCCCCCTGTAATTTATAAAAGGCGTAAACTCCAAGCAGGCTGAAGATTAGTCCCAGAAGCAGGGGATAAACCAGGCTTGACCATTCAGGAATTCGGTGTTCAAGAAAGATGCCCTGATAGGCCTGAATAAGTGGCCATAGGGGATTCCAATTAAGAATGTTACGGGCTATGTCAGGCAAAGTAGCGGTAATGTACACAATGGGGGTGAGCCAGAACCAAAACTGGAGGACCACGGAAACAGTTTGCTGCACATCGCGGTAGAACACGTTAATGGTGGCCAGAAGCACGCCAAGGCCGATGGTAAACATAAGCTGAATACCCAGCACCGGCAGAGCGGAAAAAATAACCCACCCTGGAAAGGCGGAGGTAATAATCAGAAAACATATGAACAGGGACATGATAATGGCGAAATTGATCAGGCTGGATAAAAGAACAATTATGGGCAGGCAGAGTTTGGGAAAATGAATCTTTTTCAAAAGATTGGCGTTTTCCACAAAGATATTCACACTGCGCCCAAGCATTTCGGAAAAAAGACCGAATGTTAAAACTCCTGAGCAAAGATAAATGGAATAGGCGAATTTGGAATCATGGGCCGGCATGCCCGGGCGCATGATATTGGCAAAAATCACAGTGAATATGACTATGGTGGCCAGAGGCTGGGCCACAAGCCATATGGGCCCAAATTGGGTGCCTGTCCAGCGGGACTGGAATTCGCGCTTGACCGAACTCCAGACAAGGTCCCTGAAGGACCAGACATCTTTTAACATGCCGATGCTGATTATCATGGATTATTCCCATTACGGATTGTTTCCACTACGATGGAGTATTCACCCCACAAACGGCATCCATGTCTGCCTGAAGCATCATCCTCACAAGGTCATGAAATTTTGTTTTGGGCTGCCATTGCAATTGTGTTCGGGCCTTCCGCGAGTCCCCGATCAGCAGGTCGACTTCCGCGGGCCGGTAAAAAAGGGGATATTGAACGACAAAGGCCTTATCCTTACCCTTAAGTTTTTCAATCTCTTTGTCTGCTTCGGTTTCCGACTCATCATGAAGGTCGATGATTTCAAAATCCAGGTTTGCATATTCGAAACCGATTTCTACAAATTCCCGCACACTATGAGTCTCATCGGTGGATACCACATAGTCGTCGGGTTCATCCTGCTGCAGCATCAGCCACATGGCTTCGACATAATCCCTGGCATATCCCCAGTCTCTTTTGGCATCCAGGTTGCCCAATACAATCATATTGGTTCGTTTTGCAGCAATTTTTGCAATACTGCTTGTGATTTTCCGGGTGACAAATTCATAGCCCCTTCGCGGAGATTCATGATTAAAGAGGATTCCGGAACAGGTGAACATATTATAGGCCTCACGGTAATTCCGGGTCAGCTCAAAGCCGGTGACCTTGGTAATACCATAGGGTGATCTGGGATGAAACTTGGTTTCTTCATTCTGGGGCACGGAGTGAACCTTTCCAAACATTTCGGAAGAGGCTGCAAAATAAAATTTACATTCCGGAGCCTTGTTTTTTAATGTTGCCAGGACATTCAGAGTTCCGTCAATGTTGGTTCGCAATGTCGAAAAGCAGTCATCAAAAGATTCGTGAACGTAACTCTGTGCCGCAAGGTGGAAACACTCATCGGGCATGACCCTGTCGACAATCTCAGTGAGCCGGGGATAATTTTCAATATCACCGGAATGCAGTTTGATCCGGGGCAATATCGGATTTATTCTTTTCAAACGATGCTCCGGGTTTTCCAGGGCAACCCGCCTGACAATGCCATGAACTTCATATCCCTTTTCCAGCAACAGTTCAGCCAGGTAGGAGCCGTCTTGTCCCGTTATGCCTGTAATCAAAGCTTTTTTCATGTAAAACCTCTCACGATTCTTGTCGGTTGATGCCCGCTTTAAAACTTTTCATTTATGTAAAAATTGGGATTTCAAAGGATAGATACCCTTAAAAACAACCTTTAATAATTACCTCAAGACCTTGATATAGTCAACCCATTTNTAAGCAGGTCTTTCATTTTGATGAAAATCACTGCTTATAACGGATTTGGGGGTAGCTTGTTGAAGGAGTGCAAAAGCTGTGCTTTTGCATTTTTTTTCTCGTTCCCATGCTTTGCGTGGGAACGCATACATGTCTCTGCTATAAACCTTCTGACTGCAGAAGCTAAGGTGACTGGCAACAAACAATTTGGGGGTATAAAAATTATTCCATGTTTACATGGATTGAATGACGTTTGGGGAAAACATCATATATACGGCACAAAGCAACACCTGGAAATTTGAAACGAGTGCGGGTTTGGAACCCGCCCCTACAGATATAGACTGCAAAGTATTCTATAAATAAATCACCCTCAACTCCATTATAACCAGCATAAATCAAATCCCATAGATTGCTGTTCATCTTGTTCTTCAAGATCATTGATTGGCGGCAGCACCCGCAGTGGCCTGTTAAGGCCCCGTGTGCCGGAATGACGGGTAAGTGATATCAAAATCGCTCAAATAAGGCATCTGTTTTTCAGGCACACCGGCTTGCAGCCGGCCACGCGAAAGTACAACTTTCGCACTCCGGCATTATCTACGCCATTGATTAAAAAGCTCTAACGTCTTTTCCGCCGTTTTTTTCCATGAAAAGCACGCAGCCCGGCGCAACCCCCTGCGGCGCAGGTCGTTTCTCAGGTTTGGATCAGTGGAGATCTTCTCCATGGCCTCCCTTAGCGAGTCTGCATCATGCGGATTGATGTACATGGCAGCGTCATCAGCCACTTCCGGCAGGCTGGCCGCATCAGAGCAGATTACCGGACAACCGCAAGCCA
>SL_3KL_010_SEDDRAFT_10002514_pt1 | contig 16762 bp, 10 predicted proteins | sample SodLakKL_010_SED_2_FD_10381 | JGI IMG/M metagenome (IMG submission 10381) | reverse complement strand
CTGGGCATGAAGATATTGACCAAACGACAAATCATCGGCCTTGGCGGCAGCGTCGTCGGCGGCCTGTTCCTGATGGCGAGCTTCAGCGTTTACACGCAGGAGATCGAGCCGGTACTTGAAACCAGCCGTCAGGCTGCAGAAGGTACCGCCCAGTCGCAGGAGCGAATCGACGAGCTGGATGAGCGCACTCAGGAACTGTTGAGCCAGTACCGCGCCAGTCTGAAGCAGCTCGAGCAACTCGAGCGCTACAACGCCTCTCAGCAGCGCCAGGTCGATTCCCAGCGGAGTGAAATTGACTCGCTGAATCGCGATATCGACAACATCGCAAGCCTGCAGCGAGCCATGCAGCCGTTGATGGAGGACATGGTCGATGGGCTTGCCCGCCTGGTTGAGGCCGATGTCCCGTTCCTCATGGATGAACGCCGCAGTCGCGTGGAGCGTTTGCAGGCTGCCATGGACGATCCTTCGCGGACACCGGCCCAACGTTATCGAATGGTGGTCGAGGCCTACCAGATCGAGAACGAGTATGGTCGCACGATCGAGGCCTACCGCGGCGATATCGAGGTTGACGGTCGGCTGTACGAGAATGTTGACTTCCTCCGCATCGGTCGTGTCTCCTTGATCTTCCGGACTGACGATGACCGCGTAATGAAACGCTACGACGTCGAATCACAGTCCTGGGTCGATCTGGACTTGAGCTATCTGCAGGACGTCAAGACAGCAGCGCGGGTCGCGCGCGAGGCCATTCCACCGGAGCTGATCTTTATGCCGGTCACTGCTCCCCAGGAATCGGAATAAGGGGTGCTGGCCATGACACGCAGAATTGACACGAACCTCAATCAATCATTTGATGGCAGGGATTCCATGACTTCGAAGATTTCCAATCGCCTGGGCGTTGCGCTGCTTGCTCTGGGGCTGACCCTGGTCGGGTTTGCACCGAATTCCATGGCTCAGCCGCAGACGCTGGAGCAGGTCCTGCGCACCATGCAGCAGGAACGCCAGCAGGTCGACGAGGCCAATCGCGAACGCGAGCAACGCTTTCTCGAGCAACAGCAGAACCAGGAATCCGAGCTGAATCGCGTTCGTAACCAGGTCGAGGAAGCAGAGGAGGAGGCCAGTCGCCTCGAGTCCCTGCGCAACGAACTCGATCGTGAGCTTGAAGAGCTGCGCCAGCAGTTGTCCGAGCGCCAGGGCGAATTCGGCGAACTGTTCGGTGTCGCCCGGGCGGCCGCGGCAGATCTTAATGAGAATCTGGAAGAGTCGCTGGTTTCGACCGAGTTCCCGGGCCGTGGCGAGGACTTGTCACGTATGGCCCAGGCCGGCTCTTTGCCTACCGTGGAGCAGCTGGAGAATCTGTGGTTTACCATGATGCAGGAGGCCACCGAACAGGGGCGGGTCGCCCGCTACGACGCTGCGGTGATCCGTGAAGACAACCGTTCGGTAGACGAAACCGTAGTTCGCGTCGGACCCTTTACGGCCTTTACCGACGAGGGCTTCCTGACCAGCCGGGATGGTACTCTCCGTTACCTGGTGCGCCAGCCTGGTGGGGGTGCAGTTCGCGCCGCCCAGCGTGTCTACAATCATGACGGTCCAGGCGTGGTCCGCGGCAAGATTGATCCGTCGCTGGGCGGTCTGCTTGCCCAGGTGATTGAAATCCCGACCCTCCGAGAGCGTATTGATCAGGGTGGCTGGATCGGTTACACCATTATTGTGGTCGCCTTCTTCGGTATCCTGTTGGCTGTCTTCCGCTGGTTGATGCTGATGATCACCCAGATGAAGGTGAAAGCCCAGATGCGTTCTTCCACCCCGTCGGAATCCAACCCGCTGGGGCGGATCATGAAGGCTTACGAAGAGCACAAGGGCGAAGATCTCGAAACCCTGCAGCTCCACCTCGACGATGCCGTGCTCAAGGAAATTCCCAAGCTTGAACGTGGCCTGAACCTGGTCAAGGTGCTGGCTGCGGTCGCCCCGCTGATGGGTCTGTTGGGTACCGTGATCGGCATGATCGTGACCTTCCAGGCCATCACCTTGTTCGGCACGGGTGACCCGAGGTTGATGGCGGGCGGTATCTCGCAGGCGCTCATTACCACCGTGCTTGGCCTGATTGCGGCTGTTCCGCTATTGCTCCTGCATGCCTTTGCCGCAGGTGCTTCGCGTCGTCTGTCGCAGATTCTCGAAGAGCAGTCCGTCAGCTTCGTGGCGGGTGCTGGTGACAAGAGCTGATGGCATTGCTATCTGAGGTTTGCTGACCGTGATTGCGGAATTGTTAAACCCGGCCAACGTGATCGACATCATTGGGGGTTTCCTCAATGCCGGTGGTCCCGTGGTGGTCGCGCTGCTCTGCAGTACCGCGCTTATGTGGCTGCTGATCAGCGAGCGGATACTGTACTTCTGGTTCTCCGGGCCGAAGCTGCGTAAAACGCAGCTTCGGCGCTGGGAGGCGATGAGTGATCATGCCAGCTGGGAGGCCTACGCCTTTCGCGAGCGCTTGATCTCCGAAGTGCGGATCGAGAACGAGCGTTACATCAATGTGATCCGGGCGTTGATCCTGATCACTCCCTTGCTCGGACTTCTCGGCACCGTTACGGGAATGATCCAGGTCTTCCAGGTCATCGTTGATACCGGCGCTTCGAACGCCCGGTTGATGGCCGAGGGGATCTCCCGCGCCACCATCCCGACCATGACCGGTCTGGCCGTTTCACTGACCGGGGTTTTCTCGATCAGCTATCTCGAGCGCCGCAACGAGTTGCTGGCGAACTCGGCGGCTGAAGTGCTGGATGTCGAGGCTTCGATGGCCTACGGGGCCACTCGCCGCCTGACGGGAGCGGACATGGACGAGGCGGAAGTCAATATCACGCCGCTGCTCGATATTGTCTTCATCCTGCTGATTTTCTTCATCGTTACCGCGACATTCCTGGATGAGATCGGCATCGGACTCCAGACTCCGGCTGATGATCCGCCTGAAGAACTGCAGCGTCCACCGCCCACAATGGTTCTGAGCGTGCGCGCCGACGGCTTCGTGATGGTGGATGCCGGACGGACGATCGATCCCCGTTCCGTGACCCCTGTCGTGGAGGCGTTCCGCGCCGAGAATCCGCGTGGCGTGGTTCTGTTGAACGCGGCCCCGGATGCGCGTGTCGAAACCACTGTGATGGTGCTGGACCAGACCCGGCAAGCGGGGATAGATCCGGCGGTTGCCATCCAGGAAATGGGCCAATGAGGTCAGTAGTCGAATCATGCTGAAACGCAAGCGAAGTTCCGAAGACGATAGCGATGTCAACGTGACACCGTTGCTTGATATCGTCTTCATTATGTTGATTTTCTTTATCGTGACCGCTACTTTCATCAAGGAGCCGGGCGTCGACGTCATGCGCCCCGACGCCGATACCGCCGAGGAACAGCGGTTGGTGTCGATCCTTGTGGCGATCGATTCGGAGAACCGAGTCTGGATCAACCGTCAGGAAACGCCCCTGGAGGGAGTGCGCTCAGCCGTAGAACGCTTGCGGCGGGAGAATCCCCGGGGTAGTGCAGTCATTCAGTCCGACGGAGCCGCGCACAGTGAGTATCTGGTCGAGGTTCTGGATCAAATCCGGGCAGCCGGTGTCCAAGATGTTGTGGCCGTTTCAATCAGAAGATCATGAGTAGCTTTCTTAGACTCCTAGGTGGAATTCCCGGTGCCGTGATCGTCACGGTAGGCATTTTCTTGCTGCTGGCAACCGTCATCACGCAGCGGGGAGATGTTCAGCTTTCCGAGGACGAGACCATTGAAATCAATGTGACGCGGCAGATCGAAGATACTGCTGACCGACGCATTGAAGATTTTCAGCGCCCCGTCCTGGACGCGCCACCTCCACCTCCACCAACGGTTAGCGACCCGGAATTTCGACCGGAGATGGCCGTTCAGATGGGTGCAATGCCTGACCTGTCCGGCGTGGACGTCGACATCGGCACTGGCTTCAATCCCGACCGTGATGCCCAGCCGCTGGTGCGTATTCCGCCCCAGTATCCGACTCAGTGCATGAATCGGGCAGACGCTGTTGAAACCGTGACGCTGGAATTCAACGTAACGCCGGAAGGTGCCGTGATTGATCCGGAGGTGGTCGCAACCACCAACCCGTGTTTCAATCGTGCCGCCATTCGTGCTGTACAGCGCTGGCGCTACAATCCGCGTGTCGTAGACGGTGTCGAACAGCCACGATTCGGCGTTCGTACCGCGATCGATTTTTCACTGGAGGAATAGGGTGAATTTGCTTCTGACCGTATCGGCACGCTGTGTGACGCTGTGCTTTCTGGCCGCCGTCCTGCTTTTGCCCGCCTCATCGGCTTTTGGGCAGGAGACGCTTGACCCGCGGGTTGCCGGCGACCTGCTTGATGCTTACGAGAAGATCGAGGATGGTGAGTATCAGGACGGGTTGAGATTGCTCAACCGTTTGATGGAGCGGCGCGGCGAAACCATGAAGGATTTCGACCGCGCCTCGGTATTGCAGATCCGCGGTACCGCGCACATCAATCTCGAGAATGTCGATTCCGCGATGCAGGATTTTCGTGAAGCGCTGCGATTGAATGCGCTGCCCGAACAGCAGCAGAATCAGTTGCGTTTGAACCTGGCGCAGCTTTACTTTGTCTCCGAGCGCTGGGAAGACTCCCTGGAACTGTTCGAGGAGTGGATGGCGCAGGACGATGTCACCATCGAGCATTCGACCTATTTCATGCTGGCTGCCGCGAACTACCAGCTGGAAGACTATCGTGCGGCGATCGAGCCGATCGATAATGCCATTGAAAAAGCGCCCGGTCCCGAGCGCCGCTACTACGACCTGAAAAACGCCATACTGAGTAACCTGGAGATGGTGCCGGAGCGTGCCGAGCTGATGGCTGAAATGGTCGAGCTCTGGCCCGAAAGGCTGGAATATTGGCGACAGCTGGCGTCGCTCTACCTGCAAAAGGATGATCAATTCAAATCGTTTTCAACGATTGAGGCGGCTTATATCAATGGTCTGATCGAGTCGGAGGACGACATCATCCTGCTGGCTCAGTATTATTCGACCTTCAACAACCCGTATCGCGGCGCTCAGTTGCTCGAAAGAGAAATGGAATCCGGGCGCGTATCCGACAGCGTCGAGCATCTCGAGATGTTGTCCCAGCTCTGGAGCCAGGCCCGTGAGCACCGGAAAGCCATTCCCGTGCTGCGCGAAGCAGCCGGGGCGTCTGAAACCGGCACGTTGTACTTTCGCCTCGGCCAGTCGCTGATGGCGGACGAGCGTCACGAAGAAGCAGAGCAGGCATTCGCGAACGCACTCGATACCGGCGGCATGGATGACAATCGGACCGCCGATGCCTGGTTGATGCTGGGCAATGCCCGGTTCGACCAGGCCGGACCCGGCGACCGTGATCAACGGATGTTGGCCGACGAGGCCTTCGAACGCGCCGAACGCTACCAGCGCACTCGTGTGCAGGCCAGCGAGTGGCGGGGTTATATCCAGGCCATCAACGAGACCGAAACTCGTCAGGCCATGCTCGAGCAAGAGCAGCAGGAGCGTCTGGCCGAAGCCGCGGAGGAACGCGCCATTACGGCATGTCGCGCACAGCAGCTGGCCGGCAGGGACCTCAGCGAAGAGTGCGAGCGCCTGTTGCAACAGGACGAAGAACTCGAACCGCTCCCCGAGGAAGCCGGGGAATAAACCCAGATCAACCTGGAATCCGGATTCGCCCGCAACCGCGGGCGTCGTGGAGCCGCGCGATGCAGAGAAACTCTCAACTGCTGGAAGGAATTCGGCAGCAACTTCGTGACGGTCACGTCGAGCTTGCGACCGAACGGTGCCTCGAAGGGTTGTCAAAAGCCCCCGATGACATCGAGCTCCACTACCTGTTGGCGCATTGCGACCGGGAAGCGGGCAAGAGCGAAGAGGCACTTGCCCGTTTCAGGCGCGTTGCCGAACAGGACACTCAGCATCTTGGCGCCCGGTTGGAACTCGGCCGCCTGAATGCCGAGCAGGGCCGTGAGGCGGAGGCACGGCGCTGGTTTGACGAGTGCCTCAAGATTGCCCCCAATCATGCCCCGGCGCGAACGCTTCGTGCCCGTCTCGACCAGCACGCCGGTCAGAATTCCAGAGCCATCGAAGGGCTGAAAACTGCATTGCGGGCCGACCCGGACCATGTGCCGGCCCTGGTCACTCTCAGCGAAATCATGCTGCAGGACGGAGATCGTGACGCTGCGCTTCGATATGCCAGCCGGGCGGTTGAAGTCGCGCCAGANAATCCCCTGGCCCAGATGAATATGGCCCGGGCATTTATCGTGAACGGCCATCTTGATTTTGCTGAACGGTGTCTGGCCAATGCATACGAGCAGGACCCCGACAATCCGCTGGTTCGCTGGACCTGGGCCGAACTCTTCCAGCGTAGGGGACGCAACCAGCAGGCCGTAGCCGCAATGGAATCGGCGCGACGACTGGGGCTGGAAGAACCAAGGATGCTGCGTCAACTTGCTGCCAACCTGGTCCATGTAGGTCGTCGCGGGGAAGCCGTCGAGGTTCTCGAATCACTTCTCTCGGCCGGCCCGGATCGTCGCGTGGTGATTGGCCTGGCCGACCTGTACACGGGGTTAGGCGATGGTGAAGCGCTTGAAGCATTGGTAGAACACGCCAGCGCCGTTTCCGAGGTTCTTGGGAAGTGGGTTCAGGCCCTTGCCCGGGAGGCGACAGGAGCGCTTGACGACGGACTGGCCCTGGCCACTGATCTGCTTGACGCAGCAGAGGAAGATATTCGGCTTCGTGCACGTTTGCTGGCCGCGCGTCTGAATCTGGGTCTCGGGCATGATGATCAGGTCGCGGCGTTGCTCGATCCACTGGTCGAGCAGCCGGGCCTGGGGCATGGCACGCACTGGGCAATCAGTCGCATGTTGCGCCAGTCAGGTCATAACGATATGGCCCTCCGCACGCTGGATAATCTGGCGGCACGAAAGGACCTCGGCCGGGAAACACGCGCAAAGACCTGGCTGATGTTGGTGGATTTGCTGGATCGGGTTGGTGATTATTCGCGCGCAGCGGATGGCTTCGACCACGCTGCCTGGAAATCACCTGATCTTGGCGAACCGGCCTATCGGTTGACAAGCGAAACCCGCGATGTCACCGATCTTTCTCGGATCCAGGAGATGGCATGGCCACCTTCAGAGCCGGAGTCGGCCCGGGAATATCCAGTGTTTCTCACGGGCTGGCCATTCTCTGGGAGGGAACTGGTCCTGGCTGCGCTGTTGGAGTCTGGCAAGTTTCAGGCCCTGCCAGCAGATGACTGGCAGCGGCGCCGGGGACATTTGCAGCTTCCGGTCAGTCTCGAGACACTTGGGGAAATGGATGAGACGCGTCATCGCCTGATGCGCCGTCACTATCTGCGCGGCAGTCCGCGCGGCAAACGCCTGTTGGAATCATCCCGCGTGCATGCACTGGATCTGGTCAACGTCGCCAAGGTTTTTCCGGGCACGGTGGTGGTCAATCCGATAGCCAGTGCGGATTACCTGGAATTGCAGTGGCGCCTGGCCGGTTTCTCCGACATTGACGCGATGATCGATGCCTGGCGGCATGATCAGGAGTGGCTGGAGAGGTTGCGTTCAGTTCTGCCGCTCCGGATATTCGACTGCCCGCTTGATGCAATGTTATCGGATCCGGAGCCGGTGCTGAGCGATTTGTTCGGGAGGCTGGGCCTGGAGCCGGTACAAGGGATGCATCGGACCCTGGCCCAAACCGCCAGCCTGTTGGGGTACCGGCCGCCGGAACACTGGAAGAATTACCGGCAGACCTGATTGGTTCGCCCTTGTCCCTAGCTGGTTGTTGCCGATCCGGCGAATTGGCCAGATTCCTGCCAGGCTACCGTTAGACTGTCGCGCGCATTCCGCCGCGGGCTGACTCAGTGGCCGACGGTCGCATCGGGGTCGGATGACAACCACCTGATCGAGGTGTTCGATTGCTTACTAATGAGGTCGTTAATCAGCAGACATTCAGCTTGTCTCTCCGTGTCCATGGACAGCGCAGGCGAGAACGCAAGGGCGGCTTGCCGGAACGGCAAAAAGCCTTGGAGTGAAGCCGTTGTGCGTGTTCCCGGCGCTTGATGTAGTCCCCGCTACACCTGCGCGCCGAGGCCTTGCCACGAACGCTGAGAGACAAGCTGAATGTCTGCTGATTAACGACCTCATTAGTAACACTCCAGGCGCTGCGTCTTGATCCCGTCGCTCACTGCGCTATTCTGGTCGGTGAGTGATCCAGGACCGTACGTTTGGCATTGGCCATGATCCGCCTCATTTCTTCATTACGCATACGCCTGCTGCTTCTCGGGCTGGGTTTTATCCTCCTAGCACAAGTTCGGGCGGATACCTCGCTAGGGCCGGTGTTTCGCCTGATCGGGGTCGCCGATGGATTGCCCGACAGCCGTGTCGAATCAGTCATCCAGGACGCGCACGGCTACATCTGGATCGGCACCCAGAGCGGGCTGGTTCGCCACGAGGGTGATCGCCTCAGCGTGATCGGTGCCGATCCCGACCGGCCCGACCCGCTTCCCGGACGCAATATCATGAACCTGGCGCCGCACAGCGACGGATCGGTGTGGGCGGCGGTTTCCGGGCAGGGCGTTGTCCAGATCGGTGCCGATCTGGAACAGAAGCATCATCTCGCGCCCACGGAACGGGGCGGTACATTGCCCAGCGCCAATGTCTGGAGCATGGTCGAAGACTGTCAGGGACGCATGTGGATGGCGTTCATGCAGGGCGGCGTTGCCCACTTCGACCCGCAAAGCGGTGAACTTCGACACCTGACCCAGGATGAGGACAGCGGCCTGAACCCGGCTGGTTTCCAGATCAGTCTCCATCGCGATTCTGACTGCCGCATCTGGCTGGCGCAAAGCGAGCAGCTCAACGTCATCGATCCGGCCGTGGACGAGCGCTTCCGCAAGGTCGTGCCCAAGGCGGACGGTCCGATCATTTATCGCGTGAGAGAGCTGCTGGGAGAGATCTATTACAGCGAGGGGCGGGTCCTGTATCGCCTCGGTTCGCTGACTGATCCGGCCGATGCGATGCCCGAGCGGGTGTTCGAGGCCGGCAATGTCATTACCGACTTCGTGGTGGCGCCGGACGCCGAGGATATCCTGGTGTCGAGCTACGACGGGTTGTACCGCTTGCCCGGCGACGGATCGGAGCCGGCCCACATTCGCGTTATTTCGGGGCTCGAGGATGGTCTGCCTGCCTCGACGCTGCTTGGAATCCTCGTCGATTCCGAGGGCGGCAGCTGGATCAACATCCCCCGTCATGGCGTGGCTTACATGGCGCCCGGCCATGCCGCCTTCCAGCGCTTCCATCCGCTGCCGGGCACGGAAGACGGTCTGGGCCTGAACGTCATCCTGAGCCTGGCCGAACTGCCGGGTGAGAACAGGCTGTGGCTGGGAGGGATGGGGTCCTCGCCCATGCGCGTGCTCGATGTCGACAGTGGCACGACGCAGACGCTCGGCGAACACCTGTCCGCGCCCGAGCTCGACGAACTGGAAGGCCCGTTCACTGATCTCCATGTTGAAGACAGCCGCTACTTCATCGGCGCCTATCGTCACGTGACGCTGATCGACGCCGAGGACGGATCCTATCGGCAGGTGATTGGCCGCGAGCAGATCGATGCGGGGACGTTCAGCTTTGCCCGCCCCGACGGCGAGCGGCATGTCTGGGCGGCGACCATCGATGCTGGCCTGTTTCGCGTTGACCTCGAAACGGGCGATCGCGAGCAGTACTGGCCTGAAGGCGAGGGGCGTTACCATTGGCCTGAAACCGGCCTGGTTGCGCTCGAGACCGGGCCGGACGGGCACTGGTGGGCCGTTGCCGAGGGCGGTATTTACCGCCTGACCGACGATGGCGGGTTCGAGCGCATGGTCGAGCCGTCCCGGCCGCCGTTCCTCGCCGCGACCTGGCACGACGACGAGCTTTGGGTCGCGAACGAGACCACACTCAAGCGTTGGCAATGGAACGCCGGCCTGCAGTCACTGCGACGCTTCGATATGGCTGGTGGCCTGCCGCCCGGTCGCATCCAGGACATCTTCAGACATGAGGACGGCAATTTCTGGCTGGTGCGCTCCAGCGGCCTGGTTCGCTTCAATCCGGAGACGGGTCAGTTTCGCAACTATTCGCGCGCTGACGGCCTGGCGGTCTCCGAGTTCCAGCGCCGGGCAGCGGCCCACCTGGATGACGGGCGGCTGGCTCTGGGCGGGACCGGCGGGCTGGTGCTGGTCGATCCCGCCATGGTCGGCGGCACGCTGTCCGAGCCCCCGGTCCATGTGCGTGCGCTGACTGCCGGAGACCGGCAGTTTTCGCTGTCGCCGGGGCAGCGGCCCGATATCGAGCTGGCTCACAACCAGAACAGTTTTTACATCGACTACACGGCGCTATCCTACCTGTCGTTCGGCCAGAACCGTTACCGTGTCCAGCTGGAGGGCTGGGATGAACAGTGGCTGAACCTGGTCGGTCAGACCCGTTTCCACTACAGTAACCTGCCGCCGGGGCAGTATCGCTTCCGGGTTCAGGCAGCGACCGCCGACGGCTTGTGGAACGAGCAGGGGGATGTTCTCGATGTGCAGATTCGCCAACCGCCGTGGTTGAGCGGCTGGGCCCTGGCAACCTACGTGATTCTCGGCCTGACCGGCGCCGGCGCTGGCTTGCGCAGTTTTGCCAATGCGCAGCGCCGTCGTCGGGAGATGCGCGAGGCCCGCCAGAAACGCGATCTGGCCGAAGAGCAGAGGCAAGTGGTGGAGCAGCTCAACCGCAATCTCGAACCGTTCATGCTGGCACAAACAATTGGCCGGGAAATGCTGGCGATTACCGGGGGGAGTGCGGCCTGGGTAGGCTTCGAGCATGAACAATTGCCGCGCGATCTGGTCGGGATCGGTAACTGCGGCCAGACACCGACACGGAATGAATGGCGAGCCCGATTGCAATCGGCTGACGATCTGCTAACGCTTGCCGTCACACTCGAGGCCGAGGGAGAAGAGGTTGCCCGCGTACTGATCGAGTCCGGCGAGACGGGCTTCGAGCATGCCAGTGGCGAGCGCCTGGACCTGCTGGTGGAGATGGCCAGCCAGGCGCTGCACAATGCCCTGCTGCTCGAGCGTGTGCGCGCCCTGGCCATCCGGGCCGAGCAGGCCAGTTCGGCCAAGTCCGAGTTCCTGGCCACGATGAGCCATGAGATTCGCACCCCGCTGCATGGCGTGCTCGGTATGGTCGAGTTGCTCTACGAGACCGAGGCCGATCCCGGGCAGCAGGACATTCTCAATACGCTCAGGCAGTCCGGACTGCAATTGCAGCGCATCATCGATGACGTGCTCGACATCTCGCGCATCGAGGCGGGCCGGTTGAGCCTGTCCATGCAGCCGTTCGAGTTGGTCGCCACGCTTGAACAGGTACTTGATCTGCACGCGCCAAACGCCGCCCGCAAGGGCCTGGATCTGCGCCTGCGCATCGACTCCGACCTGCCCCTGATGGCTGACGGAGACGCCGATCGCATCTCGCAGGTCCTCGGCAACCTGCTCAGCAACGCGGTCAAGTTCACCGAGCGCGGCGGAATTGAAATGACCGCCGGTGTGACCGGTACTGGCGAGTTGTGCCTGGTGGTCAGCGACTCAGGCCCCGGCATCGAATTGCACGATCGCGAACGACTATTCGAGCCCTTCACGCAGCTCGATGCCTCGATCACCCGTTCGCACAGCGGCTCAGGCCTCGGGTTGGCCATCTGCCGGCGCCTGGTCGACGCCATGGACGGCAGGCTGGAGTTGCTCGAAAGCCGGTATTCCGGCTCTCGATTCGCGGTGACGCTGCCGGTGCTGGGGCCGCAATCGGCGACCATGCCACCCATGCCGGGCACGCGACTGCTGGAAGGAATGTACCTGGCTGCACTGGTTGATTCGACCACCTACCGGGTGCTCATGAGGCTGTGCAGACGCTGGGGGGTGGTGTTGCACGATGCGCGCCGGCTGGCACCTCGTGACAGCACCGTGCTGCTGGTCGATCCACGCTGCCGTGCCGCCGTGCCGATCCCGGAGGCCTGGGTAGGGCGTTCGACCCATATCGCCTGGTTGCAGTCGCCGTACGGGCGCAGTGGTTATGCCGAAGCGGTCATGCCGCCCGATGCCCATTTCCTGCGCTGGCCGCTGATCGAAAGCCGATTGCTCGGCCTGTTGCTCGACCTGGCCATCGTCGATCGTCAGCGCCAACGGTGACCGTGCCCGTCATTGCGGGTACACTTGCAACTCGTCGTTTCCAAGGGAGCAAAGTCTGATGGAATGGGTTCTTCTAGGTCTCATCGTGGCCGCGGTTGCCTTCGGCATCGTGCTGTACAACCGCCTGGTTGCGGGACGCAATCGATACAAGAATGCCTTTGCGCAGATCGACGTCCAGCTCAATCGTCGCCATGATCTGATTCCCAACCTTGTCGAGGTGGCCAGGCGCTACATGAGCCACGAGCGCGAAACGCTCGAAGCGGTGATCCAGGCCCGCAACGGAGCTCATCAGCAGCTTCGCCAGGCCGCGGCCGATCCTACCGACCCGGACGCCATGCGCAAGCTCTCGGATGCCGAACAGGGGCTGTCCGGCGCACTCGGTCGCCTGTTTGCATTGTCGGAGAACTATCCCGACCTCAAGGCCAACCAGAACATGATGCAGTTGTCCGAGGAGCTGACCAGCACCGAGAACAAGGTCGCCTTCGCCCGACAGGCGTTCAACGACGCGGTGATGAACTACAACATCCTGCGCGAGAGTTTTCCAAGCAACATGGTCGCCAACATGTTCAGCTTCAAACCGGCCGAGCTGCTCGAGATCGACGCGCCCGAAAAGCGCGAAGCGGTCAAGGTGGATTTTGGTTGATAAACACCAAGGATCAAGGCACAAGGATCAAGACATGGCTTTTTCTCCTTGCGCCTTGTACCTTGAGCCTTGAGCCTCTCTTTTATCCATGAACTTCTTCCAGCATCAAGACCGGGCCAGGCGACAGTCGGGCTTTCTGATCTTCCTGTTCGCGCTGGCCGTCATCGGTATCGTGCTGGCGATCAATATCGCCATCGCCGCGTTTATCGGGCCCGATCTGGAGTTGATGGTGGGGGTCACGCTTCTTACTGCCGGGACCATGGTCGTCGCCAGCATGGTACGTACCATGCAAATGCGAGGTGGCGGTGGCGAGGTGGCGCGATCACTCGGTGGCACCCTGGTTGATCATGACACCACTGACCCGCTCAGGCGGCGCCTGCGCAATGTGGTCGAGGAAATGGCAATCGCTTCGGGCGTGCCGGTGCCCGAGATCTACGTCCTCGAGCACGAGGAGGGCATCAATGCCTTTGCCGCCGGCTATTCTCCTGCCGATGCCGCAGTCGCCGTCACCCGGGGCGCGCTCGAGCACCTCGACCGCGACGAACTGCAGGGCGTGATCGCGCACGAGTTCAGTCATATCCTCAACGGTGACATGCGCCTGAATATCCGCCTGATCGGGTTCCTGTTCGGCATCCTTGTCATTGCCATTCTCGGTCGCCGGCTGCTGTTCTCGGCCCGCTTCGCACGCGATAGCCGCGGCGCCGCCCCGGCGGTGATGATCGGCCTGGTCATTCTCATCGTCGGCTACATCGGCCTGTTTTTCGGCCGCTGGATCCGTGCGGCCGTTTCGCGTCAACGCGAATTCCTGGCCGACGCCTCGGCCGTGCAGTTCACCCGGCAGCCCGATGGCATCGGGGGGGCGCTGAAGAAAATCAAGGCGCTCTACGCCGGATCGTTTCTCACCGCCGACGCCGAAGAGGTCGGTCACATGCTGTTCGGGCAGTCGATGGGATATCAGATGTTCGCGACCCATCCGCCTCTGGAGGATCGCATCCGGGCGGTCGATCCTTCCTTCGACCCGGCCGAGATCGAGCGGATTGCCGAGCGCATGGATCGGCATGCGCAGTCGCGCAGTGCCGAGGCCGAGGAAGCCGAGCGTGACAGCAAGACGCGTGAACGCGGGCCCGGCGGTCTGCCGCTTGATGCCGACAACCTGGCCGAAAAAATCGGCCAGCCGGGCCTGAACCAGGTATTCATGGCTGCCGCCCTGGTCGCCGCGATACCGAAGCAGCTCGAGCGCGCCGCCCACTCCGACGAGTGGGCCCAGGAGGTCATTTGCTACCTGCTGCTGTCGACCGATGACGACGTGCGCGAGGAACAGTTGCTGGCCATCGCCCGGACCCTGGGCAGCGAGAGCGAACAACAGGTGCGCGCCTTGCGCCAAAGCGTGCCGGAATTGCCGGCCGAGCAGCGTTTGCCGTTACTGGAGATCGCCTTCCCGTCACTGAGACGACGCCCGGAGCGCGAGTTGCTCGAACTGATGCGCCTGATCGAGGCGCTGGTCAAGGCCGATGGTCGCATTGATGTGTTCGAATACTGCCTGGCACGGCTGGCCAACCGTCAGATCCTCGATGCCCTCCATCCCGAGCGGGTAAGGGCGGGAGGCAACAAGAAGCTGGCCTCCATGGCCGACGAAGTCGTCGACTTGCTCGCCATCGTTGCCTGGCATGGTCATCCCGACCAGCCAGAAGAGGTCGGGGCGGCGCTGACTGCGGCATTGGAAAAGGCCGGCCTGGACCGTCCCGAAGAGATTCCGGGCCTGGAGGGATGGCCCGCCAGACTGGATGATGCACTGGAGAGTCTGGACAGGCTCAAGCCGGGCGAGAAGGAAAAATTGGTCAATGCGCTGGCATGCTGCGTGCTGCACGACGGCGAGGTGATTCCGGAGGAAATGGACCTGATGCGTGTGGTCTGCGGGCTGCTCCATGTGCCCATCCCGCTGCTTGATTCCCGGGAGGATTGAGTAGTTGCCACCGGGGGCAGGACGGGACTAAGCATCCCGCCCTGCCTTGCCTCCATTCAGTCCGCGGCGAATTCGCAACTCACCTCAGGGTTCCAGTCGGCAAAGATGCCTTCCGGATTGTGACGTGCGCTCCAGACATGCAGTGCCCAGATTTCCTGCACGGGGTTGAAGTGCAAATGCTGCCCGAGGATCTCGGGTGGATGTTCATGCGGCCAATCGGCCTCCGGAATGATGTACTCCACGCCGAGGAACTCCATGGATCCGTCTTCGGTCGGCGCATACAGCAGTACCTCGGGGCGAAGTACGGAAAGATGACCGCCGTTGGTGAGCTGATCAAGGTTGGCGATGTGGTAGCCCATGCCACCCATCGGGCTTTCGACGCACGGGCTGATCGCCGTGTCCCAGCCGGCGGCAACGGCCACGTCGAAACTGTGAAAGGCCACCGTGGCCAGCCGCAACGCATCGATCTGGGCGGCAACCGCCGGATCTAGTTCGTCGGGATCGGTTTCATCGACGCAGTGAGGCGGTAACGGGCCACCCAGCATTGCCAACAGAATGCAATGACGGGTTTGCGGGTCGATTGGTCCGGGCTGGGCCAGCGCCTGGCCGGTGACCAGACACAGGCCAAGCAATGCGGAAAGCCAGAGTGTGGCCAGCGAAAACCTGCGTGAATCGAAGTGTTTCATGATCGTCTCCTCATTCGGGTCGTCGGGTGGTGTTTGTGACGGTGCCGATGGTGAAAACTGATGCCGCGGCACTCGGAGGAGATGATCGATGGGGGCGGGCGTGAAATCCTGCAGGAAGTCTCAGGGAATGCTCAAATTTCCCTTCAAACCGTGATTGAGTCGACGTGGTAGATGGCGATCGGCCGGTTCAGGCCGCCTCGGTTCTATCGGTCAAGCCGGAGGCCGACAATTCACCCAGGATGAGGTCGGCGGCTTTCTCGGCGATCATGATGGTGGGAGCGTTGGTGTTGCCGCCGACCAATGTGGGCATGACCGAGGCGTCGATGACCCGCAGTCCCTGCACGCCGCGCACGCGCAACTCGGGGTCAACCACCGAATGCAGGTCGGCTCCCATGCGGCATGTGCCGACCGGGTGGTAGATGGTTTCGGCCTTGGTGCGGATGAATTCGATCAGCCCGTCACGGTTGCCAATGTCGTTGCCGGGCAGGATTTCGTGGGCACGGAAGGGCCGGAAGGCGGGCTGGCTCAGCACCTCGCGCGACAGGCGAACGCACTCGAGCATCATCTCCAGGTCCTCTGGTTCGCTGAGGTAATTGGCGATGATGGCCGGCGGTTGGCGAGGGTCCTTGCCGTGCAGCGTGATTCGCCCCCGGCTTTGCGGGCGCAGGGGGCAGGCGTGCAGCGTGTAGCCGTCGCCGGGCAGACGGTTGCGACCGTGGTCGTCGAGCAGGGCCGGCACGAAGTGCATCTGGATATCGGGCCGGTCGTCGCGACTGCGACCGCTGACCAGAAAGCCTCCCGCCTCGGCGATATTGGATGTCCCCTCGCCCTGATGGTGCAGAAAGTAGCGCAGACCAACCATCAGTTCGTTCATCTGGTCGTAGGTGACCGGTTGTGAACAGCGGGTCAGCGTGCAGATGTCGAGGTGATCCTGCAGGTTGCGTCCGACCTCCGGAAGTTCGTGAATGACAGGGATGTCCGCGTTCTCGAGGACATCGACGGGGCCGATGCCGGAGAGCATCAGCAATTGCGGGGAGTTGATGGCGCCGGCCGACAACAGCACTTCCCGACGCGCCCTGGCAACCCGGTTCATGCCGCGCTGGCGGAACCGAACGCCGCTGACCCGCGGGCCGGATTCCATTTCCAGGCCCAGTGTGAGCGCGCCGGTGATGACGGTCAGGTTCCTGCGCCGCCGTACCGGTTTGAGGTAGGCGGCAGCGGCACTGCAGCGGCGGNCGC
>SL_3KL_010_SEDDRAFT_10002513_pt1 | contig 16762 bp, 8 predicted proteins | sample SodLakKL_010_SED_2_FD_10381 | JGI IMG/M metagenome (IMG submission 10381) | reverse complement strand
TTTTATTGGGTACGATATACGAATCCTGGTGTGAGGGTTCTATATGACCGGGGTTGATCCTGTAAGATATGGAGTTTACACCCATCTCCAGTGAATGTACATCGGTGGGGTAGTAGTTGAAATTCCATTTGGCACTTTGGTAACGGATGTTCGAGTTGAGCCTGTATGCATTCCCAAAGTTTGTGGAAAGGTTTTCCTCCACCTGATAAAAATAGTTGCTGAATCCCACGGTCAGGTTGGTTCTCAGGTTCTCTGCAAGCCATCCTGACCACTCCAGGGAGCCGATTTGTGACTTGTAGTTGTATTGTGATTGGGCTGCCATCATAAAGTTGTCTTCACTTTGGTAGCCAAAAACAGAGAAAAACTGCCTGTCAGATGGTTTGATGTTTATGACTCCTGCAAGGTCGTAAAAATCAGCTTCACTGTTCATCAGGTCGTTGTCAGGCATGTTTTCCAGGAACCAGTTGGAGTAAGATGATCTGCCCGACAATGCCACTGAAACATGATCTTTGTAGATGGGGCTTTTGACTTGCAGGCGTGAGTTTAATAATCCCACACCTCCGTTTATTTGTTGTTGATCCAAATCCTGTTCGCTCATCTTGATGTTCATCACAGAAGAAACCCTTTCTCCAAATTTGGCGGGAATTCCTGCTTTAATCATATCTACCTCAGACACCATATCTGAGTTGACCACCGAGGTCAGTCCGAAAAGGTGTGATGAATTGAACAGTGGCATCCCTTCCAGTAAAATAAGGTTTTGATCGGTGCTGCCACCGCGCACATTGAACCCACTACCAAATTCTCCCACTGCCTGTACGCCAGGCATAAGGGTGAAACTGCGAATGATATCACCCTCTCCAAAACTAACAGGAAGCTCACGGATGGCCTTTGAGTCCATGCTTATCATACTCATGCGTGTGCCTCCAACGCTGCCTCCGCTGCGCCGTGCACTCACGGTTACCCCTTCAAGCAACACAATGTCATCAAATAAATCCAGCTCTATTTCTCCATCGCTGTAAAGGTATAGGTCACGGTATAAGTCTTCATAACCGATGAAAGATACTTTAATTCGGTGTTCACCTACCGGAAGCCTGAAAGAAAACCTGCCATCGATATCTGTGGTTGCCACGTGGGTGGTATTGATAATCTGTACCGTTGCCCCCGTGAGAGGAGAGTGGGTTTGAGCATCCCTCAGTGTCCCAGTAACCCGGGCACTGGTATATCGCCCCAAATCGGCTTCATCGCCTACTATAATTTTGTGCTCAATGGTGCGAACCCTGCCTTCTCCAAGCCCTTCAAGGGGAAGAAAAACAACCACAGACCCTTTCTCAAAATACGTTACAGGATGAAGTCCGGTGAGCGTGTCCAGCAAATGGGATAAATCGTAATCCAACAGCTGACGGGTAAATGGTGTGTCTTCAAACCATTGGTCAAGATAAAACACCGAAATGCCTTCCCTCTCCTGGAGTTGATCAAAAAATACTTCTAATCCAATGGTATCTAACTGATCGGAATAAGATGTGTTGTTTTGAGAATATACCCATAGTACACAACACTGAAAAAAAACGAAAAGTACTAAAACCCTGCCAATATGCATTGCTAAAATTATGAATACAACATTATTAAAAACAGTGCAGGCTTATGGGTTAATCGGTTGTGGTTGAATACAATCCATGTAAGTGCGGCTCAAATATAATACATTTAAGTGAAAACATTTACAAAACCCAGAAAATTAACTTATTCAACCCGCTTAAATTTCCACTCCACAAAAAAACCCGCTGTTTCACTATTGGTCATGTGCAGGTGGTCGTCTTCTGTTTGGATAATGTCCCATGTGTTTTTCACCGAATTTTCGTACTCCAGATGTAACATGCCCTGGTCATGGTCATAGGACCATTCACCATTTCGGGCTTGTTCCATTTCACCTTTGATGATGGACTGGTGAAATGTACCGTCTTTTAGCAACTCTAAATTCAAAGTAGTGAATGCCAGCTGGTCTTCTTCATTTACAATGTATTCCACAGCCTCCCATTCTCCGGTAAGGTTATTTTCAGGGTTGGAGGTGCATCCCCCAAGAACGGTTAAAACAAACAGCGCTAAGAAAGTTATCCAGCCCAGCTGGCGTTTTAGCTTTTTCATGTTTCTGTTTTTTATGGTTTGTTGTGTTATTGATTTCCTGGATAGTAAAATCTTAGTGGTATGAATTTTATTCAACATCCCACCAGACCCGGTCCCATATTTCAAGGTCTGTAATAACATTGTCGGGGTTGAGGTCAAATTCACTTTGAGCGTAAGGAAGTCTCCTGGGAATCCGGTCTTGTGTGAAATTACCGATGGATGGTTCAATCCCTGGAAAACCTGTTCTTCGCCAGTCGGTCCAAACCTGGGGTTGCATAAATAGAGCAATATATTTTTGCTCCATAATGGTTTTAAGGTTGATGTCGAGTGTGGTAGTTGTTTCATCCAGCCATTGTTGATCATATACATCATAATCCTGTAATGATGAAGCGATTGCATCCACGAGAGCCTCGCCAGCTTCTTGCTCATTGCCATTGTTGTAGTGAATTTCTGCTTTCATAAACTTTTGCTCGGTAAAGGAGGCGAGGGTTATTTGTGCGTTGGGTGCAGTAAAGAAACTACCTGGCAAACTTGCGTTGGAATCAGCTGCACCAGGAGCTGATCCAGCATATTGTTCATCATCATTTTTCCGGAAGTAGACTTCCAGCCTGGGGTCATCATCCTTCATTAAGGAAATCAATGTTTCTCCGGCTCTTAAGCTGCCGGGGTTTATAGTAAGGTAAAGGTATAACGGATTATGAACGAACTCAAAGTCTTGAAAATTAAGTTTCATGGATTGACCGGGCTGTTGAAACATCGGTTCGTCAAGAAGGTTGGTAACATCAGTGTGAGGTTTTCTTTGAGATAGATGCAGGTAATACTTTAATCTTAAATAATTGATAAATTGTAGCCACTGCTGGGCATTTCCCTGGAAAAAGAGGTCTTCCTCTTCGCCGGGATAAGGAAAACTTGCCCCGTCGATTAAAAGTTGCTCTGCCTCATCAAGCAATATAAAAATATGTTCGTAAATATCTTCCTGTTTATCATACGATGGGTAAGTGGCTCCATTGTCCGAAAGAAAGCTGTCAGAAAAAGGGATGTCGCCCCAGTGGTCTGATATCAGGCCAATGGTATGTGCCATCATAATATGGGCAATGGCATTGTATTTTTTTTGATCAGCTTCTTCAGCAGTGTTTTTTATGGAACTTAAGATAGAGAGTACATCTGTATAATAATTGCCCCATGGAGCTTCGGTATCCGTCGGTGAAATATCATACTTATCTATCCTGAGTGCTTGTTGGTGCAATCCACTTACTTGTTGAGTTATCAGGGCAGAAAACACGGCATAATGGTAGCCATGGGTTTGGGTAAATTGCACCTGAGCCCGGGGCAGGAGGGTTTCAAGTATTTCCAGTGGTTCATCCTGACTTGATGGGTCTTCAGACAGGTCGGAGCAGGAGACCTGAAAGAGAAGAAAAAGAAAAAATGTGATAAAAAATGGCTTTCTCATAAATGCGAGTAAATTTACTTTTTGCATAGGTAAAGATAGGAAAAAGTAGGTCTTTTCTTACTTTTTGATGAAATAAAAAAAGACTGTCTCCTTTTCCAGAGACAGTCTTTTTTTGTTTTAAAAATTCAACTTATTTTTTGGCAGGAACATCCAAATGTTGTAGGAGGTAATTTCCTTTATCGTCTGTAGAGAGGGTAAAAGTAGAAGTGACTCCTTCTTCGCCCCATGTCCAGACTAATTCATCCTCATCCACTGGTAAGCCATCTTCTCCTACTTCACCACCATAAGCAAGATCAAACTTAATGGTAATTACCGGTTCGCAGAAGTTGTAAACACCATGGTAATCAGCATCTTCAACAAACGCGATTCCTTTTACCCACCATTGATCCGGGAAGTCTGAGGCTCCTATGTGCTGAAGGGGTATGGTGATTTCTGAATCAGGTTCATGCAAGAAAATGTTGAAAAATCCATCACCTTCTTCTGGTTCAACCCAGTTTTCTCCATAAAAACAGCTCACCAGGAAGTCAGCAAATCCTTCAACCTCATAAGCAATAATGCCTGCTCCTTCTTCAAATTCTTCGTCATCATATTCGGTAATAGTCATGGATTGTGGACAATCACCTTCAGCCAAAGCAATGCTGCCATCCCAATCCCCAAGCATACTTTCAATCTCAATTGGGCAAAACTGCTGAATGTCTACTTCAAGTTGGCTGTCTAAGTCATTGCCACCTGCGGTGGTAACTTCAACAAAAATAGTGGCAAGCTCTCCTTCTTCAGGCGGAAAAGCAAATTCAACTGTTATAGCATCGCTGTTGTTGTCGCCGACAATGGATAAATAATCACCATCAATAGACCAACTGTATGTTGCTCCAGGATACTTGGGTTCAACGGTGAAGGTTCTTTCTGGCGGAGCCTCCTCGATAACATTTACGACAGTATCACCTAACAAATCTAAATGCAGCGAGTCAACTATGATATCAATAGTGTAGGGCTCTGAAACAATGCCGCCATAGGTTGTCTCCACCACAGTTAACTGTGCTGACTCAGGGTGATATGACTCCTCAAAACTTACAGAAACCGCATGAGGTTCGTCAAGAGTTGTGATAGAGGCAATTGCTCCTGTGGAGGTAAACTCATAGGTTGATCCGCCGCGGACAACCGCCAAGTATTGATGGGTAAATCCTCCCAGGACACCCGTAGGACCAACTATCCCCTGTACTTTGGGTTCAATAGCATCGTAGTCGTAATCATCATCTTCCTCACAAGCTGAAAAGCTAATGGTGAAGGTTAATAACAAGATGCCTAATATATATAGCTTGTTAAATTTCATATCTTTTATTTTTTTCGTGATGAATAAACTATTTCTAATTAAAATGGTAATAGGGTACAATCCAGTCACCACCATCAGAGGTGTTTACACCATCTGCGTTGTTGTAACCTCCAAAGGTGTAAATCTCCATCTGCAGGGTTCCAAGTTCACGGCCTGGTACAGGATAGTGCAGGGGGGTCCCTCTTTGCAGCAGATCCCTTCTTCTCATGTCACAGAATGGCAGTAGGTATCCATTATGGGCAAGTTCAATCTGCCTTTCGTAGAAAATGGCATGCATCACATCATCATAATTGACATCCACTTCTTCAAGTTCGCCTCTTGCAATGCGGGGTAAAGATGCGTCGTTAAGAATGTTTGCTGCACCTCCCACATCACCTGTTCTGGCCATGGCTTCGGCTTTGAGTAGTTCATTATTGTATGCCCTGAACTCAAACAGAGGTCCTACCGATTCACCCATGTAATGCCCTTCCTCACTTGTAGAAGCTGGCATGTCGTAACGGCTGTGCCTGTAATGTGAGAAGTGGTAACCACCACGCCCTGGGTTAAAGGCATTACTGGCAAGATACTGAAAGTCCACAAGGATGCGGGCATCATCCGATTTGGCCATTCCCACTGCATTGTCGTCATGGGGATCTGGGAAATCTGGGTGTGTGTTGCCGTCGTCATCCAGTGCTGGCAAGGGCAGTCCTTGTCCGTCGGTGGGGTATCTTACAAAATAGTCTTCATCCATCAGGTTGATTACTCGACTGTCAATGCGTCCCCATCCTGGGTTGCGCAAGTACTTGATGCCCAGATCCCACCAGGTTCCGCCTTCCCATGGAAGTCCATCACCCGTGGGGGCAAAGTCGGTAGTTATACCATTTTCGGTAAAGGTTAGCACATCTGACCAGTCATATAGGTTGGTCCAGCTGATATCAGACTGAGCTTCGGTTCGTGCTCCCAGAGCAAGAAATCTGGCGGCATAAGAGTTGGCCAGTTCCACAATATAATTGTTGTTGATGGCAAGTCCTGGCATGGTTGCCGAAGGCCATTCAAAGCTGGTTTCTTCTGCAATTGCAACGGCTGCCAACAAATCTTCAATAGCCGCTTCCATTACCTCATTCCAGGGTTGTAATTCCAGAGCGATTAGGTCACTTGTTTCATTCACCACAAAAGCCTGGTCAAAAGTGAGGGCCAGTTTGCCTAAAGTTACACCACGGATGAACATAGAGCTAGCAATAACCATATCGTTATCAGCACCTCCCTGTCCGATTTCCATTTCCTCCACATTAACAGCAAACAATGCATCATTTACCTGTGAAATTACTGCATAACCGTCGTACCAAACACTTTCGGTCATATCACTGTCGCCATAGGAGGGGTCATTATTCCATGGGCCGCGTGGCTCCAGGGAGTTATCCAGCCAACCAAAGTTACCCCAGCTGGCGGTAGTATGGTCTGCAGCCACAGAGGCTGTCATATGAATGGTATACTGCTTGAAGGTTGTCCAGTATTGGTAGAATGCGGACTGTACTACACCTCTCACATCATCGGGTGTACTCAGCACGTCTTCCATGGATGGGTTGTTGGGGTTTTCCACTTCCAGCTCCTCACAACTCGATAAAGCAATACCCAATACCATGAAAAGTGCGACTAGTTTTATATTAAAAATATGTTTCTTCATTGTATTTTCTTTTTGGGGTTAATTAAAAATTAACTTCTAAGCTAAATGTAAACGTCCTGAAGTTGGGGTAGTTAAACATGTCGATCATGAAGTTGGTTTGGTTGGCATTGCCATAGTCTACCTGGGCAACTTCCGGATCCCATCCGCTGTAGTTGGAGAAGGTAAGCAGGTTTCTGCCGATAACACCAAATCTTATATTATTCATAAACCCAAGGTTGGCATTGGCCAGGGCTTCACTATCAAATGAATAATAGAGAGAAAGTTCTCTGAGTTTCAGGAAGGTGCCGTCTTCTACAAAATAAGAGTTGGGCTCATTAACCCTGTAGAAAGTAGTATAGTAACTGGCGGTTTTCTTTTCGTTGGGCGCTTTATCAGCCATGTCATAGTCTCCATGTCTTTCGTCCCTGTACAACCATTGTTTGGTTTGGTTGTAAACATCACCACCCTGTTTCCAGTGCCAAAGCATGTTGAGGTTGAAGTTCCTGAAAGTAAAAGAGTTAATGATGGAAAGGTTGAAGTCAGGGTTCATATCGGCAATCCTTACAAAAGCATCTTCGCCATCTTCATCCAAAAGCCTGATAGGTGCTTCGTTGCGTGTTCCTTCAGTACCTGCCTGGATTACATAACCATCGGCGTTGATAACATAGTCGTCCAGGGAAGCGCCACTTGGAAGCTGTGCCTCTAATTGTTCAAAGCTGGTTACCCAGTCACCACCATACATGATACCGTAGGGTTCTCCCTCTTTGATATAAAAACTCTGAAGGGCGTTGATGGTGGGTCCGGTTCTGAACGCAGGTGCGTTCATACTGACTACTTCCTGTGTGATTTGGTCGAAGTTAAAACCTAAACGCCACCGCAAGTCGGGCTGGTTGATGAGCATGGCTCCCAGTTGTACTTCAAAGGCTGTTACATCAATGTCGGCAGCATTTTGCCATTGGAAAGAAAATCCTGAGGCAGCCGGTAGAGGTACATTAAGGAAAGCACCTTCTGTGGTGATGTCTGCGTAAGTAACCTCCAGGTCAAAAATATCAAGGAATTCCATGTTCAGACCAAACTCCAGCTCTTGTGTTTCACTGGGGCGAAGCTCTCTGTTTCCAACGGTCTGTTTACTGATACTACCTTGTGACACAGCATAATTTTCATATTGATAGTTGAATCCGGGGCGGATCCCAGAAATACCGTAAGAAGCTCTTAATCTGAGTTCGCTCACGCCGGGAATGTCAAATTCTTCTGCTACCCGGTATGCTCCACTGAGCCTGTAGTAGGGGTTCCATCTTTCATCTTCACCAAACAGCGATGAACCGTCCATTCTGAAAAGAGCAGATACAATATACCTATCCAAATAGTCAGCATCTACGATGGTGAAATAGTTCCTTGACCGTGTATTAATTGAAGTTGAGCCTACGACTTTTTCACCAGAAATCGCACTTAGGGTTTGAATCCTTGAAACAACCAGGTCTGAAGCGTCTACAAAGAAAGATTCAGATTCAAAGCTTTCATACATGTAGCTGGCTTTTGCCCGCACTGAAAGATCGCCAAAGTCTTCATCCACATTGGCTGTAAAGCTTACAACGTTGCTAATTCCTTCATAGGAGGACTTGAAAAGTCTACCATCGGTATTTTTAATCTGGCTGGTAGAAAAACCTTTGGGTTGATAAGTTTCCCGGTAGTTGTTAAAACGTTCAAGGCTGTAGTTGGCATTAAAAGACAACCAATCGGTTGCATACCAGTTACCTTCAAAACTCTGCATTACGTTTCTTCTTAACAACTCCTGATTCTGATAGTAAAGTGCATGTAATGGGTTGCCGTTATCATCCTGCCAGTGATTGGGGTGGATGTGATATTTGGTAAGGGCATAATCATCGGGTGCATCTTGTTCAAGGTCCGTATCTGGATCAAAGAACAACATATCAAAAAATGCAGATCCTTGTCCACCGCCCCAACCATCGGTAAAACGGCCGTCGGCAACGTCAATACGGTTTTGAGATACAAGTGATGTCATAGCCAGAGAAATGTTTTCCCCAAACCAGTGGTCGGCATTCAACCGGAAGTTTTGACGGTTGTTTCCTTCGGTATTCCAAACAATACCACTGTTGGCACTGTTCTCAAACGAGGTAAAAATACGGGTCCTGCCGGCATTGTGTGCCACACCCACATAGTTGGTGTAGAACGTACCATCCTGGAAAATTCTTTCCTGATGGTTGTTGGTGAAGGCAAAGGGGTTGTCAGCATAGCCCGAGAATTGAACTGCTCTGGCACCTGCAATATCAGGATGCTGTCCGCCGGTGTATTCTTCCGGGAAGCTAACGCCCGCATACTTGGTGAATTCAGAGTAGTCTTCCCAGTCAGAGGCCAAAGCGAAGTGGTGGCTCATGTTGATGGGAACTTCTCTTCCCAAAGATGATATACCATACTCGTTCCGCACCCTGATGTTGGTAGTGCCTTCTGCGGCAGAACCCCCACGGCGGGTTGTGATAACAATTACACCGGCACCTGCTCTTGAACCATACAATGCTGATGCAGCGGCACCTTTAACAACCTCCATGTTTTCAACATCATCCATGTTGATATCGGCAAGGTCACCTTCCATCATTACTCCGTCAAGAATAATCAATGGAGACTGGTCGCCCATGAGCTGGGTAGAACCTCTAAGACGGATACCTGCCTGCTGACCGGGGTTACCACTGGCCTGTACAACTGTTACACCACTCACTTTGCCCTGCAAAGCTGTAGATGCACTTGTTGCCGGAATGGCCTGAAGTTGTTCGGCACCTATCTGGTTTACCGTAACACTTAATTTGTTGCGTGGTGTGGCTCCTGCAACACCCGCGGTAATAATAACCTCCTGCAGTGTTGCAATATCCTGTGTCATCGCAACATCTACAATATTGCGGTCTCCCACTTCAACTTCTTCAGGGTTCATACCAATAAAGGTGAATAACAGAACACCACCTTCAGGTACGTTAATTTCATAACGTCCGTTACTATCAGTGATGGCTCCGATATTCGTGTCCTTTACAACAACAGTTACACCTGGAAGGGGAGTGCCATCCAGTGCGTCGGTAACGACTCCCGTTACCTGTCTTTCCTGAGCATATAGGCTGCTAGCCATAAAACCCAGGAATACGAAAAAAATTAAACAAATTCTCTTCATGTTGTTTTTGTTTTTGTTTATAAAAATGAATATTGGTTTTGCTAAACACTTTTTGGCAAAAGCATTTAGGTTGGTAAAAGTAAAAAAAATGTTACGATTATGACAATTTTTTGTTAACAAGTTGCTGTTAAAAAAACTGTTAAATTATTTTACAAACCCTGAAAGGCCTATAAACAAAGGTTTGACGTCAAAAACCTAGTGTGCTGAATGAGGGGGATTTGAAGGGGGTGGTTGTCAAATTTCCCCGTTTTTAGGTCGGTTTGCAGTAAAAACTTTGTTTTACCTGTTACAAACTTAAAAAAAACACACCTTTTTATTAGTTAGAGTACTTATAAAAAGGTGTGGCTTAACCTAACCGGAGAAAGTTAGAGATGGTTTTGTAACTCAATGCTTAGATTCACAGTGATATGCGGGGTATAAAAACATTGGTCAGGGCTCTTTGGTTTTTCGTTCTTCCTGGGAAAACCATTGCGTGAGTCGTGTAGTATCTGTTTTTTTTTGCTTTCGTGGAAACGATTTTGTTATACATTTGTTTGTTTTTTTAATTTAGACGGATTTAGCAAATATTTGCAAAATCAATAATTTTTCCCAGGGAATTGTTCACTCCACCATTCCTCCTGATCTTTGAGATGTTTGTTCCACCATGCCATGATGGCATTGTTCCAGAGAATTCTCTTGCCATAGGTTATAATGTGGTGGTCTTCTCCTTTCACTTTAATCAACTCTACAGGGCGACCAAGAATTTTCAGGGCGGTATACATCTGTATGCTTTCTCCCGGAGGTACATTGGTGTCGCTATCCCCTGTGAGCAGCAAAAGAGGGGTGGTGATTTTATCTGCATGGAANAGGGGGCTTTGCTCCACATACAACTCCTTGTTGTTCCAGGGGAAGCTTCCCGCAGAAGCTTCTGCACTATATCCATATCCCCAATATCCTTCGCCCCAGTAGCTTGCGATCGAGCTTATGCCCGCATGGGAAATAGCTGTTGTAAACATATCCGTGCGCGTCATCAGCAGCATGGTCATAAATCCGCCGTATGATGCGCCTGCGCAACCAATTTTATCAGCATCTGCATAGGGGTGGGCTTCCAGAAATTTCCGGGTTCCCTCTATGATTTCATCTGCTACAGTGACCCCCCAGTTGTTAACATGTGCTGCAGAAAACTCCTGCCCAAAACCCACCGCTCCGCTGGGCTGAAGCACGTAAACAAGGTAATCGTTTCCTGCCCAGAGGTTAAAGGGATAACGCCCTCCAAAAGAACGACTCACCGGGCTGGTCCCTGCATAATAATATACAATTACAGGGTAATTGCTTTCAGGGTCAAATTGAGGGGGGTAATACACTCTTCCTTTGATTTCTGTGCCCTCAGCTGTGGTGAAATTCCAGTTTTCTACCTCTCCAAACTCCACATGTTGGTATATTTCTGATTCGCTGTCTTTCAGCACTTCATACCGCATGTTGCGCAGGTTAACCGTATAATGTTTTGATGGGGCATTCACCTTATTGGCTGTTATCACTGCTGTCCTGGCATTCCTGGCAAAATTTGCTGAGCTCACAAAGTCTGCCTCTATCTCCACTTGTTCCATTCTTTCCCGGTTCACATTATACCTGAACAAACGCCTGTAATCTTCATCGGTGGCTGTCAAATAAATGTGGTTGTCAGCTGCATGCCAGGTTGCTGAATTAATAGACGGATCAAATTCGCGCGTGAAAGGATTGATAGCTCCATTTTGCAGGTTGTAAATATAGGCCTGCGTATCATAATTGTTCACGACCACTCCTTCCGGAACATTTTTTCCTGCCTCAGCAAAAGCTGAGGGACCGCCTGTGGCAAGCAGGAACGATCCATCGGGCGAAAACTGCGCACGCAAGCCATAAAGCTCATCAGCCCATAGTGTATCCAGTGATAAATCCTCCAGGTTAAGCAGGTACATGTTTTGGCGCGAAAACGGGCTTTGGGTATAGTCCGGATAAGAATGGCTAAACAACAGGGTTTTGCTGTCAGGGCTGATATCCTGGAGGGATGAGCTTAGGTTGCCAAAAGTCAGCCGGCGATGCATGCCTGACTCCATATCCTTTTGGTATAGAAAGTTTCTGTGCCGGAAGTTGGGAAGCCGGTCACGCATACCTAACACCTGTCGTAAATCTGTATCAGTACTGCTGCCTTTATCTCTTAAGGTGTAAATAATGTAGCTTTCATCAGGAGCCCATCTGTATCCTCTAAACTCTTCCATGTCTTCCATTATTTTTTTCATTTCCCCGCTCTCTACATCATGGAGGTAAAGGGTTGTTTTACCATTGCGGTTGTGCGTGTAAGAAACCTGGTTGCTCTGAGGCAGCCATTGAAACCTGGAAAGGCTTGCATGGCGGAAAGTGTGCACCAAAGACTGATCGGAAAGTTTTCTGATTTCTGTCCAGCGTTCGCTTTGATCGGATGGGGGTAGAGACCTGGAGTAGTTTATCATGTAGAACTTCCCATCAGAAGAAAGGTTGATGGAGGATATTTTGGTCCCATCCATGATATGCATAATATTTTTACGGTTATCCGGGGAAAGTGAAACATCCAAATCACTGATTGACCAGGGGTCCTCCATCTCCAGGTTGCACGTAAGTTTCCAGTCAAGGAGCTTGCCGGCAGGTTTTAAGGTTTTTATCACCAAAAGGTGTTTTCCTCTTTCCAATTTGAGCTCCTGGGTTACTTTTCCTACCGTATTCTCTTCTTCTTCAACGGTCGTTTTGGCACCAATTCTCTCTCCATTCACCCATGCTTTCAGCATATAGGGACTTTTTAGCTCAAGGGTGGTGTTGATCCAGCGTTCTGCCCAAATATAAACAGCCATATAGGCCACTTGATCTTTTTCGGTGTCACTGGCATTAACAAATACGTAACCATCGCTGTCGGTAAAGGTTTGCTCCCAGGTGTAGGGCTGCCCCTCAATGGAGGTTAGCGGTTTACCGATTTGTGGAAAATGTTGTTCCAGATCAATGTGATCAAATTCCAACAGTTGTGAAATATCAAAAGTTTCTCCCCTGGTGTTTTCAGTATCCGAAAATAGAGGGATATTTACTTCCTTGGCAGGGGTGTGCAACCAGGTGGAAATAACCAGCTTGTCGTTGCCCAGGGTAATTGTAAGGTAACCCATTAGAATCAGGGTAAGCAAAAAGTGTTTTTTCATCTGTTTGTTGTTTTTTAGTTCGTTGTTTTGAAGCAATCGTAAAAATTTTAATCAAAAGGAATCACTATATGTTCCCATAAACTTTTTTAATCATAACCTAACGTAAGCTGTGATTGATACAATATGTTTAATTCATATGTGTGTTATGCAATAACACATAATCCCAGGAACAATGTAAGTATAAAACCGGGGGTAAAATTAACATCTTAGCTGAAATAAGCCCTTTGTTTTATGAAAAAAAGCGGGATTATTTGGTTAAGAATTTGAAAAAGGCAGGGGTAGGGTATGTAGCGTAGATGTTTATAGTATCCCTTATTGTCACGGATAGGCGGTTTGGAAAATATTCTTATTTTTGCCACCAAGTTTAACTGCTTATTTTTCAGAAAAATAAAAAAATATTAACAGATTTATGAAACGAGATCAAAAGATTTTTGACCTGATAGAACAGGAAAAACAACGTCAGTTGCAAGGTGTTGAGCTTATTGCATCCGAAAACTTTGTCAGCCCCCAGGTGATGGAAGCTATGGGAAGTGTGATGACCAATAAATATGCAGAAGGTTATCCAGGCAGACGGTATTACGGAGGTTGTCAAATCGTGGATCAATCGGAGCAGCTTGCCATTGATCGTGCCAAAGAACTTTTTGGTGCCGAGTGGGCTAATGTGCAACCCCACAGTGGAGCCCAGGCCAATGCCGCTGTTTTTCTGGCCTGTCTCAACCCCGGCGATACTTTTATGGGGCTTGATCTGAGCCATGGTGGTCACTTGTCGCACGGTGCCCCGGTAAACCTTTCCGGTATTTTGTACCGCCCGGTGGCTTATAAAGTAAAGGAGGATACCGGACAGATCGATTATGATGGTATGGAGAAAACGGCCCTGGCTGAAAAGCCCAAAATGATTGTAGCCGGAGCTTCCGCTTATCCACGTGACTGGGATTTTGCACGCATGCGGGAAATTGCCGATAAAGTGGGTGCCATCCTCATAGCCGATATTGCTCACCCTGCAGGCTTGATAGCCAGTGATTTGCTCAACGATCCCCTGCCTCATTGTCACATTGTTACCACCACCACGCACAAAACCCTCCGCGGACCCAGGGGTGGTCTCATTCTTATCGGGAAAGATATGGAAAACCCCTGGGGACTGAAAACTCCCAAAGGGGTGGTTAAAAAGCTTTCACAGGTGATAGACTCTGCCGTATTCCCAGGCACCCAGGGCGGTCCCCTGGAACATGTTATTGCGGCCAAAGCTGTTGCTTTTGCTGAAGCATTGGATCCTTCCTTTAAGGTGTATAGCCGCCAGGTGATGAAAAATGCACAGGCTATGGCAGAAGCTTTTGTGCGTAAAGGATACCATGTTACCTCCAATGGTACAGGAAATCACCTAATGCTTATTGATTTGCGTTCAAAGTTCCCTGAGATAACAGGTAAAAAAGTGGAAAATACCCTCGTGTTGGCTGATATTACCATCAATAAAAACATGGTGCCTTTCGACAGCCGCTCACCCTTCCAGACTTCCGGAATTCGTATTGGAACACCTGCTGTAACAACCAGGGGCCTGAAAGAGGAGCATGTGGTGCAGATTGTAGACCTCATTGATGAGGTGATATCCAACATTGATGATGAAAAAGCCATTGAAGGTGTACGTAAAAAAGTGAATGACTTGATGGGGCAATTCCCATTATTTGCCTGGTAGATAAAGGTTGTGTGACAAAACAAGCTTTTTTATGGCCATGGTGCCTGTGAATGTGTTGTTTTGTATAACAATTACCCCAAAAAAGCTGATGCAGGTTATTTTCAAATTTTCAGCTTTTTAAAACCGGGTAGTGTAATAAATTGAAAAACAGAAGTCAGTTTGCAGCTTTGAAATACACATTTGGGTATTTCAGCATTTGCCTGGCTTCTGTTTTGTTTTAGTGTAAATGGTATTGCTGTTATAGATTGGTACTTGGGGTGTAAGCCTGATGGGTGATTTTTGCCCAATCAACTTTGATACAAACATTTGGTGAAATATTACATATATCATTTGGTTTTGTCGTAAAAAAATAGCATTTTTACGTTTTGCAAACTACAAAAGCAATGAAGACACTATACCTGGTTCGTCACGCAAAATCTTCGTGGGAAGATTACTCAAAAGAAGACTACCAGCGGGAGTTGCTGTTAAAAGGGGTTAAACGTACAGAAAAAGTGGCTCGTTACCTTAAGGATAAAGAAGTTTATCCTGATGTAATTATTTCAAGTCATGCAGTGCGGGCTTTTGAAACAGCACGTATTCTGGCTGAAACACTCGGTTACCCGCTGAACAAAATTCTTTTGGATGAAAGTATGTATTTTTCAGGGGCAGATGCTATGTATAACATCCTGTCGGGTGTTGATGATACCAAAAACTCGGTAATGCTGGTGGGGCATAACCCTGACATGACCGGTTTTGCCAACCAGTTTTTGGAGCAAAAGCTTGATTACATGCCCACTTCTGCCGTTGTTGCTGTAAAGTTTCAGACTACGCGTTGGCATGAGATAATGCTTGCATCCCGGGAGGTTGATTTTACCCTTATTCCAAAAAATCTGTAACCACCACCATTTACCTTTTCTTTGCATGAAGGCCTTTCTTACTGATATCTTTCCGGCCACTGGTTCATGTAGTTTATATACATGTCAACTGTTTCATCTCCAGGTTCAGGCATAAAAAATCCCCATCTTAACAAAGGGGTGATTTTTATTTTACTATCTTGCAAAAAAAGAATGGATAATTGAAATTATTTTGCAGGTAAAATAACACTCCTATGACCAAAAAGGCCATTGCTCAAAACCGTGAAATAAGTTGGCTTTCGTTTAATGAAAGAGTATTGCAGGAGGCTGCCGACGAAAGAGTACCGTTGGTGGAAAGGTTACGTTTTTTAGGTATTTTTTCCAACAACCTTGATGAATTTTTCCGGGTGCGGGTGGCCACCTGGCGCAGGCTTTTGGATTTTCCGGATCCTGACCACAGCCTCAAGGAATCACCACAGAAGCTACTGCAAAAAATCGGGAAAATCGATGTGAACCAACAGAAAAGGTTTCTGGAAATATATACTTACCTGATCCAGAAGCTGGAACAAGAAAACATATTTTTGATCAATGAAAAGCAACTGACAGATGATCAGGGTGTTTTTGTTCGTCAGTACTTCAGAGAAAAGGTCAGATCCCATCTTTTTCCCATCATGATGAAAAAACTAAAAAGGTCTACCTCTCTGAAAGATAAATCCATTTACCTGGCTATTCATCTTCAACGAAAAGATAAAAGCATCAAAGACAATTATGCATTGATCAAGGTGCCTGTAATGGAGCAANCCCGGTTTTTGATACTTCCCAAAAANGAAGATAAAANNTATATTATGTTGCTGGATGATGTTATTCGGTATAACCTGGCCGATATTTTCCACATATTTGATTATGATAGTTTTGATGCCTATACCGTGAAAATAACCCGTGATGCTGAAATGGAGCTTGATAACGATGTTTCCAAAAGTTTGATGGAAAGAATGAGTGAAAGCCTCAAACAAAGGAAGAAAGGGCGACCTGTTCGTTTTGTGTATGATGCAGATATGCCCGATGAGATGTTGAAGTTACTGATGGAAAAGCTGAAAATTACCAAAAAAGATAATGTGATGAAAGGGGGCAGGTACCATAACTTTAAAGATTTTATGCGTTTTCCTAATGTGGGGGGAATTCACCTGGAATATCCACCCGCACCACCATTGCCCCACAAGCAACTTTCAGGAGTCAGGAGCATCCTGGCAGCTATCAAACAGCGCGATATTATGCTGCATGTGCCCTATCAAACCTTCCAGTACATCATTGATTTATTACGTGAAGCTTCCATTGACCCGGCTGTGAA
>SL_3KL_010_SEDDRAFT_10002512_pt1 | contig 16765 bp, 18 predicted proteins | sample SodLakKL_010_SED_2_FD_10381 | JGI IMG/M metagenome (IMG submission 10381) | reverse complement strand
CCCGGCCGTGAAGTTTCATCCGAAATGCGCGGGCCAAAATATTCCCTGCTGTAAGTTACTTCAGGCCATCCGTAGTTTTTGCCGGCTTCAAGCAGATTCAGCTCATCACCGCCTCTTGAGCCGTGTTCATTTGTCCATACCCGGCCGGTTTCATCATTCACGGCCAGGCCCTGATTGTTTCTATGGCCAAGCGTCCAGATTTCCGGCAGTGCCGATTCATCATCAGCGAAAGGATTATCCGCAGGAGCGGTTCCGTCTTCTTTAAGCCTGATAACTTTGCCCAGGTGAGAATCTTTTTTTTGCGCATATTCACGGCTCAGAATCCCGTCGATAGACTGTGGACGGTTGCCCCCATCTCCAACCGTCACTAACATAGTGCTATCCGGCAGCCAGGCTATTCTTGATCCAAAATGCTGATTGCCACTCTTCACAGGCAAAGCCTGAAAAATAATTTCAACATCCCTTAATTCACTCCCTTCATAAACTGCTTTTGCCAGAGCTGTCTGGTTTTCATCCTCATCACCGAAAGCAAAAGTAAAATAAATCAGTAAGTTTTCTTCGAAATCGGGGTGTAGCGAGATATCCAGCAGTCCACCCTGTCCATCTGCATAAATTTGAGGCAGCCCCCGGATCGGTTCAGGATCTAAAACTCCGTCTCTGACAATCCGAAGTCTTCCAGGTCGCTCGCTAATCAGCATATCACCGCCGGGCAGCCAAACCATCGCCCAGGGATGTTCAAGTCCGTCGACAATTAATTCCATATCCCAGCCTTCAGCTTCGGGAACATCACCACTCAACGGAACAGGCCCTTCGGGTGCTCTGCAGGATGTGAGAAGTGCGAATAAAATCAAAAACATGAAAATTTGGAAATGTTTCATCAGTTTTAATTGAGTTTGGGTTGATTATGAGCCTGCCTGTAAGAGTGTCTATAATTTGATAACTTTGCAAGACATTTGAACGTTCAAAATCAGCAATTTTTAATGTCTGAAAGTACGGAAATTAAAATCTCAGGAGTACTCGAAACCTGTCTCTATGTGGATAACCTGGAAGCTGCAGATGCTTTCTATTCTAAACTGCCGGGGCTGGAGCTGGTGGCAAAAGAAGAGGGGCGCCATATTTTTTATCGCTGCGGCCAAAATATGCTTTTGTTGTTTAATCCGGGGCATACTGCCATTGAGCAGACTGAAGTAAACGGCAACCCGATTCCACTGCACGGGGCTTCCGGCGCCGGACACATCGCCTTTTCGACAGATGAGAATAGCATTGATGGCTGGAGGGAATTTCTGGAAACGAACGACATCTCAATCGAGTCGGAAGTCACCTGGCCGAATGGCGCCGTTTCGCTCTACTTCAGAGATCCCGCCGGTAACAGCCTTGAAGTGGTGAGCCGCTCTCTTTGGGATGAATGATCACTGATTTTCTTTTAACAGAGCTGCTCCGTGTTCCAAAAGCTGTTCGGTGGTGCTCACAAATTTTTCGCCCAAAATCTTTTCCAGATCTGCTTTTGCCCGGCTGTACGCTTTCCCCATTTCGGTTGCAGTTTTTTTGCCATTTTCGCTTAGAACGATCAGGGCTGACCTGCCATCTTTCTCTTTAGAGGTCAACCCTTTTTTTTCAAGTTTTTTAATGAACCTTGTGATGGTTGACGGTGCCAGATTCATCTGTTCGGCAATCTCTTTTTGAGATAGTTTTTCATGTTCATGCAGCAATAGAAGAAGCTCTATATACGATGTGGCAAGTTCGTACGATTCAAAATAAGCATCAAAAAACTGGCTGATTTCGCGGCTGAAAGAATTTGTGGCTGAATGCATGGCTGGCAGGTAAAGTTAATGTGTACATACAATCAACAGAACTTTTCCCATTTAATCAAGAAAAACCTGTAGTTCTACTGGAAACTTATTGCATAATCTGATTGAAATGAATCGAATCAACTCTTGAAGAGCTGTGAAAAAAAAGTATCTAATTAATGGTAAGATAAAATTTTTGGGTTTTGGAGCTGACATTACTCAAGTAATATATTAATTCATGATATTTGGTCATATCGGTCTATAATCGGTTGTCTAAAAAACATTTACTTCCGAACTATAGCGTAGTGGTTGGATCGCTCATTTTCTAAATTTTTTTGTAAGGAATTATCAATAACCGGTTCTTACAAAGTAGAGCAATATGAAACACAAATCATGTGAATTGATGAACCAAAACGCCTCGAAGAGGCACAAGCAATAGCATGGGACAGAGTCCTATGTAAATCAAAAACAAATCCATAAACAGCTCCGTCCCAAAGAGGTCCCGACATGCCTGTCGGGAAAGGAGCGCAAGCCCGACAGACCACAGCCATGCCACAAGCCCTTTCAAAAGTCTATACCCATAACATATTCAGCACCAAGCATCGCAAACCTTTTATTGATAAAACCATAGAAAAAGGCCTGTTTGATTATCTCGGTGGAATATACAAAAGACTTGAATGCAACCCTGTTCAGATTGGAGGCCATAAAGATCATGTTCACATTCTTTGCCTGCTTTCCAAAAAAGTGACGCAGGTAAGATTGCTGCAGGAGGTAAAGCAGCGATCTTCCAAATGGATCAAGACAAAAGGAGAAAACTATTCCAATTTCTTATGGCAGAAAGGTTATGGCATTTTTTCAATAAATCCATCGCAGGTGGATGTGGTTTCCAGGTACATTCAAAATCAAGAACATCACCATCAGCATATGAGCTATAAGGAGGAGTTCATAAAGTTTCTGAGGAAATATAACATAGAATATGATGAGAGATATGTGTGGGATTAGGATGTGATTGTCAGGAATCCAAACTATTCATCCACAATAAATCTGATCAGAGAAGGCTTTCGCCCACTTCGGGGCTTTCCTCAATTGGCGACTTCAACTACATAGGACTCCGTCCTATGCTACTGCTTATGTCCCGTTGGGACTTTCTGTTGATTGTAAGATTATTGTGTACAGCACGAATGTTATAGGAAAAACAAGGCATCATTGCCAAAATAATGTAACTCTATTGGGTTTACCGTCCTGTCAGCTGAAGCCTTAGCACAGACCTGCCTATGCTGAAACCGCTGCGTGTCGAAGCAATTCGATGCGTAGACTTAAAGCTGCTTTGGCAAATACTGGTTCGCTATTAATTTACTCTTCTGAGCAGATTTGAAAATAAAAGATTTTCCCCAGCCGCACTTTTTTCGTATGATTTGAAGACCATGAGTATAAAATCCTTCTATCACGACAAAACCATTCTGATCACCGGGGCGGCCAGCGGAATCGGCAAACGGTTTGCTGAAAAAGTATCTGAAATTGCACGTACAAATCTCATTCTGTGGGACAGAAATCCAGACATTCTTGAAGAGGTCAAAAATGACCTGTCTGAACGAGCAGACGTACATTTTGCCGGTATTGATATTTCCGATTCTGAACGGATACAGCTCGAAGCGGACCGGCTCATCAAACAAAAATTACTTCCCGATATTATCATCAATTGTGCCGGTATCGTTATTGGGAAATACTTTCGCGATCACCAGCCGTCAGAAATTGAACAGACACTTCAGATCAATACGGCAGGAAGCATGTATGTTGCCCATGCATTTCTCGATGCCATGATTCAGCGTAAATCCGGCCACATTGTGAACCTGGCATCTGCTTCGGGATACATTGGCAACCCCAGGATGAGTGTATATGCGGCAAGCAAATGGGCTGTGATAGGGTGGAGTGAATCACTACGGATTGAAATGGAAAAGCTGAAAACTGGAATTCAAGTCACCACCGTAATTCCAAGCTACATCAACACCGGGATGTTTGACGGGGTGAAAGCCCCCCGGCTCGTACCCATCCTGGAAACCGATGAACTCGTGGATAAAATGATCATCGGAATCGCCAAATCAAAAAAAGAGATCAAAGCACCGTACATGGTTCGTTTTGTTCCGTTTTTGAAATCCATTCTTCCATCCGCAGCCTTCGATCGCCTGGCCGGGGGCATGCTTGGAGTATATTCTTCAATGGACACATTTAAAGGACGCACACCAAAAAATTCATGAAACTATCATCTGCAATACTTCAGCAAAAAAAGGCATTCCGCGACGGCATTAACCGATCAGCAAAAGTGCGTAAAGAACATCTGAATAAACTTAAAACCGTTGTTCTTGAAAATGAAAAAAAGCTTTGTGATGCCATAAATCAAGACCTCGGCAAACCCTATGCCGATGCCTATGTAACCGAAATTTATACGGTTCTCCAGGAAATCGATTTTCACCTGAAACACCTCGATAGCTGGATAAAACCGGAAAATGCCGGAAATATCATGGCTACCTTTCCATCAAAAAGCCAGATTTACAAACAGCCATTTGGCACTGTACTGATTATTTCTCCCTGGAATTATCCTGTACATCTCGCCCTGATGCCTGTGATTGGCGCAATTTCCAGCGGAAACACGGTTGCGCTGAAACTTTCTGAACATTCGCCGAATACCTCTTCGCTTATTGGTGAACTACTCCGCCGGGAATTTGATGAGAAATTGATCTCCGTATTTGAAGGCGGTGTGGAAACGGTGCAGGAACTCCTGAAAGAACCCTTCGACAAAATCTTTTTTACCGGCAGTACACAGGTGGGAAAAATTGTGATGAAAGCCGCTGCCGAACAGCTCATTCCGGTTACTCTGGAGCTTGGCGGAAAAAGTCCGGCCATTGTTTACAAGGATTCTAATGCCGATGTAGCCGCGCGCCGCATCTGGTGGGGAAAGACAATGAATGCCGGACAAACCTGTGTAGCTCCCGATTATGTTCTTATACATGAATCGCTGGCTGATGATTTTGTAGAAGAGAGCAGAAAAGCTTTACAGTTATTTTTCAGGGATCATTTACAACCGGGCGAAAATTATCCGCAGATTATTAACGACAAACATTTTGGCCGCCTTGTTAAGCTGATAGAAAATTCCGAAATCATCTTTGGCGGCACATCAACCCCTGAAACCCGATGCATTGAGCCCACACTGATTCGCGCCGGCTGGGATGATGAGATCATGCAGGATGAAATTTTTGGCCCGCTGCTGCCGATGATTACCTTCACCGATGAGGATTCATTCATAGAAAAACTGCAGGACAGGCCTTCGCCGCTGGCCCTTTATCTTTTTACGGATGATGCTGATTTTCAAAATTCCATCATTGAGCAGGTACCATTTGGCGGCGGCTGTATCAACGATACGATGGTTCACCTCGGAAATCCCAACCTGCCATTTGGCGGCGTGGGGAAAAGCGGAATGGGCGCCTACCACGGTAAGTACAGTTTTGATACATTCAGCCGTGAACAGTCCATACTGAAAAAGCCATTTTGGCCCGATCCCGACCTTCGCTATCCGCCATACGATGAAACCAAAATTACGTGGTTTAAAAGGCTGTTTTCGTGATTTAGAATCTATGTATTTCAGGGAAATAAGCCATTGGAAGAAGTTGACAAAAAGCAGTTGACAGTTGACAAATTTGACCAACTGTCAACTTTATATCGACAACATGTTGGTATTAACGGCGCTTCAAGCGCCTAAACCAAATAGACACCTGGCCCATGAGTTCAAAAAAATACAGAGCACTGGTTGCCGAAAAGAAAAACGGGCATTTCATCCAGTCAGTTAAATCACTTGAGACGGATAAACTGCCGGATAACGGCCTGTTGATTCGCGTTCATTACTCATCCCTTAATTACAAAGATGCCCTGTCGGCAACCGGCCACAAAGGGGTCACCAAAAACTATCCGTTCACGCCCGGCATCGACGCGGCCGGCGTGATTGAAAAAAGCAGTGACGATCGATTCAGCCCCGGAGATAAAGTAATTGTGACCAGCTACGATCTTGGAATGAACACCCCGGGAGGATTCGGGCAGTACATTTCTATTCCGCCTGACTGGGCCATTCTCCTGCCCGGCGGCCTTACCCTAAAAGAGAGCATGATGATCGGCACCTCGGGTTTAACTGCGGCTATTGGGGCAGAGAAAATCATCAGCCAAAACATCAAACCTGAAGACGGCGAGGTGTTGGTTACCGGGGCAACCGGGGCTGTGGGTTCTTTTGCCGTGGCTCTGATGGCGCACCTTGGATTCAGTGTTATAGCTGCAACTGGCAAGACGGGCCAGGCCGGTTTTTTAAAAGGGCTTGGCGCCAGTCTGGTGGTTCACCGCGATGAAATTTCTGATGTTGATTCACGGCCGCTGCTGTCCTCGAAATGGGCTGCCGCCATCGATACGGTGGGCGGCAAAATGCTGGATGCGGTAATCCGCCAAACCGGGCACAACGGCGTGGTTGCCTGCTGTGGCAATGTGCTTGGTAATGAGCTCCACACCAATGTGCTGCCCTTTATTTTACGCGGAGTGAGCCTGGCGGGAATCGACTCCGGAATTGCACACATGGCCGACCGCCTCCGTATCTGGAACCGTCTGTCAACAGACTGGAAACCTGCATCTTTACATCAACTTTACCGTGAATGTTCGCTGGATCAACTCCCGGAGCAGATCGGAAAAATTTTACGCGGCGGCCAGGTTGGGAAGGTTTTGATAAATTTGGCTTAACCAGCCCTGACTGAGGACAAGACAGGCTTTAACTGATGAGTATTATCCGCTAATCATGTGTGGCAGTAAGCTTTTTTCAGCAAATTCTGGGGAGCAGTTCGCCGCTGGCTTGGGGAAGCACTCTTTTGCCGCCGATGATACTGCTTAAAACCACCTGGCGGGGATGCTCTTCTGTGATGTTACCGATGATTGAAGCCTCCTTTCCAAATTGCCAGTTTTTTACGGTTTCAAGAAACTGTTTTGCAATGGCAGAGTCAACAACGGCAATAAAAAGACCCTCGTTGGCTACAAATAGCGGGTCAAGGCCCAGCATTTCGCAGGCGCCGGCTACCTCTTCGTCAATTGGAAGATTTTTTTCAAACAGATCAATGCCGAACCCGCTCTGTCCTGCAATTTCGTGAAGTACTGTGGCAGCTCCGCCGCGTGTGGGGTCGCGCATCAGGTGAATGGCATCCCCGAATTTATCCACCAACTGATTGCAGATGGTGTGCAGCGGACGGGTATCGCTTTTGAGCTGTGTTTCGAACTCAAGTCCTTTTCGTTTACTCATGATGGCGATTCCGTGCCGGGCAAGCGGACCACTCAAAATAATGGCATCACCTTCCCGGATACTTTTTACTCCCATTTTTGCTTTTGGGTGAACATATCCAATCCCGGTTGTATTGATGAATATTTGATCTCCCTTTCCGCGCTCAACCACTTTGGTGTCGCCGGTTACAACCTTTAAACCGGCTTCAGCACATGCCTCGCGGATGGATACCAGTATCTGCCAGAAATCGTCCATTTTGAGGCCTTCCTCAAGAATAAAAGAAAGTGAAAGAAAAGAAGGCCGGGCGCCGCAAACAGCCATGTCATTCACGGTTCCGTTTATTGCAAGATCACCGATAGTTCCTCCGGGGAAAATGATTGGCGAAACAACAAAACTGTCTGTACTGAAGGCCACGCTGCCATTCAGGCTGAGAGTGGCCGCATCATCCTGCTCTCGAAGCCACTCATTATCTAAAAGTGAAAAAACTCCTTTTTTCAGTAAATTCTGAGTCAGTTTACCGCCGCCGCCGTGGCCAATGGTGATGGTGTCGAAATCCATTTCGGGCATCGGGCAGGACAGTTGAAAATCGAGTTTTTTGCTCATGACTGCATTTTGTATTGATAATAGGCCGCACATGCCCCTTCGCTGCTGACCATGGGTGCGCCCAGCGGATGCTCGGGAGTGCATTTACTACCAAAGTGGGGGCACTCCGGCGGTTTGATTTTTCCTTTCATAATGTCTCCGGACAGACACTCCGTATCAACAGTTTCGGGTATTTTAATATCCTTGAATTTGATGGCAGCATCAAAATCAACGAATTCTTCTTTCACAAAAAGACCGCTAAGCGGTATTTCACCAATTCCCCTCCAGTCTCTTTTGCGGTACTCAAACACTTTTTTCACAAGCTCAACAGCCTGACGGTTGCCCTGGTTACTCACTACACGTTTGTATTGATTTTCGAGCCGGTGCTCTCCATTTTCAAGCTGCGATATCACCATCCAGATTCCCTCAAGCAGATCCACTGGCTCAAACCCGGTAACAACCACCGGCATTTTCCATTTTTCCACAAGAGGTTCGTATTCGCTTAATCCCATCACGGTGCAGACATGTCCTGCAGCCAGAAATCCATGAACCTGTGTGTCTGTGTCATCCATGATGGCTTCCATGGCAGGGGGCACCATCACGTGTGCGCTCAGAATGGAATAGTTGGTGAGTTGAAGCTGCTTTGCCCGTACAACCGACAACGCATTGGCAGGCGCGGTTGTTTCGAAGCCAACAGCAAAGAAAACAACTTCACGATCCGGATTCGACCTGGCAATCTCAACGGCCTCAAGCGGCGAGTAGAGAATGCGCACATCCCCGCCCGATGCACGTGCCTTTTGTAAACTCATTTCTGTGCCGGGCACACGGAGCATATCGCCGTAAGAGCACAAAATTACATCATGTTCCAGGCAGAGTTCAACAGCCTTGTCAATCAAAGAAACAGGTGTTACACAAACGGGACAGCCCGGCCCGTGAATCATCCGGACCTGATCGGGAAGCATATCTAAAATACCGTGGCGCACCAGGCCATGTGTTTGTCCACCGCAAACTTCCATGATGTTCCACTGCCGGGTCACTGTTTTGCTGATGTTGTTCAGCAGGGTTTTTACAATAGCTGCATCTCGAAATTCAGACAGATATTTCATGTTACTCTCCGGAGAACTCTTCTTCGGGATTCAGTTCATCCAATTCTCCCATTTCCTTCAGATATTTCAGAGTTTCCATGGCTTCTTTTTCATCGATTTTGCTTAGTGCCACACCTACATGCACCAGCACGTAGTCATCAACTTCGGCTTCCGGCAAAAAGCAAAAATTAACTTCGCGGAGAATACCGCCGAATGAAACCTTTCCTGGAAGATTGGTTTCATCATCAGAGGGTTCGAGGGAGACAACTTTTCCGGGAATAGCCAGGCACATGGTTCAATCTTTTTAGTCTGATTAAAAATTTTGTCTGTTTATTACAATACAAAAAAAAGATATCAATCGCTTAATACCCTCACCTGAAACCTGAAATTCATGGATTCTAAGAAAGATTTTTTCAGAAGAAAGAGGGTTTTTTTATCATAAAAAGAAAAACCACCTGCTGTTATGTCAATGATTGAATTTCAGGTTGGTACAGACTTTCGAAGTCTTACTGGTTTTCATAAAACATTGGCTAATTTTCTTTGTCATACCTTTTAGTTGAGCTGATGAAGACTTCGGAAGTCTCATATGAACAATGATTATTAATACAATACTACAGAAAATGTTTATGTCATTACCGAATTCAATAAAAAATATTTTACAAGAAGATCACGGAATTGAAATCACTAATACAAGTACGACATCAGGCGGCAGTATTAACCGTGCTTACCGAATTACCGCAAAACAGGGTGAATTTTTTTTGAAGTATAACTCTTCGGCTCCGGCTGATTTTTTTGAAAAAGAAGCTCATGGGCTGCAAGAGTTAAAACGTGCAGGAAGCCGGCTCAGAATTCCGGAGGTGATTGCTGTGAGCAAACCAAACAATAGCACTCCCGGTTTTTTATTGATGGAGTGGATTGATGAAAGCCGCAGCGGGGATTCTGCCTTGTTTGGCGCTGAACTTGCACGGCTGCATCAGACCCGGCGGGAAAGTTTCGGACTGGATACCGATAACTACATTGGCAGTTTATATCAGCAAAACGGGAATTATGATGATTGGGTGGACTTTTTTGTTGAAAAACGGATTGATCCTCAGCTAAAACTTGCATTCGACTCAGGCAAACTCTCATCAGGTATACAATCACATTGGAATCGACTTGCCGCCCGGCTTTCCGGAATGATGCCCGCATGCAAGCCCTCGCTTCTGCACGGAGATCTTTGGGGCGGAAACTACTTGTTTGATGAGAGCGGCACAGCCGTTTTGATTGATCCGGCTGTGTATTACGGACATCCGGAAATGGACCTGGCTTTTTCAAAAATGTTTGGCGGCTTTGACCGGGGATTTTATGAAGGATACGAATCTGAATCTCTGCTGGAACCGGAATTTACTGATCGTGTACCGGTCTACAATATGTATCCGCTGCTGGTGCACGTTAACCTGTTTGGCGGGCACTACACTTCTCAGTTTCAAAGATTTATCCAAAAATTTTGAAAAATAAAAAAGCCTTTCAGTTAAAAACCGAAAGGCCCGAAAAAAAGCTTACTGACAAAAATTTATTTTTTCTTGTCTCTTAATTTCTTAATTGCGTACGCGCCACCCGCAGCAGCAAGCAATCCTAAGCCGCCATCAATGGGTACCTGTTGTGGTTTATCTGGCGGCGGGGGTGGTTGTGCGCTTACAAGATCAGGTAAAATCAGAATCAGCCCCGTTATAACAGTAAGTGCAAGTAATATATAAATAGCCGTTTTCATGGTAAAAAAATCTGTTTGAAACAAAGTATAATCAATACTAAGGCATTTTTCCAAATATTTTGTTGTTGAAAATCAGTTTTTTGGGTGTAATTAAGATTGGTGCTCATATTATCCTGCATCATACTGTACTATTAACAAACGTTAAATCTTCTCACTCTTCATTATAGATTTTTTTAACAAACAAGAAATCGGAATAAAAAATATCTATTTTAGGTACATGATATTTAAATAATGCAAATAACTCAGACGTTGTCTGCATTAAATGTCGAAGGACTTGCTTTCATGCTTGCACTGCAAGTTGAAAAGGCCTCCTCATGAGAATTGGGGGGGCTTTCTTTTTTTGTGCTTCCTGAGAAAAAATATGCACAACAGCCTTCAAAATATTTTTGATATGCGCCACAACAGTCAAACTTATTTCAGGAGAATATCAAACAAAAAGAGAGATGATAAAAGCCAAAGCTGCCCACCTGTGCCTTTGGCAACCTGTACCTTTGGTAAAACGTTTTAGAAAATTTTAAAATCTTAGTTTCAGAAGGTTCAGAGCTGAAGATTACTCTTTTTTTGAAAATCCCTCCATTCGCTCAGTCGGGATGATAAGCAATAGTTCTGATTTCAGCTAATAAAAAAAAGACATTGCATTGGATACGTACAAAAATGTCTGCTGATCAGGTCACTCCAAAATAATTTGAGGTTTTAGCTCAAAATTTTTTTCTCGGCGTTGTTACTATCTTGAAATGCCTTTAGAGTGCCAGAGCTTAAGCTTGTACGCAGAATCATTATTCAAATAGAATGGCCAAAAAATGAGATAACTCCTCCAAAATAATTTTTATTTAAAAATAGAGTGGGAATTTGCATATTCCATAATTCAGGACATAATTTAACTTAGCTAATAAAAACCATGAAATATTCAATATCTGAAAGATATAACACTGTTGTAATTACGTTTAAGGGGAAAGTAATGGGCGGGCCTGATGCCACGGCCTTTCATGAGGAAATTAAAAACCTGATCGATAATGGGAAAACCAATGTTGTGGCCGATCTCAGTAAAGTGAATTTTATGAATTCTTCCGGCCTTGGTATTTTAATTTCTGCACTGACAAGCCTGCGAAATGGCGGTGGTGACCTGAAAATTTCAGGGGCATCAGACCGCATTGAAAGCCTTCTGATTGTTACTAAACTGATTACTGTATTCGACCATTACAAATCGCTCGACGAAGCCGTTGAAGCCTTTAACGCCTGATTGATTAGTTTATAAACCGGAATTGTACCTTCTCAGCATAGCAATTCCGGCTACAAATTAATCATCAAATATGTTTTGATACATCGGGCTTTCGGTTTCAAACATTTTCCCGTTCAGATATCTGTAATGGCGATCCATCTGTTTAATCTGAGCATGATCATCTTCATCAAGTGAGATGTTCATGCTGTTGATGTTTTCCTCTATTCTTCCCGGATTGGTCGATTTTGGTATTACTATCGTATCGCGTTCAACTGCCCATTTAATTAAAATCTGGGCGGGCGTGGCGTTGTGTTTTACGGCAATGCCGGTGATGATTTCATTTTCCAGGAGCGAAGGCTCGTTCTCTGCCTTTATTGAATCGGGCCGGTCCATACTTCCCAGGGGAGAATAGGCAGTTATAAAAATGTGCTTTTCTTTACAATAGCTGAGCAGATCGTTTTGCTGTAAATAAGGATGCAACTCAACCTGGTTCATCTCCGGCACTTCACCGGTTTCATTAATCAGCTTTTCAAGCTTGTTGATGCTGAAATTAGAAACACCGATATGTCTGACCAAACCCTCTTTTTTAGCCTCTGCCATAGCATGCCAGGTTTCACTTAACGGCGCCTCTTCCGGGGATAAAAAATCCTCATCTTTTTCAGGAATTCCCTGCAGACCGGGACGAAAAGCTAAAGGCCAGTGTATCAGATAGAGGTCCAATTCATCCAGCTTTAAATCCTTCAGGGTCTGTTTGAGGGCGGGAATTACATCTTCTCTCTTATGCTCCGTATTCCAGAGTTTCGAAGTAACCCAGACATCTTCCCGATTCAATTCACCTTTCGAAAATGATTCTTGAAGAGCCTCTCCCACTTCAGCTTCATTGCCATAAACCGCAGCACAATCAATATGACGATAGCCAACATCAAGCGCTGCCTTTACTGCTTTTCCAACCTCGCCGGGATCCGACTTCCATGTGCCGAGCCCGATTGCATCAATAGTATCTCCGTTTTTGAATTTGAACTTTTTCATAATCTCAATTGGTTTATTTCGGTTCAGATAAAAGTGGTTAATCGTATTTTAGATTTTAAGCAGTCTGTTCTACATCTAACAAAGTATTAAGTTCTTGTGTTTCAGGTTGGTAGATTTTTCCAAAAAGAGAACTACCGGCGAAAACTTTGAGATTGGTCTACTGTTTCAAGAAAAATCTGATGTTCAGTCCTGAACTTCCAGTAAATCCAGCTCTGTCATTTTGTCGAGCAATTGCTGAACTTCTTTTCTGCACTGATCCTGGCCAACATCAAATTCCTCTAATAACTGGTTGCATAATCCACCTGCTGAGGACGGCTTATCCAATAATTCCCAAACTCTTGTTGCTACAGGATTCATGGAAAAGTATTTGCCTTTATCTATGTCCATCATCACAAGCTGATCTTCAAGCTTGCTTGAGATAACATCCGGTTTGCGCTGATAGATTTTTTGTTTTTGATCGCTCATGTGTTACAACATTTTGGTATTTATGATTTAGCAACTGCCCGATAGATATATCCAAAAGGACGAAAAAGATAAAAAGCTGTTTTGTAAGGCGGAATCCATTTGTAATTCAGATCGGTCTGGCAGATCGTCAATACTTTAAGAAGATCTATTTTATATTGAATTTTCTTTGACAATGCCATTTTGTTAAAAATAGATATTAAGGTGTGCCGGATTGTGTCTCCCACTTCATCCGATTCCCGGATAACCTCTTGCTTTGAGAATGCCACAAATTTTTCCACATTCGCGTTTTGATCCGGCAATGTTTTTCCATCCGGAAAATATTCTTTAAGCATGGCATTACAGACATCCACAAACCGTTCGGCTTTCAACTCCTTTACGAGAGCGTTAAAATGTTCTTCATCAAAAGAATACCGCATTAGCAATTCATGAACATCAACCAGCCATTTTAACCGAAACCAGGCGTGAATGCTGCCGTGAATGGCAAGGTACAACAGCTCCAATTCGATGTTGAATCGCTTGAATGGTTTGCCTGCAAACTCAGTCGTTTCCGTATTCTTTTTTATAATGTCCCAAATTTTTTTATGATTGGCTAACCGATTATTAAACAGCCGCCAATGTACTTCAATCAAAATGCCGCTTTCGGTATTGAAAAACCCAAGCTGATTTGTGATGTGCATGGCAACCTGCTTTCGTTTACGTGAATCCGGCCATTCAAAATAACGCGATTCAAACCCCATCTGCACCAACATTTCATTCAGCAGATCAACCGATTCGGGCTCTACCAGGATATCAAAATCGTTCATCAGCCTGAAGGTAGGGTCGCCATAAATCCTGTCGGAAAGAATCGGCCCCTTCAGCACGATAAACCATATACCTCGAGTACGAAGTTTAGAAGTAAAGTCCTGGAAAAACCGCAGTCTATGCATCTGCTTTAGTTTTTCATCTGTAAAACTTCCACTCTTATTTTCACCCAGAAGGCGGTCAATCTGCTGATGAGACAGACGATGGCGTTTAAAAAGTATTTGGCGGGATAGATACACCGGGCGTTTTCAAAATTTCAGATTTCAAGTATTAACCACCACAACTTAAGTATTAATCCTGAGTCTTTGAATACCCACTTGAACCTGAGTTTGATTTAAAAATAAAATAATGTGGATCAGACTGTTCAAAAAGTTCACAGAAAATTATTTTTCATCTTCGAAACAGCCATCCTGCATCCAAATCTTTCAGGGGGTTGTGATGAATTTCGATTCAATTCTAACACATCACCACAAAGTTTCCTTCAGCCCCATATATTTTTGTGCTGGCTGAGTATCAAAAAATTCCATTTCTTGTTAACTGCACCTTGCGGATCTCTGTTCGTCGATTTTTTAAAGCTTTAAATTTGAAAACAAAAATAATTCACATATTTACCTGCCTGCTAATCTGCTTATTCATTTTCAGCGATGTCTTCTCACAAAATGTTGTTTTGAATGAAATTATGGCGTCCAATAACGCCACCATCGCGGATGAGGACGGCGACTATCCCGACTGGATTGAAATTTATAATTTTGGGGATGAATCAATAAATCTCTCCGGCTTCGGCCTCTCGGATGATTACGACAACCCCTTCCGCTGGGTATTTCCCGACACCACCATCGGCGCCGGTGAGTTCATGCTGATATGGGCATCCAACAAAGACCGGGCCGATCCCGGCGGTGAGCTTCACACCAATTTTGCCATCGATTCTGATGGAGAAGAATTGTTGTTAACCCGCACCGACAGCACCCGCATCGACGAGCTTCCGCCCACCGAAATTCCAACCGATATCTCCATTGGCCGGCAGCCCGACGGTACGGGAGAGTGGGTTTTTTTTGATGATCCCACACCCGGCGGTCCCAACACCACAGAAAGCATCAGCGAACTGCTTGAGCCGCCCGTGTTCTCCCATCAGCCCGGATTTTACACCTCCGGGTTTGATCTTGAAATCACCCATCCCGATCCGGATGTTACGATTTATTTCACAACAAACGGCTCGGAGCCAACGACGGATTCAGAAATACTATCAGGCACGATTTCTATTCGCGACAGAACAGCCGAACCGAATAATTTCTCTGCCATTCCCTCCAATTTTATTCCTGGTGGCACCCGTGCATGGATGGAACCGGAGCCCAATCAGAAAAAAGGCACCGTTGTTCGGGTTAAAGCTGTTAAATCTGGCGCATGGCCGTCCTCAGCAACCTCCACCTATTTTGTATTTCCGGAGGGAAACGATGCCTACACGCTGCCGGTTGTTTCCATCGCAACCGACAGCCTGAACCTTTTTGGCCATGATGAGGGCATCTACGTGCCCGGGCGAACTCACAGAACCGGAGATCATGCCACCGGAAATTATGTTCAGCGGGGGGAGGAGTGGGAGCGCCCCGGCCATCTCGAATTTTTTGATGATACCGGAAATCCGGTGTGGAGCCAGGGATTGGGCCTTCGCATCCACGGCGGATTTACCCGCAGATTTACTTTAAAAAGCCTTCGCCTCTATGCACGAAATATTTATGGCGACAACCGTTTCAACTATCCGGTTTTTCCTGATCAGCCCTAAGACAGCTACAACCGCCTGATTCTGAGAAATTCGGGCAACGATTTCGGGTTCACCATGTTTATGGATGCCGCTGCGCAGGCTTTGCTCAGTCATCTCGATCTGGACATCCAGGCGTACCGGCCGGCCGTGGTTTTCATCAACGGAGAGTACTGGGGCATTCATAACCGGCCTGAGCAGTCAGTTCACGCTCTCGCACAGCGAACGCAAGAAAACCTCGGTATTTAACATTTTTTGCCAAGCGTATCGGCGCAGCAGTCGAAAAATCGAAGAAATCATAACAAAGTTTATCGCCATTATTTAAACATATACAAGCAGGACAAAAGCCATCTCATTATGAATTTTCAGGTAATGTCAGCCTGTTTGAGCGGGACAGGTAAGCTGTTCGAGTTCTCCATCTGAAATGAGCGCCACATGCGCCGCCTGCAGGTGATTCATGAAGCTGTCCATCAATTCCTGGAGTTTTTTCGTAATCCCAGCAAACTGCCCCAGTCCTCGTTTGCATTTGAGGACTTTGCTGGATTGCACCACAACCTCCGCCCGGAGAGTGCGCTCGCCTTTGTCATACAACTTGAGGGTGATCTCCCTAAAGTGGATTTTAAAAATTGTCAAGTTGTAATAAAGTGTCTCGAGTAGTACTTTCAGGCCAGATGAGCCCGCTTTTTTGCGGCGGAAATGGGTACGATATTTGCGTCCAAAGATGGTTTTCAGTTTTTTGATATCCAGATTTTTCCGGGTCAAATCGATCAGGTTTTGGTAGACCTGATCTAACTGACTGCCTCTTTTGAAAAGCAGATTCCGAGAGTATTTTATCTGATCGAATACTTATAGGCAACCCCACTTTGGGCCTGCTCCTCGTAATGCAGAGCAAACCAATCGGGTAGGAGGCGGCTCGCGCCGCCGTCCCCCCACACCACCTGGCATACTCTCGTACCAAGGCGGTTTCCATTACTTCAGCACTGTCATTCTTGCGT
>SL_3KL_010_SEDDRAFT_10002511_pt1 | contig 16767 bp, 14 predicted proteins | sample SodLakKL_010_SED_2_FD_10381 | JGI IMG/M metagenome (IMG submission 10381) | reverse complement strand
CGTTCCCGCGTTGTAATAGAATAAACCCATTCCCGTAAGCAGGCACATTCCACCGAAAACACCAAGGTAGAGGTAGAGGTTGCCGGCGCTGAAAGCTTCCCTGTCCTGGGTATGAACTACCAGCACATATGAGGCCAGTGACATAATTTCAAAGAATAGAAGCAGGGTNAGCAAGTCTCCGGCCAGGGGCACGCCGATTGTGCCAGAAAAAGTTAACATAAAGAAAGCAAAAAAGCGGCCGCGGTTTTCTTCATGGTTCATGTATTCAATGGCAAAAATGGTGGCAGCCAGCCAGATAAAAGCGATAATCAGGGCAAATAAAAATCCGAATTCATCTACCCTGAATAAAAAATTATAGGGAGTGACAATCATCGGAATCTTGAAGATAAGCTCCTGACCTGCACTTACATATTGGTACATCATTACGACTGCAGCCAGGGTTCCTGCACTGCCGATTAATGACCAGCTGTTGCGCCACCAAACGGTATTCAGGGCAAACATAATCATAATAAAAGATAGCAGGGGTATTAGAACAGCTGCTAGTGGAAGATAAGATTGTATTTCGTGCGGCATCGTTAATTACCTCCTGTAGAGAACAGGTATTCAGCAATACTTTGTAGGTATGGTACAGTTAGCTCAAGGTTAATGCCAACGATTATACAGCCGATAACCAGGACTAATATCGGTATAAGCATTGAGAGCGGAGCTTCCGGTCCTTTTTCTTTCTTAAAGTTACCCTCTTTAAAGAATGCAGCTATGACTATTGGTAGAAAGTACCCGGCATTTAGCAGGGCACTGCCGATTAAAACTGCAACGAAGATTGGTGCTCCTGCTTCAAGACTGCCTTGCATTAGGTACCACTTGGAAATAAAGCCGTTTACCGGTGGTATACCTATCATACCGATTGCCGCTATTGTAAAAGCGGCCATGGTCAAAGGCATCTGTTTTCCAAGACCGTTTAGATCGCTGATCTTTTTCTTGCCGGTGACGGTAATAATTGCACCTGCACAGAAGAAGAGGGTTATCTTTAAAAGGGCATGATTTAGGATGTGAAGTAGGCCACCGGTTAGGCCGATTAAGTTAAATAAGCCAGCTCCCAGGGTTATATAGCCCAACTGGCTGATTGTTGAAAAAGCAAGCCTTCTTTTCAAGACATCCTGCTGCATGGCAATGATTGAAGCAACCAGGATAGTCACAGAAACCAGGGCTGCTACAAAAAAGCCAAGGTCCAGGCCAACCAGGGCCAAAATGCCGAATACGGAGTACATCACGCGAATAATACCGAATATACCCGACTTAACAACAGCAACTGCATGAAGCAGGGCGCTGACCGGGGTTGGTGCAGCCATGGCTGAGGGCAACCAGGCATGCAGCGGCATAATAGCTGCCTTTACACCAAAGCCGATAATGAAGCAAATAAAAGCGATTTGCCACTGCAGTTGAGATCCACTTGATAAATCGACAATACCCCCCTGGGCAAATTCCAGGGTTCCGGCATTGCCGAATGTTAGAATCAAGCCGATCAGGATCATACCTGCACCCAGAAAACTGTACATCAAATAACGGATACCTGCAGTTTTAGCTTCTTTATTACCCTCATGTATAACCAGTGGGTAGGTGAAGATTGTCAGGAATTCATAAAAAAGATAAAGAGTCAGAAGGTTAGCTGAGAATGCAATACCCATGGTCATACTTAAGGATAAGAGGTAGAAAATATAGTAACGTCTCCGGTTATGCTCATGTGCCATGTAACCGGTTGAATACAATACGGCAAAAAACCATAAAATGCCGGCGACCCCCGCAAATAGTGCTGCAAATGGTTCAAGGCGCAGCTTAATCTCCAGCCCCGGGGCAATCTGGTGGATCATGATTTCCCACCCGCCGTAGTGGTAGAAATAATAGAGAACAACCACTGTTGCTGCAGCGCTGACCAGGCTGATAATTACAACCAGTGGATTGCGAATATTATCTTTGCCCTCGGGTATAAAGGCTGACAGTAAAGCTCCAATGAAAGGAAATAGGATGAGGAAAATTGGCAAGTAGTGTATGTTATCCATGGTTAACTAGTCCTTTCCTTACAGCATTGACAACTAGAAAACTCCTGCTCCATCAAATGATTCTATAGTACAGCGGTATTCTTAACAGTATTATCTTATTCATTTCCATTAAGATCTGATTCCTGCTGCTGCATTTCTTTCAGCTTTTGTTTTTCAAGCCTCTTTTGTCTCTTCAGCTCTTTTTCTTGTTCTTCTATTTCTTTTTGACTGGTTGCTGTGGTGCCCCACACCAACATTATAGCTACTACTGTTACAAAGAGCACCGTTGACTCCATCAGGGTATCGTAGCCCCTGTAGTCAAGCAGTACGTTTGAAACCAGGTTTGTACCGCCGCTTTCTTCTACGCCTTGATAAACATATCGCTCCCAGACAAAATTGAAAGGAGGGTTATCAGGATTACCATAAACAGGCATTTCGGTTACTGCCAGCATTAACATGAAGGCGATCATGGATACCAGGACAAATGACATGGCAAAAAATAAATATCTCTGGATTTTCACTGAGGCCGCCTCCCAACCTTAGTTACTACGGTAACCATCAAAACAGTTAAGCCGATACCGATTGCCGCTTCAGTTATAGCCAGGTCAGGTGAATTAAGCTGCTGCCAGACCAGGGACATGATCATACTGTATGCACCGAATATAATGACGATATAGAGCAGGTCATTAAATATAAAAATGGAAAGAGCTGTTGCAAGTAGTAAGATTAGTAACAAAAACATAACAATATCAACCATCAGCTGTTTCCATCTCCTTTCTTGATTTCCTCCACCCTTTGCCTGCGTCTGCGGCGCTGGGAAGCGACATAATCATTAATTAAATAGCTTCCTTCAACCATCGGTGTGCCCCTGTTGTAGGCAGTTTTGGCAATAAGATGGGTAACGATCGGGTTAATTGTGGCAATCATAACCCCGATTAAAATTAACTTGGTTATGTTAGTGACATCCATGATTAAAAGCATTAAACCGATTAGTACTAATCCTGCTCCGAGGGTGTCGCACTTGCCCATGGCATGCATGCGGGTGTAAACATCAGGCAGGCGCAGCAGGCCAATAACCCCTACTACCAGGAAAAAGAGGCCACCCATCAGAAAAAAGATTGCAATATATTCAAGTACCATTAAGATTCACCCCGCTTTGTGGCTTGGTAACAAAACTTGCTATACATTAAATAATATGTCCTTCCCTGAGCAGTTTTAGAATACACAGGGTGCCGATAAAAGCTCCCAATACAAAGACGAAGGCTACATCAATATAATAAAAACTGCGGTCTATATAGGCAAACAACAGGATAATAATTACAACATTTGTAGTAATAATATTTATTGCTACAACCCGGTCAAGTACTGTTGGTCCGAAATAGGCTCGAATAATTGAAATTAGTGAAAATATTGCCAGGACAACAACCATACCGTACAGTATGTTATCAATCATTTTTATATACAGCCTCCATCTCTAACAACCTCTTGTATTGAGGTGAATTTTCCTGGTCCTGCCCGTACTGTTTCGTAAAAGCATGGACAATTAGCAGGTTTCCTTCGAGCTCTACAGTTATTGTGCCCGGGCAGAGTGTAATTGAGTTAACGTAAAGAACTCTAAGCAAACTGCGCTCTAAATCACAGCGCATAATTACTATGCCCGGTGATATTGGCATTTTTGGGTTTAAAACTATCATAGCCACAGTTATATTAGCTGAAATAACTTCAATTGCTAATAAGATCATGTATTTAATAAAAAGAAAAATTTGCTTTGCTGTAAATTCAGTCCTGAACTTTTCCGAGATAGTCAGGTTGCTCCAAAATACTGTTAAGATTGAGCTGAATATTGTACCTACCAGGATGTGCTGCCAGTCTAAGCTAGCTGAAATCAGCAGCCAGAAAGCCATCAAGAGTAAAAAAATCGATACCGAGCCGAAAAAGTCACCTTTTACCCTTGTAAACACACCAATCACCTCCTGCCTGATTCCAGTAATTTTATAATAAAATCTCTATAGTCTGGTTAATAAAGTTTAATATAGTTCCCGGGAATATACCCAGGTAGATAATGCCCAGTGCCATAAAAACGATCGGAATAAGCATGCTAAGCGGTATCTGGTCTCTTTTAAACTTGCTGCCGCTGCTATCATCGTGATCACCAGATCCATGTTCATCCTGGGAAAAATAAGCCTGTCCCACAATTGGAAAATAATAAGTGGCATTTAAAAGTCCGCTTAAAACAATAACCAGGATTAAGATAGGCAGATCTGCTTCCAGGCTGCCCAGGGCCAGTCCGTATTTACTGATGAACCCACCGAACAGCGGGATACCTACCATGGAGAAAGCTGCTACCGTAAAAGCGCCCATTGTTATCGGCATCAGGTAGCCCATCCCGGCAAATTCGTTAACCTGTTTTCTGCCGGTCTGGTAAGCGATTGCTCCGGCACAAAGGAAGAGGCAGGTTTTCATAAAGGCATGAACTAAAATGTGCAGCATTCCTGCTGCCAGGCCCCAGGGTGTTCCCAGTCCAATGCCCAGGAAAATATAACCAACCTGGGCAACTGTTGAATAGGCCAGGCGTCTTTTTAACTCAATTTGAACGAAGGCAAAAAATGATCCGCCCAGCATCGCCATTACTGCCAGCACGATAATCAGGTGCCTGATGAATGTTTCATGGAAAATTTCCAGGCCAAATGCAATCAAAAGAACCCTGACAAATGCGATGATATAAACTTTAACAACCAGGCTTGAAAGAATAGCGCTGGATGGAGATGGTGCAGACGAGTGAGCATCTGGCAGCCACAGGTGCAGTGGGAATAATGCTGCTTTAACTCCAAAACCAACCACAAAAAAACTAAGGGTTGTCCAGATTAATATGGGATACTGGTCTTTGATTACTGAAAGCTCTGCGGCAACATAGTGAACGTTTAAGTGACCTGTAATCATGTAAATAAACCCAATACCGAATAGTATAAAGCCTGAACCAATTGTTGCCAGCAGCAGGTATTTGAGGGCAGCTTCCGTAGAAAGACGGGTTCCCTTTGAAGCTACCAGGGCACAGGCACTGATCCCGGCTATCTCAATCAGCACGTACATGTTGAAAATATCGTTAGAAACAACCAGGCCGACCATGCCAGAGAGGCATAGCAGGAAAGCAGTATAATACCATCCGGTAACTATTCTTTCCAGCTCGTACTTGATTGCAGCAAAGCTAAAAATTAATATAAATAAAGAAACTCCGGAGATTAACATCATCATGATAGCCGACAATGAATCAACCATCATTTCAATGCCCCAGGGTGGATCCCATCCTGAAACAGCATAGCTTAATACCTGACCCTGGCTAACGTGGTAACCAATAATTAAAGTAAGGATGAAAACTGCAGCGGTAGCAAGGGTAGCCAGTGGTGCACAAACTTCTTTTTTCCATCTGGCAAAGACAGGCATACAAAAAGAGGCTATTAATGGGATTATTACGCAGTAAAATGGCAGTTTCGATATTGAGTCCATATAGGGGGTCACCTCTATTTTAATTTCATAAAGTTTGGTGCACTGATAGTTCCATAGTAAATATATAGTTTAACAATTAAGGCCAGGGCAAAAGCAGTTACGCTAAAGCTGACAACAATCCCTGTCAGCATCATGACAGAAGGTAAAGGATTTACATAAAAGGCCTGCGGGTAATTAGGATCGTAAATTGGAGGTATTCCACCGTATGCATTACCAACTGCTATGAAGAAAAGAAAAATTGAGGTTTCCATTATATTTATGCCGATAACTTTTTTTACCAGGTTTGGCTGAGTTAGAACGATTAGGGTGCCCATGGAGAAAAGGATGATTGAAACAACATAAGGGAAGTTGAGAAATATTAGTTCAAAGTTCACTTACTAGGCCTCCTCGCTGATCATGTAGTAAACACCCAGGATCGTGCTTGCAACCAGGATGCCGATACCGAAATTTGATACGGAAATCATTCCAACACTGAACAGGGTGCCTGGGACCCCGATTGGCCCGTGTTCATAGGGAATTACAAACTTTAAAACTTCAAGAATGCCGCCAATGCCAACAAAAATAATTGCTGAATCAAGAATCCCTTTACGGAAACTTTCGTTCCAGAGTTGGCCGAAAACCAGGATGTAAAGTAACAGTCCAAGCCCCAGAATCATTCCTCCTGAAAAGCCTCCACCCGGGGAAAGGTGCCCGTGCATAATAACGTAAACACCATATAAAAGAACGAAAAGAAGCATATAGCGGAACACAACTCTTGTAGCATAATCATGCATCTTTTCTTCAACTCCTTTCGGCAAACCTAGTTATTGCTCTTACATGCCTAATGTAAAATAGTTAAGACAGGTTAGAAAATTTCGCAAGTTCAAATGTTCACAATAATAGCCAAAAAAAATTTCCTCCACATATATCTACTGCTCTATTTTTTATCATTTTCTTGTTTCTGTCAAGTTGTTTTTATCTAATTTCACTGGATAGTGAGTAATAAGAAATATAAATTTAAAGAAGGAAATATGAATAGTAGAGCGAATAGAAAAGCGAATAGAAAGCTGTGATTGTTTTAACTACAATAAAACAAGGGGTTTATGAATGGCAGATATCTTCACATCAGGGATCACGGATTCTACAGTGAGCAATATTTTGCCCCTACTAATTGTTTTGGTTCCAATTATCGGGTCGTTTATAATAGGTTTAGTAGGCTTGAAGTCTGCTCTCTATCGCAATTGGCTGGCTGCAATTGTGACAGCTTTAACTTTTTATTTATGTCTTGAGCTATTTTTTCTGGTTCTTCAGGGTAATACTGTCTATCACCAACTGCCTTCCCTGGCCAGAGTGCCCATGAGTTTTAGGGTCGATCTTTTCGGCAGTGTTTTTGCCCTCTTTTCATCTTTAATCTGGTTACTGGCAACCCTGGCATCTATTCCCTACATGGATCATGAAGACAGGCAAACCCGCTATTATATTTTTCTGATCCTTTCGCTTGGTGGATGTGTTGGAGTATTTTTATGCGGCGATTTCCTCAGTCTCTTTTTATTTTTTGAACTGATGACCCTGGCTGCATATGCTCTCGTGGTTCATGCCCAGGATAAAGAAGCAATGGCTGCCGGTGGTAATTACTTATACCTGGGATTAATTGGCGGCTTATCTCTGCTTACCGGAATTATATTACTTAATATGCATATCGGAACTGTTGCGATAGCTCCTCAACTTCAGGAGTTGCTAAATCTCGGAGGTTTAGCAGCCCTTATAGCTGTGCTGATGATTATCGGTTTTGGAGTTAAGGCAGGGATGGTCCCACTGCATATCTGGCTGCCCCAGGCCCATCCTGTTGCTCCTTCTCCAGCCAGTGCACTGCTTTCCGGGATTATGATCAAAACCGGTGCTTACGGAATAATCAGGGTTTCGACCATGCTTTACAGCCCGGTTAGTGAAGCAGCTGAAAGTGGTCCCTGGTTTTATACTATGAATTTTGGCCATATCATTATTTGGATTAGCATTATAACGATGCTATTGGCTGCCACTATGGCTGTTTTATCCAATGATGCCAAGCGTTTGCTGGCTTATAGCAGTATCAGCCAGATGGGGTACATCCTGATGGGAATTGGTTCGGCCGGATACCTTGGCTTTGAGGGCCCAATGGGTTTTGGAGGTTTTTCATATCATATTATTAACCATGCTTTTTTTAAATCAGGCATGTTTATTTTTTTCGGAATTATTTATGCCCGCCTTCACGTAAAGAAGCTGGATCAACTGGGAGGCTTGTGGCGGAGGTTCCCCTTTACTTTTGCTGCTTTTGCAGTTTGCGCCGCCGGTATTATGGGCATACCTGGATTTAATGGCTATGTCAGTAAAACCCTGCTGCATCATGCCATTGTTTATGCTTATGAAGCTAACTATCTCTGGGATTTGTGGCTGGCAGAAAAGCTCTTCATGCTGACCAGTGGATTGACGGTGTGCTATATTGCCAAGCTTTTTATTTCAATCTTCCTGGGCTCACCTTCAGGTAAACTGCATGCTAAACTTGAGTCATCAGAGGGTCCTACAGAAACCTGGGTGGAAAGAGTTGTAGCCCTTTCATATATAGGTGTTATTTTATTCCTTGGTCTCAACTCACCGTTCATGCTTAAAAATGTGATTATTCCGATGGCAGGAACCTTTACTTATTCAGATTACTATCTTGACTACACGGCAAATACCGGGGTTTGGTATGCTGCTGACCTGATGGGCATAGCCATTGCCCTGGGACTGGGAGCTTTGTTTTATAACATTTTTAGACGTAAAGATTTATTCAACTTCCAACCACCGGCTGCACTCAGCGTGGAGCGCTCTGTATATCAGCCCGCAACTAAGTTCTTGGGTTTCTACTTTACCAGGGGCGGGCGGATCCTGGATGAAACGGTTAATAGGGGTTTTCACAGCACACCGACTTTACTGGCAAGGACTTCAGTCGGTGCAGGCTACCTTGACGGTCCGGTATTCAGTTCCCTGGGGCAAAAAATAGTCGACTTGGCTGCGAACCTATTTGAACGTGCCTATAACTTCTGGATTACTGTTGTCCAGTTAACTTTTGGCAACCTGGGTCAGTTTTTACGCCGGGTCTTTATGCTGCTCTTTAAGTTTGATTACAGCTCACGCGGTGATAAAAGATTCCAGGTATTCAACATCTCGAACATTGATTTTGATCTATATATTGTACTGATTGTTATTGGAGCTATACTTGCAACCAGCCTGCTCTTTTTAATATAATGAGCCAGGTCAAATCAAAAGTGTAGGAGGCGATATTATTGAACCCGGTCTTTCCTCAGCCAATCATTGCAGTTATTGTGCCCATCATCGGGGCTATGATTATTCGCTTCCTCGATAAGGACCAGGCCCGTGAGCGTCACCTGGTTGCTCTAGTTTCTGTGAGTATTGTTTTCCTCGCTGTGGCCAGCATGCTGCCTGCAGTGCTTGCTGAAAGAATTATAGAAATCAGAATGGTTGAGTTTTTTGACGGTCTGGGCATTCACTTCAAGATAGATCCCCTGGGTATGGTTTTTGGCCTGGTATCTTCTACACTTTGGATATTTGCCACTGTTTATTCGATAGGCTATATGGCTCATGAACATGAGCAGCGCAACTATTTTGTTTTCTTTGTTTTATCCTGTAGCGCCGCTATGGGTGTTGCTTTTGCCGGAAACCTTTTTACACTTTACATTTTTTATGAATACCTGGCTATTTGTACTTATCCCCTTGTAGTTCATGCCGGAACTAATGACTCGGTTAAGGCCGGAATTAAGTATATCAGTTACAGTCTCGGAGCCGGAGCCCTTGTTTTCATTTCCATATTTATGATTCACGACCTGGTCGGAACTTTAGAGTTTATTCCGGGCGGGATCCTGGGCGGTGCAGTCGAAGGCAGCAGAACCCTGGTTATGGTCATTTTTGTTCTATTGATTGCAGGTTTTGGCACCAAGGCTGCGATAATGCCCCTGCATTCCTGGCTCCCCGGGGCCATGGTCGCTCCTACTCCGGTTAGTGCCCTGCTTCATGCGGTTGCTATTGTTAAGGCTGGTGTTTTCGGTATTGCCAGGGTTTTCTTTTCAATTTTCGGCCAGGAACTTCTGGTCGATTTAAGCTTTATTGTTAATGTCCTGGCTGTATTCGTCTGCTTTACCATTATTGTCGGTTCACTAATGGCCATTAAGCAGACTGTATTGAAATTAAGGCTGGCCTACTCAACGATCGGCCAGCTTGGCTATATTACCCTGGGAGTATTATTGCTTACCCCTACAGGAGTTCTAGGCGGTTTAATCCATATTATCAATCATGCTGTATTGAAGATCACTTTGTTTTTCTGTGCCGGAATGATTATATCGGTTACGGGCAGGAAAAATTTAAATCAGCTCCACGGTTTGGGCAAGCAGATGCCCCTGACCATGCTGGCCTTCAGTGTTGGGGCCCTGGGATTGATGGGAGTTATGCCGATAGCGGGTTATACCAGTAAATTTTACCTTTTGACGGGGAGTGTTGATGCAGGAATGCCTGTTTTCGGTTATGTATTGCTTGGCAGCACCCTGCTCAATGCAATTTATTACCTGCCAATTATTGTAAACGCTTTCTTTAAGGAAGGCGAATTTTCAAAACAGCCCGGCCCGGAAGCGCCGCTGCCAATGCTTGTGCCGACAATTATCCTGGCAGTAGCCGGTATATTATTCGGTTTATTTGCAAATTATACAACCATACCATTTGTTGAGGCAGTGCTGAGAACTATTTTCTAACAAATAGGGAGGAGAACAGATGGCTCAAGGCAACCTTGTTTTTTCAGTAATTCCGCTATTGATTGTCCTGGTTCCACTACTTGCTACCCTTGGGACGATGTTAGCGGATAAATATCGCCCTGATTTGCGAAATGTTGTTGTGATAGCCGGTGCAGCTATTCCGTTTCTCCTTGTTGTGCTGATGTACCCTGCTGTTAACAGGGGAGAAGTGCTATACTTATTTTTAAATGTATTACCCCCTACCGGGATGGAATTCAGGGTTGATATCCTCTCACTTTACATGGCCTTATTATTCGGCTTTTTCAATATTATACTGGCTGTTTACAGCCTGGGTTACTTTAAAGACAAGCAGGAAGGAAAAATATATTTTTATTTTATGATGCCGGCTATGGCGGGAGCACTTGGGGTTGTATTAAGTGGAAACCTGTTTACATTATTTCTCTTTTTTGAATTCATGTCTATTATGTTCTTCCCGCTGGTAACATATAAAGCAACCCCTCAAGCTTACGCAGCCGGACTTAAGTTCTTTTTCATGACCATTATTGCCGGTATAGCTTTCTTCTGGGGTATTGCTATCATGTATAGTACCGTCGGAGATCTATCATTCGGATCGGGTGGCCTGGTTGCCACGGCAACACCGTTACTGCTAATTGCCTTTATTTGTTTCTTGATCAGCTTTGGTATTAAATCTGCCATGATCCCGCTGCATTTTTGGATGCCTGATGCATATGCCGCTGCCACTACGCCTGCAGCCGCTCTATCATCAGCTATTATGTTGAAAACCGGAGTGTTTGGACTAATCCGTGTATTTCATGATATTTTCGGTCTTTCATTTATCCAGGAAACAGGTTGGAATAATATTTTAATTGTTTTAGCATTAATTTCTGCCGTTTACGGTTCAATATGCGCCTTTGCCCAGGATGACTTTAACCGTCGGTTGGCTTATTCCGGTATTGCCCAGGTTGGTTACATGCTTCTGGGGATAGCCCTTTTAACCAGCACAGCAATGATTGGAACTGTATACCATGTTATGGCCCATGCTTTTATGAAGGGCTGCATGTTTCTCTGTGCCGGTGTGATATACGTTAATACGGGTAAAACTAAGATTAGTGAATTAAGAGGTGTGGGCATGCAAATGCCTGTGACTATGCTGGCTTTTACGATTTCAGCGGTAAGTGCAGTAGGAATACCGCCGTTTAATGTATTTGTAACAAAATGGTATTTAGGCCTGGGAGCATTTAGTGCAGAAATGCCATTAATCATTGGCATTTTACTACTGAGCAGTATATTAAATGCAGCTTATTATTTTCCAATCTCGATTAACGCTTTTCTCGGTTGTCGTGAGTTGAAAAATATTGAACGGAAGCGATTAAAACTGCAGCCCCTTCGCATGATTCCGGTTATGATTTTAGCCGTGGGAGCCTTTATATTTACCCTGGCACCGGTCAACTGGCCCTTAAACCTGGCCAGGGCTGTAGCACAACTATTTTTTAATTAATTAGTTTATATGTCTTAGTTCAGGCAAGTGATGTATTCCGGAGGTGAGTAAACGTGGAGCAAGAAGTAGTTTATAGTATATTGCCGGCGATAATTATATTTGTACCAATATTGTCAGGTCTGGCTTTGTTCTTAATACCAGACAGGCTTTCTCCCTATAAGGAAAAGATTTGTATCGGGGTAACAGGCTTATTCTTCCTGCTTGTGCTTAGCATGTACCCTGCCATAAGTGAAGGCAAGGTATTATTCGGGATATTCCAGTATTTCCAGTTTCCTCTCTCAATTTCTTTTAAAGTAGACCAGGTAACTTTTTTCCTCGGCCTTTTCTTTTCTTTCGTCTGGTTTATGACTGCCTGTTTTTCACCCGGTTATCTTAGTCATGGTCACAAGAAAGAGCGCTATTATGCTTTCTTTTTAATGGCTGAGGGCGGCTGCATGGGTACAATTTTTGCAGGAGATTTACTTGGCCTGTTTGTGTTTTTTGAATTCATGGCCTTAACTACTTATGTTTTAATTGCTCACGAAGAAACTCCGGTAACAATGTTTGCCGGTGCAAAGTATTTATATATGACGATTGGTGGGGGACTTGCAGTATTTTTCGGGTTGCTCACCATGTATTACCTGACCGGTTCAGTTGCTTTTACCCTGCCTGGGCTTATTACTGAACCATCGGCCCTGGCAACGGCTGCTTTTATTGGATTTATGATCGGATTTGGCTTGAAGGCCGGAATGTTTCCTGTTCATGTCTGGCTGCCTGATGCTCACCCGGCAGCACCTGCCCCGGTCAGTGCAGCTCTTTCAGGAATCATGCTTAAAACCGGTATTTACGGGATGATTAGAGTTGTTTTTAATGTCTATAGCCCTGAATTTATTGAAGCCCTTAACTGGGATACTATAATGCTGGTTTTGTCCGGAATAACTATCCTTCTGGGTTCTGCCATGGCCCTTTTACAGGATGACCTGAAGAGGCGGCTTGCCTACTCAAGTATTGCCCAGATTGGCTATATCAGCCTCGGTATTTTCCTGCTCAATGAGCAGGGGATGGCCGGGGGACTCTATCATCTGTTTACCCACGCTTTTATGAAAGGGCTGCTTTTCCTTTGTGCCGGGGCTATAGTGGTGCAAACAGGTATGCGTAATATTAGCCAGATGAAAGGGATTGGCCTGAAAATGCCTTTTACCATGGTCTTTTTCACTATTGCTTCTGTTACCATGGTTGGCATACCACCTTTTAACGGTTTTATTAGTAAGTGGGAACTTTCCCTGGCTTCTCTTGAAGCAGGACTGCCCATATTCGTAGCAATCCTGATTGTTAGCAGCCTTCTTAATGCTGCCTACTATTTCCCGATTGTGATTACGGCATTCTTTGACTCCGGCGAAGAAGACGAAGACGCAGAAAAAGCCCATGCTATTGAACATGAACAGGATGTCCACGATCATTGTGCAGATGATGATCATGATGATCATGGTCCAAAACCCAGGAAGGACTGGAAGGAAGCACCCTGGCATATGGTGGTTCCAATGGGCATCCTGGCCGTTGGCTGTGTAATTTTTGCCCTGCTGCCGGTAAACTGGCCATTTGAACTGGCTATGGAAGCAGCAAGGATACTATTCAGGATGTAAACAACTTCAAAACTTAATCCGTACTTTTCAGCCATGCAGCAATAAATTTACAGGGAGATGTTTAAAGTCGCAATTCAACCGGCTTATCTTAAAGATCCACCCCATTTTAAAGGAGTAGCAGACAGATGAACGGTGTATTAACGGAAAAAGCAATATACTCCGCTATACCGCTGGTTATTGTCCTGATCCCGATTCTCGGATCTGTCCTGGTTCCCCTGGCGGGCAAATTCCATGATCGCTGGCGCAACCTGCTGGTCCTGGTTGTGACAGGCCTTGTCCTGGCTTTATCAATCTACCTTTTCCGCCTGGTATGGCAGGGAGAAGGGTCTGTGTTAAGTACTTTTTCAGTTGGGTTTGGCGAGCTGCCTCTATATTTCCGTGTGGATCATCTTAGTGCTGTCTTTAACCTTATTTCTGCCTTGATCTGGTTTTTAGCTACCCTATTTTCTCTCTCATATATGACCCATGAAAGCAGGCATAACCGCTATTATTTCTTTTACCTGCTAACCCTGGGCGGCTGTCTCGGTGTGTTTTTGACAGCAGATCTCTTTAGTCTTTTTTTGTTTTTTGAACTGATGACGATAGCCTCATATATGCTTGTAATCCACACTCAAAGTGATGAAGCGATGAAAGCCGGGAAGCTCTATATCTTTCTTGGTATCTTCGGTGGCCTCTGCGTGCTGGCAGCGTCAGCACTGATCTTTTGGTATACGGGATCAGTAGAGATTACACCAATGCTGGAAGAACTGCTATTAGTGCCTGCCAGAACCTTGATTTTAATATTGCTGGTTATTGGATTTGGCTTAAAAGCAGGAATGGTGCCACTGCATATCTGGCTGCCTAAAGCACACCCGGTTGCCCCGGCTCCGGCCAGCGCCTTGCTATCCGGCATTATGATAAAAACCGGAGCTTACGGTATTGCCCGGACAGTTGGTGTGATTTATACACCGGCAATGCCGGAAATTCCTGAATTATGGGTTTATACAGGACAGATCGGATTTGTTTTGATCTGGATTGGAATTATTACCATGTTTTCAGCTGCCTTTATGGCTTTACTTCAAAGCAACGCCAAGAGGCTTTTAGCTTACAGCAGTGTCAGCCAGATGGGTTATATCCTGATGGGTGTAGGCTGCCTGGCCTATCTTGGTTTTGACGGGCCGATGGCTTTAGGTGGCTTTTCTATGCATGTCGTTAACCATGCCTTCTTCAAGGCAGGCATGTTTATGATGGTTGGTGCTGTTTACTTTCACACCGGAGAAATAGATATCAGGCGCCTGGGTGGGCTATGGCGGGAATTTCCTGTAACCACGGTTGTCTTTCTCTTTGCTGCAATGGGTATTGCCGGCATCCCCCTCTTAAACGGATATACCAGCAAGGTTCTGCTTCACCATGCAATTGTTGAAGCATATGAGTTGCATGACAGCTATGCCTTGTACCTGGCTGAGCGTATTTTCATGTTGACCGGGGCGATGACTACCTGCTACATTGCCCGCCTGTTTAGTTCAATATTTCTTGGCGAGAAACCGGAAGGACTATCGTTTCACAATAAAGAGCCCTGGAATGAGCGGGTTACATTTATCTTAATAGGTGCTGCAATTCTCTTTATCGGAACTAACCCGTTCTTACTGCTCGATAATCTACTCGGGCCCTTGGTCAGTTCATTCCCCTTTGAAGAATATTACGTGAACTACTTTATGAGGCTTAATTTCTGGGATGTCCAGGATTTACTGGGAATGGCGGCTATTGTAGCGATGGCTTCAGTACTATTCATAGTTGGCCATCGTAAAGATCTTTTTACCAGGAAGCTGCCTGACTGGTTGAGTATTGAATACCTGGTATATCAGCCTGCAATATCAACGGCGATGTTTGCCTATACACGTGCCGGCAGGGTTTTGGAGAATGCGGTTGATTCGGCTTATCTGCATAGCCCAAAACTGCTAACCTATTATTGCGTAAGTGGAAAAATAATTGACTCTGCCGCTGAAGCGGTAATAGTGGGCAGCTTGAATCCACTAAAAAAATGCACCTATGCAATTAATACCCTGGAGCAGGGCGGTCCATTTTTTGGCCGTGTTTTGGCGGTAATTTCCGATACCCTGGTACGAATTTACAAACGGTGGCACGAAAGTATTGACTTCATTTTTGGTTGGTCAGCCAGGGCATTTCTTGTGGTATTTTATTTCCTTTTCAGTATGGATTATTCTTTCCGGGGCAGGCTATTTAAGATTATTAACACATCGAATTTTGAGTATTACCTTTTAATCTTTTTTATATTGTTGATCTTAATCATGGGGTTGCAGATCTTTTTATAAAGTAGAAAGTAACAGCAGAAGCGGTTATAATATAATAAATACAGCATATATATACTCTTTAAACAGAAAGTAGGGGATTTAAAAGATGATCGAGCAGGATCTAGCCAAATTTGTTCATGAAGCTGATTATGATCATTTCCCACCTGAGGTCGTTAACCAGGCCAAGGTTTGTTTGCTGGACCTGGTAGGGGCAGCATGTGCCGGAGCTGTTGCTCTTCCGGGCAAGGTAGTAACAGATATCATCGAAGAAGCCGGTGGCGCTCCCCAGGCTGTATTAATTGGCCGTAAAGAGAGGGTGCCTGCTTTGAGCGCTGCCCTCGGAAACGGCCTGTATGCCCATGGCTTGGAATTTGACGACCTGCACCGCAAGTCGATCCTGCGACCAGGGTCCCCCATAATTCCTGCGGCCCTGGCTGCTGCAGAAAAGGTGGGAGCATCCGGGAAAGAGCTAATCACTGCAATTGTTGCCGGTTACGAGGTAGGGATTCGTATAGCTGAAGCAATGACTCCTGCCCATTATCAATACTGGCACACCACCGGAACAGTTGGAACCTTTGCGGCGGCAGTTGCTGCAGGTAAGGTTTTGAAACTTAATGAGGATCAGTTGATGTATGCCATCGGTCATGCCGGAACCCAGGCTGCCGGCCTGATGGAGCTGCATTACAGCCCGGAAGGGATGATCAGTAAACCCCTGCATGCCAGTAAAGCGGCGCAAAACGGCCTGTTATCGGCGATGCTGGCTGCCGGAGGCTATACCAGCACAAAAACCATGCTTTCCGGTGAAAAAGGATTTTTACATGCTTTTGCTCCCAAGGCTAAAATGGAGAAGATTACTGAGGGCATAGGCAGTGACTATAAAATAATGCAAATCAGCTTCAGGCTTTACGCATCAACCAGGCATACCCATGCCGGCATTGACCTTGCTTTAAGATTGCGTGAAAAAGGGATTAAACCTGAAGATATTGAGCTGTTAAGAATTCAAACATATGGTGTTGCGGCAGATCTTGTTGGGGAACCATTTCCTGAAAATATTTATGA
>SL_3KL_010_SEDDRAFT_10002509_pt1 | contig 16771 bp, 13 predicted proteins | sample SodLakKL_010_SED_2_FD_10381 | JGI IMG/M metagenome (IMG submission 10381) | reverse complement strand
ATAGCCCCGGGTTTCAACCCGGGGATTAGGGTGAAAACTAATGACCGGCGCTGCAAGCATTTTTTCCTGTAAATGGGAATATGTTTTTTGCAGCGCAATGCAAATACCCATTTAATTAAGGAATCTTTCCGGAAAAAAACCGGGACACACCCGGCGCCGGGTAAACCACAGGTTTGAAAACCCGGAACAAAAAGCCAGCCGCTTGCCGGCATTAAGCCGAAAAGCTCCTACTGCTTTAAACGGTAAACCGGCACTTCTTTTTCCTTTAACCTTTCCATGGCTTCAGCAACGGAAAGGAATGGCAGGGTCTTCAGCAGCTTTTCCATTTTTTGCAGGGCAGCACGGGTGCCAAAGGTGTTTTTGAAATTGCGCAGGTGCGAAAGCCGGGAGGAGCGAACCGGGCGGGAATCAAAATCCCTGGGATGAAAATAAAAAAGATTGTAGGAATGGTTTCTGGCTAATCGATGAATAATGCGAAAAGGCATAATGCGAAAATACCCGCTTCCCGAATAAGGAAACCGTAATCCCGCAATTCCTGTGCTACCCAGAGGGAACTCCCATAAACGGCCGGTTTCATGCTCAAAAACAAAAGGGTGACGGCTGCAGGACTTTCCGGCGGGATGGGTTAGCTTTTTCACCGAACTGCTCATCTGTATGCCATGGCGCAAAAGAATGGGAACGGTCCAGAGGTTTTCCCTGCCCAGGGAAAAATAAGGGGCCCGGTAGTATTTTGGGCGCTTCCCGGAAACCTGCTCCAGCAACTCCAGGCCTTTTTTAAGATCCAGCTCAAATCCCTCCGGCGGCAACACGTTTTGATGGTGGTGATGGTAGCTGTGGTAACCGATCTCATGCCCGGCCCTGACGATCTCCCGGACCAAGCCGGGATAGTGTTCCCCTACCCATCCCAGCAGAAAAAAAAGGGCCGGGGTGCGGCGGCGTTCCAGCACTTCAAGGATGGCATGCGTGTTTTGTTCCAGGCGCGGCTCAAAATGATGCCACTGATCCGGTGGAAACTGAAACGAATCCTCCGTAAGGAACCACTCCTCTATGTCGAAAGTCAGAAGGTTGATTGGATCCATGAAATGCTAAGTTATGGGAAAAATTTAAGAAGACGGGAAAAAAGATACAGATGGCAGATGGTAGAAGAAACCCGTGGGATTGTATGTTTTCTGTTTACAAAACAAAATATTGAGCGTTTTCTGAACCCGGAAATGCCATGCCTTTTCATGCCAGGACCGGTTTATTTTTCCCCCGCCCATCTACAACCCCACCATCCAGGCGATGATCTTCAGGTATTCCAGGAAGACAGACTTGGCACTTTCGCGGTGGCGGTACCATTTATCCTCACGGAATTCGCTGTAGCTACTGGGACGGGGGATGATCTGCACCGGATGGTCCAGCTTGCGCAGTTCCTTGCGAAAGATCATGCTGCCCCGCCGCAGATGGGCCCTTGAAGATACCAGGATGAAAGAGTCAATCTGCGGGTTTTCTTCCAGGAAGTTCCGTATGATCTGTGCTTCCTCCCTGGTACTGACCGCCCCTCCCGGCAAAATTCGGATGCTGTCCTGCGGCACCCCAAGCTCCCCCAGGGCATAAGCCGTAAGTTCGCTGTTGGAAGGCAGCTCCACCCCGTATGGTTCCAGATGAACGGCTCCGCGCTGCCGCGGTCTTACCATCACAATGGAAGTGGCATAGCCCTGCTCATAAACATCTTTGGCCTCCAGGGCACGGTCGGCAATGCTGCCCATGAGGATCACCATTGCACCGGCGGGTTGCAGCTCGGCTTCCACCACCAGCCAGCGGCCCATACGGGGCGGCACCAGCAGCAAAAACAACAACAGCAACAACAGCAAGCCTGCAAAGATCTTTCTGCGACGGCCCCGAAATAAGCGGGATAATGTCAAACGGGTTTGATGTGCAATTTTCATAAACAAATCATGAGGGTTCAAAATTAAGGAAAAAAAGATGAAAGGCCGGGAAGAAGGAAAGCAGAGGATGGGGGTTGGAAGATGACAAACGAAAGGGGGATAAAAAAGGGAAGGTAAAAAGTTAAATGCCCTTAAAACCGGGCTTCACCCGGGATTATTGATTTTGCCTTTTCGGGAATTTTTTCTGCCCAGCGCCCAAAGCGCCGTTCTCCAGAGGATTTTCAGGTCTTTCCAGAAGGAATGGTTTTGGAGGTATTTCCTGTTGATGCGCACTTTTTCGGGATACAGCACCTCAACATAATAACGGTGGGGATCGGGCTGTCTGGCCAGCAACCCTTCTTCTTCAGGGTAGGCCAGGGAGTCGGGGCCGGTAAGTCCCGGACGAAACTCCAGCAAAATGCGGTCTTCCCCTTTCAGCTCATCGGCATAGCCGGGTACATCGGGGCGGGGTCCCACAAAACTCATGTCGCCTTTGAGGATGTTCCACAGCTGGGGCAGCTCATCGATCTTCGATCGTCTTAAAAACTTCCCGAAAGGAGTGATGCGACGGTCCCCCTCCAGGGTAATGGAAATGTCATCGCGATTCACCACCATGGAGCGGAATTTATAAATGGAAAAAGGTTTCCCCTTGCGCCCTATCCGTTTCTGGCGAAAAAATACCGGCCCGGGCATGCTTAATTTGATGATCAACCCCACCACCAGAAACAATGGCAGCAAAATCAGCAGTGCAAAAAAAGAGAGCAAAAAGTCGAAGCCGCGTTTCAGGCTCATGGGAAAACGGATAAAGGTTTGTTAAATCGGTTTTTTATTGCCAAACAGTTAAGGGTTTAAACAAATAACAGGAACCAAATTTCTGATAGCTTGTTGAATCGCTTGCTTTCCAAACACCAAACCCTTAAACATTCAGTCATACAAACAATCAGAAATTATTCCTGAATTCCTCAGGGTTGCTGGCTGAGCCAAAAAGCAAACAAGGGATCGGTAAATTCGGGTTTTGGCCCGGAGAAATCAACGATCTCCTTTTGTTCCAGGGATTTTTTGATACGGACAATGTTTCCTGCTGTGCCCAGATTGTATTTTTTTACCACTTCTTTTGAGCTCAATGCTTTTTCTTTTTTTGCCATCGCTTTCAGAAAATTCAGCTGCAAGGGGCTCAGGCTGTCCGCTTCTCTTGAATACAAAGGACCAAGATAAAGGAAAATATCTTTCAGTGCGGCCTGCAAGGTTTCTTCCGATGCTTTTTCGGTGGTGTTCAAAAACACATGATGGGCCAGCTGTTGCATACAGGAAGGATGAGAGGTGGACAGCTCCAGCATGCGGGTAATGAGATCCCTGGAGATCTGCTTTCCCTCCCCTTCAAACCCTTGCTGAATGTGACGTATCCACTCATGATCCCCGATCTTGCGCAAGTAAAGGGTGTCCCCGAAACGGAAAGAAGGCATTTCCTTTTCCCGGAAAGCCTCGTAAACCGTTGGTTGCCTGCTGCCATAAAGGCAATAGGTGACATTGGGATGGTTCTGCCATGCCGAACGCAGCGACTTTAGCCATTCGGCGCTGCCGGGAAAACGGCCAAACTTCTGTATATTTCCCACACTTACCAGGAAGCGCAAGCCGGTTTCTCTGGCAAGATTTTCCGGAAAGTTTAATAGTTCGGGATGGGATTGGGTCTTGTGATCCAGTTCCAGCTTCACCCGGAAGTCGCGCTCCGGACCAGGACCTGTTGAAAACGAAGGTCCCACATCCTGCAGCAGGGTGTTGCTGTATTTCAGCCAGTCGTGCCGGTCGGGGGAGGTTTGTTTCAGCAACCCCTCGGCCAGCATCTCAAAAAATGCCTCCTGGGTATGCACGGTAAAAAGATCCAGCAGGCAAACCCTTAGCTGCTGGTTTTTTTCTGCAGCCTGCATGGCAGCCTTTTCCACCAAAGACCGTTTTCCCCATCCCCCGGGAGCATAAACAATGGTGTTTGAACCGGCACTGAGGTTAACCGAAAGCTTTTTCAGCTCCTCCTCCCGGTTGATGAAATGACTGCCAGTGGCAGCTTTCCCGAAAACAAATGGCGATTTCATGGTTTTTCTTCAAAGATAAGAAAAAAAAGAATTTATTTTAAAAAGAATGATTCTATTATGAATAATGCGGAAGCTGATGGGGGTGGTAAATAAAAGGTGGATGGTAGAATTAAGAGAAAAGAAGGCAGAATGGCTCGTCCTGAAACAGGTTTCATGATTTGCAAGCAAAGTTAAGGAAGGCTCAGCGGGAAAAGTTGGCCGCATGGCGGCCGATAGAAGGGGTAATCATTATCGCCCTTTTACCCTCCATTTTGCTGATCCCGGATCTTTTCACGGATGTCGTCACGCATGTCGCGCATAAACAGCAAAAAGTCATCAGGAATGGGCAGCACCGAATAGGGGAAAAGCACCATGATCTGGTCGAGCGCTTCCAGGGCGGCGTCCCACTCTTCTTTTTCGTAATAGTGGCGGCAAAGGTTAAGCAGCACAAAATGGTGATTAAACAAAAAGGAGGTGAACCTTGGGGCATTGTTTTCGGCCAGGCCGGGAAAAGCGGAAAAGTTTTCCTCATTGAAATACAGTTCACGAATGGAAGGAATATCCATTTTAAGGTCGTGGCTTTCGGCATGAAAGGGCAGCACCCGCCTCAGGGCGCCATATTGCTGGAAGTAGCGGTCGAGGTTCCAGGTGGTGCGCACATCCATGCTGAACATCACCGGCCGTTCCCATTGGTTGCTCTCCATAATGTGAATGAAGACTGCTTTTGCCGGGCTGATGTACGTATGCTTGCCCGGAGTAACCAGGTCAGGTTCTACCGCCCAGTGCATCCCGGACCCGTCGGGGTCCACTTCATATTTTTCATATAATGTATGGGGCACTTCCAGGGCAATGCGCCGCGACTTCCAGGGATAATGGCGGATCTCTTCCAGGTGATGGTCTTTCCAGTGGATGGGCACCGCACGGATCACTCCTTCGATGCCATCTCTGAGGGCCCGGATATACCAGGGCTGCTGCAGCAGTTCCTGTGAAACGACCGTCACATCCTGCCGAATGCCTTCCATGGCCTGCAGGTAAGTCAGGGCATTCCAGTGGAGGTGGCCGTTGATCACCAGGATGGCATCGGGTGGACAGGACCGCAGCAGGTTCCGGCCCTCTTCGCGCATCCAGGCCGGATAGGCCCCTTTTTTCATCCCCTGCCGGTAGGCCTCACGGAATGCGGTCAGCTCACCGGCCTTCAATGCCTCCCGGGCAAGGGCTCCGTGCTCCACCCCTAAAAAATAGCGGGCATCACCCATTTCCGGATCCTGCTTAAGGGCAGCCTCCAGGTTTTGCAAAACCATGGTTTCCGACCATTTCTGCCGGTCCTTGTCCACAGGAACCCCATCATGCATCAGGTAATGGGCAAAGTACCCAAGGTAATAATGCACTTCAGGGTCTTCGGGGTTTTCGGCCCGGGCTTTCTCCATCAGGTCAATGGCCTGCTGCAGGTTTTCAGCACGATAGGCCTCCAGGGCATGGTCTTTATAGCCGCCCTGCCCCGTCAGGCAAACCGGGAACAGCAGTAAGGACAACAGGAAAAACAGGAATAGTTTCATGATCAAAGCTTTGGTTCGCAACAAATTTAACCCCCTTCGGGTAATTCTGCATCATAAATATTCAAAAAAACATTTATCCCCTGCCCTCTTGAGGTTCACCAACGCAAGCCATGGCCCCCACCGAAACTTTTTGTACCTTTGCACCGGTTATAAAGAAAGGGAAGGGAAAAAGAAAGCCGCCTGCTATCCCATCAATTATTTAAAGGAAAAAAGGCGGGAAAATTGAAGGAGGTTTTATAAGCCTGATTTAACAAACAGAACATTTTCCGGATAAACCGGTCAGGTCTTCATCATCCCCTTCAATTAAAAATTTTTTCCAGACAACATGCCCCTTAACACCCATTTGCCTTTAAAATAAAACCTTACGAACCTTCAGCAAAAAAGATAACCCATGAAAATTCTGATCCGCAACATCAAGGAACTGATACAGACACAGGACAATCCGGTAAAAAAGGTCAGCGGTAAGGATATGGCAAGCCTGCCTACCATCAAAAATGCCTATCTCTATATTGAAGACGGGCTGATAAAAGGTTTTGGCAGCATGGAAGATTTTCCGCGCAGCCCTTTTGTTAAGTATGCGGGCAACAGCGGGGTGAAAGAGATTGATGCCACCGGCAAAATGGTGTTTCCCTCCTTCTGCGACTCCCATACCCATATCGTGTATGACGGCAGCCGGGAGATCGAGTACATTGACAAGATCCGGGGCTTATCCTATGAGGAGATTGCCAAACGGGGAGGCGGCATTTTGAACTCCGCCAGGCGGATGCAGCATGCTTCCGAACTGGAGCTGGTGGAGCAGGCCCTGGAACGCCTGGAAGAGATCAAGATGCTGGGCACGGGTGCCGTGGAGATCAAAAGCGGTTACGGGCTCACCACCGAAACCGAAATGAAGATGCTGCGGGTGGTCAAAAAGCTCAAGGAGCTGAGCCCCCTGGAGATCAGGGCCACCTTCCTGGGAGCGCATGCCGTGCCGGCAGAATATAAAAAACGACAGGGTGAATTTGTAGACCTGGTGATTAACGAGATGATACCTGCCGTTGCCGGCGAAGGTCTTGCCGACTACATAGACGTTTTTTGCGATCGTGGCTTTTTCACTGTCGAAGAAACCGACCGCATTTTGATGGCGGGCATCAAGTACGGCCTGCGGCCGAAGATCCATGCCAATGAGCTGGACTTTTCGGGCGGCATACAGGTAGGGGTAAAATACGATGCCCTTTCGGTGGACCACCTGGAGTTTACCGGAGAGGAAGAGATCAAGACCCTGCTGGAAAGCGATACCATGCCGGCCCTTTTGCCCGGGGCAGCCTTTTTTCTGGGCATGGAATATCCGCCAGCGCGCAAAATGATCGATGCCGGCTTGCCGGTGGCCATGGCCAGCGACTACAACCCGGGCTCCTCCCCTTCGGGCAACATGCAGTTCATCATGTCCCTGGGCGCCATTAAGTTCAAAATGATCCCCGAAGAGATCATCCATTCGGTGACCATCAATGGGGCTTATGCCATGGGCGTGGAAGAGGAGCTGGGTACCATCAGCGTGGGCAAAAAAGCCAATGTATTCATTACCAAACGCATCCCCACTTATGCCTTTATGCCTTATGCCTATGGCAGCAACAAGGTGGAGACAGTGATCGTAAACGGAAAAATCCAATAATCCAAAGGCCCGGGCCTCAACCATGAAAAAACAAACCCAAGCAAAGAATATGGCCCTGCTTGCCAAGACCTTCGCAGGCCTGGAGCAGGTGCTTGCGGATGAACTAAGCGCCCTTGGTGCGGCAAACGTTAAGCCCCTGAGGCGGGCAGTCTCATTTGAGGGCGACCTCAAAATGCTTTACAAAACCAATTACTGGTGCCGCACCGCCCTGAGCATCCTGCGGCAGATGGATGAATTCACTTTTACCAGCAGGGAAGTTTTCCTGGAAAAAGTAAAGCAGGTACCCTGGAGCGAATATTTTGATGTAAAAAAGTCCATCTCGGTTAACCCTGTGGCCCACCGCTCTGAATTGTTCAACAACACCATGTTCCTTGCCCAGCTAACCAAAGACGGCATTGCCGATCATTTCAGGGAAAAGACCGGGGAGCGCCCCAATGTAAGCACCAATGAGCCCGACATCCGCATCAACGTTTACGTAAACCAGGATAATTGTTCGGTATCCCTGGACAGCAGCGGGGAGGCCCTGTTTAAAAGGGGCTACCGCAAAGCCACCGGGGGGGCACCCATCAACGAGGTGCTGGGTGCCGCCCTGGTCATCATGTCGGGATGGGACAAGACCTCCACTTTCCTGGATCCCATGTGCGGTAGCGGCACTTTCTCCATTGAAGCGGGGATGATGGCCGCCAACATGGCCCCGGCCATGTACAGGAAAACCTTTGGCTTTTCGCATTGGAAGGATTTTGATGCGCCTCTTTTAGCAGCGTTGCGACAGGAAGCCAAAGAAATGGTAACCCCTGTTAAAGGAAGGATACTGGCCAGCGACATCCATGGAAAAACTTTGGATATCGCCCGTCAAAACATCATGGAAGCCGGGCTGATGGGGCAGGTCAAGGTACAGCGCAACGACTTTTTCAACTTTACCCCGCCGCCCGAAAACGGTTGGGTGCTGCTGAATCCTCCATACGGCCATCGCATCCAGCAAAAAGACCTGCCGGAGTTTTACCAGAAAATCGGGGATACCCTCAAGCAAAAATTTGCCGGCTATAAGGCAGGCCTGTTCAGCGCCGAACTGGAAGCCATGAAAAAGGTGGGCTTAAAGCCTTCGGCAAAATTCCGCTTGTATAACGGCCCCCTGGAAAGCCTTTTCGTGGTATATGACCTTTTTGAAGGAAAACACAAAGAACATGTGGCCAAAACACGGCCCAAAAGACCAAGGATCAAACCACAGGAATAGAATTGCTACCTCCCCATTTTGTCGTCTGATTTATTTCTATCTTTGCACCTGTTTTTTAAAATGGGGAAAAGTTTCCTTTTTCCAGGCAACAACTGAGCACAAAAAAATTTATATGATATGAAAAAAAGAGTATTGGTAGCAACCGGTGGTGGAGATTGCCCCGGGCTGAACGCTGTGATCCGCGCCATTGTATTGCGCGCAGGACAGGAAAAAAACTGGGAAGTAATAGGGAGCGTCAATGCCTTTGACGGCATTTTGAACGAGCCCAACGAGATCGTGGTATTAAATGAAAAAGAAGTAGCGGGGATCCACATTCGGGGCGGCACCATTATTGGTACCACCAACAAGGGTGGCCCCTTTGCCTGGCCCATCAAAAACCCTGATGGCAGCTGGGGCAGTGCCGACCGTTCCGATGAGATGCTGCGCCGCCTGCAATACCTTGGTGTGGATGCCGTGATCAACATTGGAGGCGATGGCTCCCAGCAGATCTCCAACAAGCTCTTCGAAAAAGGCTGCAACATCATTGGGGTGCCCAAAACCATCGACAACGACCTTCAGGCCACCGACTTTACCTTTGGATTTCAGACGGCGGTACAGGAAGCCACTACGGCAGTTGACAAGCTGGTAACCACGGCCGCCAGCCACAACCGGGTATTTGTGCTGGAGGTGATGGGACGTTATGCCGGATGGATCGGCCTGCACAGTGCCGTAGCCGGAGGAGCCCATGTGTGCCTCATCCCCGAGATCCCTTACGACATTAACAAAGTAATGGAGAAGATCTATTCCCGCTTTCATCATGGCAGGGGTTATGCCATTATTGTGGTGGCGGAAGGTGCCAAGCCTGTTGGAGGCGAAGTTTACTACTCCAAGAGCGACGAAGTAGGCTACAAGAATCCACGCCTTGGCGGGGTTGCCTTTAAGCTGATCCACGAGCTGAAACAGGCCGGGCTGGAAACCGATATCCGTGAAACGGTATTGGGCCACCTGCAGCGCGGGGGCACGCCCATTGCCTACGACCGTATTCTGGCTGCACAGTTCGGAGCCAAGGCCTTTGAAATGGTGCTTAATCAGGAGTATGGGAAAATGGTGGCATACCGTCATCCCAATATTGTTTCCGTGCCTTTTGGAGAGGTCCTTAGTGCCTATAATTTTGTGGATCCGGGATCTGACCTGGTCACCACCGCCAAAGGCATTGGCATTTGTATGGGCGACTGATCCAAAACCATCATGTAGTTCCTTTGCAGAAAAAAGTAAAAGAAAAAAGGTAATTTTGAGAAGCCGCCTTACGGGAAAACCTTTTTTCATGGACCAAACCACGCTTTTTGCTGACATACTGCTTCCCCTCCCTTTAGCAGGCCCGTTCACTTACCGGGTGCCCCGCCACCTGAATGAGGCCATAATGGAGGGGCAGCGCGCGGTAGTCCCTTTTGGTAAGAGAAAGGTGTATGCCGGACTTGTAAAAAAGATACACACCACCCCACCCGGAAAATTCCAGGCAAGATACCTTCATTCCCTGCTGGACGATCATCCGGTGGTCACTGAAAACCAGTTCCGGTTCTGGGAATGGATTGCCGGGTACTACATGTGCACGGAAGGGGAAGTGATGAATGCAGCCCTTCCGCCGGCCATGAAGCTTTCGGGAGAGACAAAGATTGCCCTGAACCCCGATGCCGGCCCCGAAGAGGAAACCCTTAACGAAAAAGAATATGCCCTGCTGCAGGCCTTAAAAAACAAGAAATTGCTTTCCTTAGGTGAAGCCTCCAACATTGCCGGCCTGCCCAAAGTGCTTCCCTTGATCAAGACGCTGATGGAAAAGCAGCTGATCCTGCTCCGGGAAGAGCTGGACAACCCCTGGCGGCCGCGCCTGCAGCATTTTATACGGCTTACCGAAACCTTCCGGGATGAAGAAAAACTGAAAGAAGCCTTTGATCTGGCCGAAAAAAAAGCCCCCCGCCAGCTGGAAATGCTGGTGGCCTTTATCAGGCTTTCGGGCCGGTATGAGCCCACCCAAAAAGAAGTAACCCAAAAGGAGCTGGCTGCGAAAGTCGGGGGAGGGCATGCTGTGTTGCAATCCATGATCAAAAAGGGCATTTTTGAGCTTTACAGCAAAAAAATCAGCAGGTTTCACCACCAGCAGGCGGTGGAAAACAACATCGCTTTCAACGAGCATCAGCAGCAAGCCTGGGAGGACATCCAGAAAGGGTTTAAGCAAAACGAGGTAGTGTTGCTGCACGGGGTAACTTCCAGCGGAAAAACGGAGTTGTACATTCACCTGATCCGGGAAACCATTGCCAGGGGCCAACAGGTGCTTTACCTGCTTCCGGAGATTGCCCTGACCGCCCAGATTATCAACCGCCTGCAAAACCATTTTGGCAACCGGGCCGGCATTTATCACTCCCGCTTTAACCCTATGGAGCGCACCGAAGTATGGAACAACCTGCTTTTGGGTGGCATTGAATCCGAAGGGGCAAAGATCACCTACGACCTGGTGCTTGGCCCCCGCTCAGCCATGTTTTTGCCTTTCAACAATCTTGGGCTGATCATCATTGACGAAGAACACGAGCCCAGCTTCAAACAGCACGATCCGGCCCCGCGTTATCATGCGCGGGATGCAGCGATTTACCTGGCGGCCCGCTGGGGAGCAAAGGTATTGCTGGGATCGGCCACCCCATCGGTAGAAACCTTTTTCAATGCCCGCAGCGGAAAATACGGCCTGGCCACCATCGAAAAGCGCCATGGCGGGGTGATGATGCCGGAGATTTTGGTGGCCGATATCCGCAAGGAAAGCAAACACAAAAAGATGCGCTCGCACTTTTCTCCCCTGCTGTTCGACAGTATATCGGAAGCCCTGAATGCGGACGAACAGGTTATCCTTTTCCAGAACCGGCGGGGTTTTTCCCTGCGGCTGGAATGCGACCTGTGCAACTGGATCCCCGAGTGCCATCAATGCGATGTGACCCTGGTTTACCACAAAAAGATCAACAAGCTCAAATGCCATTATTGCGGGCATACGGCCAATCCGCCTCCCCGCTGTCCTTCCTGCAATTCTACCGGCATAAGGATGAAAGGCTTTGGCACAGAAAAAATTGAGGAAGAGCTTCCCCTTTTTTTCCAGGATGCCATCATTGCGCGCATGGACCTGGACACCACCCGCTCAAAAAACGCTTACCGGGAGATCATTGCCGACTTTGAGCAACGAAAGATCGATATTTTGATCGGTACCCAGATGGTGAGCAAAGGCCTGGACTTTAACAATGTGAGCGTGGTGGGCATCCTCAATGCCGACAACATGCTCAACTTCCCCGACTTCCGTTCGCACGAAAGGGCCTTTCAGCTGATGGCCCAGGTTAGCGGGCGTGCCGGCAGAGACCAGAAACGGGGCAAGGTGATCATACAGAGTTTCAACCCCCACCATGCAGTGATCCGGCAGGTTATCGACAACGATTACCAGGGGATGTACCAGAACCAGATCCTGGAACGAAGGAATTTTCATTATCCCCCGTTTTACCGCCTGCTGCAGCTTACTGCCCTGCACAAAGACCCGGAAAAGCTCAATAAAGCCGCGGAACAGCTTGCCCATAGCCTGAAAAAAGCCTATCCAAAAATGGTGTTTGGCCCCGAATACCCCATCGTGGCACGCATCCGCAACCAATACATGAAAAACATCCTGGTGAAGCTGTACCGCAATCCCTCCCTGTCAAAGGAAAAGGAAAAAATCAAGGGCATTATTGAAAAGTTCAAAGAGGGAAAAGACAACAAGGGAGTAAGGGTCATCATTGACGTGGATCCCGTTTAGGATCAATCATCATCCATGATGATAAAAATATCCTCTCCTTCTTTTTTCATGAGGTAGTTTTCGCGGGCATAACGCTCCAGGGCATCGGGATCTTCCTTCAGTTTTTTTATGGCCGTGCTGTCATTTTTTATTTGCTCAAGGTAGTATTCCCGGTCGCGTTGCATCTCTTTAAGCTGGCTGCGCATGCGCCACTGCTGGAAGAAGTTGTTTTTGTCGAAAAACATCAGCCAGGCAAACACCACCAGGAAGGCAATGAAAAACTTGTTCCTGAAAATGGACGGCAGCTTTTTCATAAAAAATGCGAAGTTTATACAAATGTAAAAAAATTAACCCGATAGCCCCTTAACTTTTGGCTTGCCTGCCACAAAATCTTTCAGGTAAAAGGGCTCAAAATAAGCCACATCGGCAAATTGCCCCGCTGCAAATTTATCGTGGGCCGGTTTAACCATCCCTTTAACCGAAGGCAGTATTCCCTCCAGGAAAACAGCCCCCGGGTGGGAAATCACTTCTTTGCACTTTGGCGCTCCGTCTCCGAAAAACAGGATGGTAGCATCTTTCGGAAAATCTTTGAAAGATTCCTCCGTGATAATGGCTGCTTGTGTAGGCCGGATTTTTTGCATTGCCTGATCAAATACGGCAAAATACACTTCCATGCGGCGGGCGTCGAGCATGGGGCAATAAAAAAGCTTATCCGTGGTGTCTTTTTTTCCCAGCGGGTCATTTTGTATTTCCTTACGGCAATGGTTGGCCATGGACAGCATGGTATCCACGGCAATCAGGGGTATATCCAGGGCATAACACAAGCCTTTGGCAGAAGAAACCCCAATACGCAGCCCGGTATAAGACCCGGGGCCTTCACTGACGGCCACGGCCGAAAGCTCCTTCATTTGGATTCCGGCTTGTTTTAGCACTTCATCTATAAACGGAGTCAACCGGGAGGAATGTGAATATTGCCTGCTGTTTTCCTCTCTAATTGCCAGCAATTGGCCATTGGCCGAGAGGCCGGCGGAACAAACGCGGGTGGTGGTTTCTATGTGCAGTATATAATCCATAAGTTAATCCTGTCCAAAAACTTCTTCTCTTCGTGATTTAACAACTTCTTCCCCGTCCTTAAGTTCTCTGGAAACCATGCGGTAGGGACCGCTGATGACTTCCTGGGCTTCCTCCAGCCCTTCCACGATCTGGATATGGTAGGTATCCTGTATGCCTGAAGTAACCGGGTGTTGCACGGCTTTTCCGTCTTTATACAAGAAAACGTACTCCTGCGGGCGGGCCCTGCGTGAGCCTTCCTGCGTATCTCCCCTTTCCGGCCCCGATCCCCCTCTTTCTGCCTCCCGGGTTGTTACTGCCTGTATGGGAACAGAAATCACATTTTCTGCACGATGGGTTTGTATATCCACCGTAGCCGACATACCCGGACGGAAGGGCGAAGTAATCAGTGAGCCTTCTTTAACAAGATGGACATAGGATTCGGGAAGGATCAGAATGCGCACTTCAAAATTGGTAACCTGGTCGGTGGCCAGACCTTCTTCCTTTGCCGAATTGGCGATAGCGGTTACCACCCCGGTAAAGGTTTCCGTAAAAAATGCATCCAGCTCAATAAAGGCGGTGTCGCCCTGGCTGACCCTTACAATATCATTTTCATTCACATCCACCACCACTTCCATGTGGTCGAAGTTGGCAATGCGCATGATCTCTGTACCGGCAAACTGGGAGGTCCCCACCACCCTTTCGCCAATTTCCACGTCCAGCCGGGAAATGGTGCCGTCCATGGGAGAAAAAATGTTGGTTTTCAACAGGCTTTCCCTGGCTTCCTTAACGGTGGCTTCTGCACTTTTTACCTGGAACTCGGCGCCGACCACACTTTGCCTGGCGGCTTCCACCTCTGCCTGGGCCACCAGGTAGTTGGAGCGGGCAGCATCGTATTCGCTTTCAGAGATGGTATGGTCTTCAAACAAACTTTTGTTGCGATTGTAAGAGGCCTGCGCATTGATATGCTGTGCTTCGGCCTGTGAGGTACGCGCCCGGGCATTGGCCAGGTTGGCCCTGCTGGTATTCAGGGAAGCCTCCACACGGGCCAGGGCCGATTCATAAAGGTCGGGATTGATACGCACCAGCAATTGTCCGCGCTCCACATAATCTCCTTCTTCAATGTTCAACTCAATGATCTCTCCAGAAACATCGGGACTTATCTTTACTTCGGTAACCGGCCTTACCTTTCCGCTGGCCGTTACCGTTTCCACAATGGTTCTTTTTTCTGCTTTTTCGGTGGTGACCCGGTGCCCTTCAAAAGCACCTATCCATCCTGCACTGCGCCCAATGATCAGAAACAAAATCAAGGCTCCCAGCAGGATGAGTCCGTAACGCACCAACTTTTTTGTTTTCATGGTGTGCTGTTTTACTTATTGGATTAACTAAATGGTTAAAGGTTTTCCCAGGTAAAAATCAAGGATCTTTACCCGGAAAACGAATTCATATTTTGCCTGGAGCAAATCCGACTGGGCCTGGGAAAGGCGGTTTTTGGCGTCGTTGTATTCGAGGGTGTTAACCATGCCCACGTTAAAGCGTTGCTCTGTGTAGCGAAAAGATTCTTCAAGAGCCACCACGTTTTTTTCGGTAGCCATGTATCGCTTCAGGGCGCCTTTGGCATCGGCATGGGCCTGTTGGATGGTTTTAAACAAATGGTCGCGCACCAGCTGATTGGAAAGTCTTGCATTTTCAAGTGCAATGCGGGATCTGCCAATGCTGGCACGGGTCTGGAAATTGTTAAAAATGGGGATGGACAGTTGAAATCCGATACTTCTGCTAAGGTTTTCTTCAAGTTGATCGGAGAAAGGGATTATCCGGGAATCGATTACCGGGCTTGGAAATCCAAAAACAGGTTCTCCGGATTCGGTGGCCCCGATCAGTTCGGGATCGGTGTACTCCCCGGTAAATANNGGCTCCAGGCTNCCTTCGGAATAGCCGGTGCCATAACTTCCCGACATACGCAACATGGGGCTTCTGCCGCCTTTGGCGATTTTAACNTCTTTTTCGGCACTGGCCACCCTGAGTTCGGCAGAGCGCACATCNGGTTGAAGGTTCACCGCTTCGGCATAAATTTGCATGGGCGATTTGTCCAGTTCGTCATCGGGCAGGATGGCAATTTCGGGCACNTCAATTTCAAAGCCCTCCATTTCTTCCAGGTCTAAAAGCTGCACCAAATCCAGNTAGGCCATTTCCAGGCGGTTTTCAGCATCNACCAGTTGCATTTCTTCGGTAGCGGCCTGTGCTTCTATGTTGAGCAGGCTACCCCTGGGCAGGGAGCCGGCCTCCACCAGGCGGGCAGTACGTTCAACCTGTTGCCGTGTTACCTCCAGCTGGCTACGGGCGATCTCTAACAGCTCCTTGTTAAAAAGGATCTGCAGGTAAGCAGAGGCAACGGCCATGGAAATATCGTTTTGCATGGCTTCCACATCATAGACGCTGGCTTGCAGGTCAATTTCTCCCTGGCGGATAGTGTTCCATATCTGGAAACCGCTGAAGAGCGTCACCCCGCTGCTCACTCCGAAGCTGTTGGAACGCACCGTTTCCGTAACAAACTCATTGGTGAACGGGTCAATCGATCGCCCATAGCTATAGTTATGGGAAGCGTTGGCATTAAAGGAAGGAAAGCGGTTGGCTTTGCTTTGCAACAGGTTTTCTTTGGCCACATCAACGCCCAGCTTCTGCTGCTTGATCTGAATGTTTTGCTCCAGGGCGTGGTTGATACAGTCCTCCAGAGACCAGGGTTCCTGGGCCAACATGGAACCTGTAATGATCAGCATGCTGAAAAACATGCCAAAGTGAATAAACATTTTTTTTATCATACCTGGAAATTGGGGATGGTTATTGTTTTCATGAAAAGNGTGCTTTTTGCAGAATTACAGCCTACAAAAATAATCAACTAGGTCAAATGTTTTTTGTGTTGAACAACTTTTTTTAAAAAACAAATAAAATCCTGTTTTGTTAAATCTTTAATTCAAATCTATTTCCCCCCTTATTTGGTCTTTGTATCTTTACTTAACAAACCAAGCACTCACTGCTTTAAAAAAAACAGTCATGACAAAAAACACCCCAAAAAAGATCGCCATTTCCGGCGCTACAGGTTTTATTGGCAGCCATTTGGGCTCAAAATTTGAAAAAGACAACCAACAGGTGGTGGCTATTTCCAGGGAATCGCTATATGGAAAGCCTGAAGAACTGGCCAGGGTTTTGTCGGGTGTTGATGTGGTGATCCATCTTGCCGGGGCTCCCATTATTGCCAGATGGACCACAAAAAACCGCCAGGAAATATATGACAGCCGTATCCAAACCACCCGCAACATGGTCAATGCCATGAAATTACTGGAAAAAAGACCGAAAACCTTTATTTGCGGGTCGGCGGTAAACATATACCCTTTTGACGGCACCTATACGGAAGAGAGTCCTGAGAGGGCGATCCACTTTGCCGGAAAAGTCTGCCAGGACTGGGAATTGGAGGCCAATAAGGCCGGGGATTTTGTCCGCACCCTGAATTTCAGGTTTGGAGTGGTACTGGGCA
>SL_3KL_010_SEDDRAFT_10002508_pt1 | contig 16773 bp, 15 predicted proteins | sample SodLakKL_010_SED_2_FD_10381 | JGI IMG/M metagenome (IMG submission 10381) | reverse complement strand
GACGTTGTGTGCACAAGCCCTACCTGATGATGTCGCTGTACCCCCGGTCAAACGTGATCGCCTGGTCATGTTGAAACGCCGTGGGGGGCTCCTTTATCGGAAGGTTGTGGAAAAACTACTCCCCAAGCAGACTTGGCTTCCCTTTGCTGATCTAGAAAATTGATAAACCCATCATGCCTCTACTAACCTTATTCACTGCGCCAAAAGCCTTTACGAATCCGCATATCAAAATCATCCAGCGTAATATGCTGGGTAACTGGTCGGTGCTTGGCGACGAGGTAGAAGTCGTTGTGGTTGGTGATGACCCCGGCATTGCTGAAAATTGCCAGGCGTTTGGTGTCCGGCACCTACCATCTGTTCGCTGTAATGATAACGGTACACCATTGCTCAGTTCGATCTTTGACCTGGCGCGCGGGGTAAATGATTCCCCGTTCTTAGCATATGCCAATGCAGATATCCTCTTTCATCCGGAGTTGCTGCCTATACTGCGACAATTAAAGCAAAAAAAAAACCGTTTCCTGGCTGTCGGGCAACGTTGGGATTTGGATGTCAAAACACCCATAGATTATTCAGAGGGCTGGGAACAGCAGTTGCGAAAATGGGTCGAAAAAGAGGGCAGCCTGCATGAGCAAAGCGGCAGTGATTATTTTATTTTTCCCCGGTCTTGCTTTCATCAGATACCTGATTTTGCAGTNGGTCGGGCTGGGTGGGACAACTGGATGGTTTACTGGGCGCGCAGACAGGGTTGGCCGGTGATTGATCTGAGCCAGTCGCTCATGGTCGTTCACCAAAACCATGATTATCATCATCTGCCGGGTGGGGTCAGGCATTACCGTTTGCCAGAGACGAGCGTCAATGTGAAAATTGGCGGCGGTCGCCGGACGATCTTCACATTAAAAGATACAACCCATGTTCTGGTAGATGAAGATGTAAAGCGCAAACGGCTGACCTGGGAGTCCTTTTGGCGTGAGGTGGAGATTTTCCCATTAATACGGCTGCGTTCTCGAACACTGGGATGGCTTTCGTTTGCCTTGTTTCACCCGGTTAATGCCTATAACGAGGCGCGGGTCTGGTTGGCGTCAACGCTTAAGAAACGTTCGGTTAATACAGAAAAGAATTGAGAGCAAATCATGCCACGGATTGGATATAATCCCTCCCGGGGAAAATCGTTGGATCATCAACCTGCCAGGACGACGGTCGCCGTGTTGGTCTACGCACCACATGAGACGGGTTACTTCCAAGACAGGCTGGATGTCACCAAAACAACGATTGAGAGCATCCTGGCAAACACCAAAGAACCTTTTGATTTGCTGGTTTTCGATAACGGCTCCTGCCCTGAAATGGTGGCTTACTTGGGATCGCTCCATGATCGTGGATTGATTGATTATTTATTGCTCTCTAAACACAATATTGGTAAGCTGAATGCTTTAAACATCATCTTTAACACTGCACCTGGAGAGATCGTTGCCTATACAGATGATGATGTCTTTCATCTTCCAGGATGGTTATCCGCCCACCTGGAGATTATTGACACTTTCCCAAATGTGGGGGCAGTGACCGGGTTTTATATCCGGCAGCGAGTGGGTTTGAGTTCAGATCGAACGATTGAATTTGTAAATTCGCTGTCCGATGATGAATCGGCTGCAGCTAGCATTCAGCGTGGACTACTGATGCCCAGGAAATGGGAAGAAGAATACCTCGACAACACTGGCCGCACCTGGGACCAATATCGGGCAGAGACAGAGGGTATGGAAGATATTATTGTGACCTATCAAGGCGTACAGGCCTGGGTCTCTGCTCACCATTTTCAAGTGGTGTGCCCCAAAGCAATTGTTAAGGAAATCCTTGAGGAGATGCTGCCAGAGGGTTGGAGCGACCATGCCATGGGGCGCATGGTGGAGCTGGATGATCGCATGGATGCAAAAGGTTATCTGCGCCTAACCACCAGGCAGCAAACGATGGTTTTATTAGGTAATGCAATTTCTGAGGATGTAGAAGATTTGGCGAGAGAAGCGGGCATTACGGTGCAATCTGCGGCAGCTTCCAAAGCCCCACGGGGTTTGATCCAACGTTTATTGAGGATACGCCTAATCCGCTATCCTTTGCAGGCGGTTGTTAATGGGCTGTACCGGTTATTGAATGAGTAGGTAGGTAGTAGGTATTAGGAAGTAGGTAGTAGGTAGCAGGTAGTAGGAATATCAGAACGCCATTCACCTACTCCCTAATCCCCTAATACCCAATACCTAATATCCTAATCCCTAATATTCTGGTCAGGATGTGGAAAATGAAGTGGTTAATTGTTGGTTTGGGATCGATTGGTCGGCGGCATCTCAGGAACCTGCTGAAAATGGGACAGGAGGATATCCTTCTTTACCGCACCCATCAAAGCACATTGCCTGATGATGAGCTGGCACGCTTTTCGGTTGAAACAGACCTACAACAAGCCCTTTCCCATCAACCCGATGCGGTGATTATTGCCAACCCGACCGCGCTGCATTTGGATGTTGCCATCCCTGCAGCACAAGCCGGCTGTCACCTGTTGATTGAAAAGCCGGTTGCAGCTAAATTGGACAAACAGGTTGAAGTGCTGAAAAATACGGTTGAAATGACTGGGATTAAGACCCTGGTTGCATTCCAGTTCCGGTTTCATCCGGTTTTGATGAATATTAAATCATTGATGGATCAAGGTGCGATCGGTCGCCCGTTGACCTTCCGGGCACATTGGGGTGAGTTCCTGCCAGACTGGCATCCCTGGGAGGATTATCGCCTTGGATACGCGGCTCGTAAAGATTTAGGTGGGGGTGTGGTTAATACGCTCAGCCATCCCCTGGATTATGTCCGTTGGTTGTTTGGAGAGGTCGAGGATGTGTTTGCATATACGGACAAAGTGTCTGACCTGGATTTAGATGTTGAGGATCTGGCAGAAATCACTTTAAGGTTTTCCAATGGGGTGGTTGGATCGGTTCATTTAGATTTTCTGCAGCAATCCCCGGCACACTGGTTGGAGATCAATGGTACTGGGGGATATATTCGCTGGGATAACGAAACAGGTATTGCAAGGGTGTTTTCTGTTAATGAGAATGATTGGAAAACCATTGCACCGCCTTCTGGATATGAGCGTAATGATTTGTTTATGGCTGAACTGGCACATTTCATTGACGTTATCAACGGGGATGAAGAATCCCGCTGCGATATTGATGATGGCATTCGGTCGCTCGTTCTGACATCAGCAGTGCATGAATCAGCCGGCATGGGGATGATGGTTGATGTGCCAAGTGAATGGTGAATGGTCCTAAAGGAGGCTACGCACTGAATAGTGAGTGGTGAATGGTCACGCTCAATTGCTCCGTACCCTTGCAGGGCGGTTCCAAGTTGCTTCCCTGTGGGACTTTGAGGAGGCTACGCACTGAATAGTGACCCACATTCACTCTGTTGTCTTTCGTATAACTTTCATCTTTCAGCTTCATTGTCCCTGAAGTAAAACGGAACCCCTGAAACGCAGTGGAGGGGGCTGAAGCATAACCGGAGTGGGATCAGCTTTCAGCTTTAAGCTACCCACTACCAACTATAAGCCAACATCACTGTTCCTGGCTCGCTGCAGGGTGGTCGTGAGGCGTCCATAGAGTATAATAACCGTCTATCAAATATGTTATTATCCAAGGACTAGGTATTGAGCACCATTGAAAAATTCTCTTTAGAAGGAAAAACAGCCCTGGTAACCGGGGGTGCAGGTTTACTGGGGAGGCAATTTTCCCGTACATTAGGTGAAGCAGGCGCAAGGGTTGTGGTTGCAGACATTGATTTTGATGCCGCACTTGATCACGTNNAAGAGATGCGNAAAGACAATGCCCGCGCATTGGCTGTCAGAGTCAATGTCACTGATCGTGATTCTGTTTCAGCTATGGTAAGGCACACCATTAGGGAATATGAGCGAGTTGACATCCTGGTTAATTGCGCTGCCCTGGACCCAAAATTTGACCCTCACCACCTTGAAGGGCAGTGGGGCGATGCATTTGAACAGTATCCGTTGGAGGCCTGGCAAGCTTCATTGGATATCAATCTAACCGGCGTATTTTTGACCTGCCAGGCGGTTGCCAGGGAGATGGTCGCGCAGGGTTCCGGGCTAATCATCATCAATATTTCATCGATCTACGGTTTGGCTGGCCCAGACCAAAGGATTTACCCTCAACTTGATGGCGAACAGCAGTACAAGCCTGTTGATTACCCGGTTACAAAAGCAGCGGTTCTGGGATTAACTCGGTATTTAGCCGCTTATTATGCCGGCACCCGGATCAGGGTGAATGCCTTAACCCCTGGGGGTATCTATAACCATCATGAAGAGCCCTTTATCACAAATTATTCAGCGAAGCCTATCCTGGGGCGGATGGCAGAACCAGATGAGATGAACGCAGCTTTGCTCTTCTTAGCCTCTGAAGCATCGAGTTATATGACCGGCGCGAACCTGATCGTTGATGGGGGGTATACGGCATGGTAAAGCCTTGTGAAGTATTAGCCATCATTCCTGCCCGGGGTGGATCACGGGGTATCCCTGGAAAAAACATCAAAGAATTTGCTGGTTACCCGCTAATCGCATACAGTATTGTGGCTGGTTTGCAATCAGAATTGGTGAATCGTGTGGTCGTATCCACAGACGATGAAACCATTGCCAGCGTGGCCCGCCAGTTAGGTGCTGAAGTGCCCTTTATGCGCCCGGCTGAATTCGCCCAAGACGATACCCTTGATATGCCTGTAGCTGTGCATTGTTTGGATTGGTTGGCAGAAAATGAATCCTATCACCCCGATATCATGGTGTGGTTGCGTCCAACATCACCAATCCGACCGCGAGAGTGCGTAGATCAGGCCATACAATCCTTGCTTGATCACCCCGAAGCAGACAGTGTGCGCGGCGTGGTCCCCGTCGGACAAAACCCATTTAAAATGTGGACACTTGATGAAGGTACGCACAGGATGCTGCCTTTATTAGCGGTTGAGGGCTTACCTGAGCCTTATAATGCACCGCGGCAAAAATTACCCGATGTCTATTGGCAGACGGGTCATATTGATGCGCTGTGGACGAAAACGATAACAGAAAAGAATTCGATGACGGGGGATGTGATTCTCCCGTTGATGATCGACCCGCGTTATACGGTGGACCTCGACCTGCCTGCGGATTGGACAAATGCTGAATGGGTGCTGAAGCGTGAGGGCTCAAACTTGGAAATGGTCGACCCCGCCAGGCAGCGGCGACACTTGCCAGGTGACATCAAATTAATCGTCCTGGATTTTGACGGGGTAATGACGGACAACCGGGTTTGGGTGGGTGAAGACGGTCAAGAAATGGTGGCAGCAAACCGTTCGGATAGTTTGGGTTTGGAGATATTGCAAGAGCAAACGGACATTGAAGTGATAGTGCTTTCCCGTGAGTCCAACCCGGTGGTGCAAGCCCGTTGTGATAAGTTGGGTATCCCCGTCCTGCAGGCTGTTCTGGATAAGGCGCAGGCCATTCAGCAAGTGCTGGCTGAAAAGCAACTTCGCCCTGAACAGGTGATATTTATGGGAAATGACGTCAACGATCTGCCCGTTTTCCCGGAGGTTGGCTTTGCCTTTGCCCCGGCTGATGCTCATCCCGATGTCATCCGTCGTGCCGATGCCGTGCTTTCAAAAGACGGCGGTAAAGGTGCGGTGCGAGAGCTTTGTGATTTGATCCTATCCAGGCTGGAAGGCAAGGCTGGCTGAATCTTAGTCGTAGCGAATAATTTGGTTGTGAAACTTTGACAACCATCATTTGGAGTTTATATGTTTGATATTGATTTTTACATGAAGGTTTATGATCTGAAGTACCAATTAATGGGTGGCGAAAGGATGCCGCGAGAATTCTTGTTAGAAAAGCTCGAATCCTTCCGCAGTCCAGAGCCCGTCGTCTACAATATCGAAACGACGAACGCCTGCAATATGCGCTGTGAAATGTGTCCCCGTACGACGATCATGACCCGACCGATTGAGACGATGTCCCCTGATCTGTTCAAAAAGGTTATTGATCAGCTCAAGCCTTTTTCAACCGATCAACTCGCCCAGTGGGAAGCCTTTGTGGCAGAAAATTACCAGATTGAAAAAGACGATATGAGTGAGAATCACTTCTTTTTATATGTGATCCCCAGGGTGATTGTGCTGCATGGTTACGGCGACCCACTCCTTGACAGGAATATGCCGCAATATGTGAAGTGGATGACAGATAAAGGGCTGGAGAGTTATTTCTCCTGCAACCCGGCCAACATCAACATGGAACGAACATTGGAAACTTTTGACAATGGGCTCAACTACATCAAATATTCCATCGAGAGTGTGGATGATCTTCGCCATAAAGAAGTGCGCGGCCAGGCATCGAATTTTTCAGAATCTTACCGAAACATTCTTCAATTGCTTGAGTATAAAGCCCAACGAAATTATCAAACAGAAATTGTAATTACAATGATCAACCTCAACAAACCCTGGCAGCAGGATGAGTTTGAGCGGTTAAAAGAAGCCTTTGAGGGCTGTGATGTTTATGTCTACCTGAAAAGCCAGGATCAACAATGGTATGAGGATAACAAGCAAGAAACGCAATCGATCCACTGGATTGAATTCTGCCAATTTCCCTGGTCTTCGATGACGGTTAAGTCGAATGGTGAATGCGCGGAGTGTGTTGAGGATTTTGACAATGAGATTATTCTGGGTGATACCCGTGTAGATACCCTGTATGATATCTGGAACGGTGAAAAGTACAAAGCCTTTCGGCAGGATCATTTTGACCTGACCCCGGGCATCAAATGCACAAAACAATGTGATATGCAGCTGATCGGGAGCTTTCTTTCGGATTAGAAGTAGGCAATTAGGTATTAGGAGATTAGGAAGTAGGCGATTAGGAATTAGATAATTAGGAAGTGGGAATTAGGCGATTAGGAATAGAAACCTAATACCTAGTCCCAAATACCTAGTTCCTAATACCTCATACCTGTTTCCTGATGGACATACCTTTTCAAGGAGAATAGATGAAACGAGAAATTCAAATTGGCAAGAAACGGGTTGGTGATGGACATCCAACGTATATTATTGCTGAAATTGGCATAAACCACAACGGCAGGGTTGAAATTGCGAAGGAATTGATTCAAGCTGCTGCTGATGCAGGTGTTGATGCGGTAAAGTTCCAAAAACGAACACCGGAGTTATGTGTCCCTGAGCACCAAAAGGACCAGATGCGTAATACGCCCTGGGGGTATATCACTTACCTTGATTATCGTTACAAGGTGGAATTTGACCAGGCAGACTATCAAGAAATCGATGCTTTCTGTAAGTCATTGGAGATTGACTGGCTGGCGAGTTGTTGGGACGAAAAATCGATTGCTTTTATTGATGCATTTAATCCCCCAGCACACAAAGTGCCCTCAGCATTGCTGACAGACCACCGTTTGCTGCGTGCGATCAAGGACACTGGCAGGCCGGTCATCTTATCGACCGGGATGTCCACCATGGACGAGATCAGAGAAGCGGTTGATATTCTAGGATCGGAAAGCCTGGTGATTTGCCATACGACCAGTTGTTATCCCTGTGCCCCCGACGAGTTGAACCTGAATATGATTCCGGCCTTGAAAGAAGATTTTGATTGTCCCATTGGCTACTCGGGGCATGAGGTTGGTTTGGTCACAACGGCGATTGCCGTTGGTCTTGGTGCGTGCCTGGTGGAACGTCATGTGACTCTGGATCGAGCGATGTGGGGTTCGGACCAGGCGGCTTCGGTTGAACCGCAGGGTGTCAGAACGCTGGTTAAATATATCCGTGTAACGGAAAAGGCATTGGGTGATGGGGAGAAAAAAGTTTACGAGAGTGAACAGTCGGTGCTGAAAAAGCTGCGAAAGTATTCTACATAGAATAGAGATGATCTATGAGTTTTTTTGATCGTGCAAGTGATTTTCTAACACAGTATCGGGTTCGTCAGGATGTCAATCGAGACATTCGCAAAATGGCAAAAGCTGTTGACCGCGAAATATCCCGAAGAAAAAAGGCGGCACCCAATCCAAACAAAGGCAAAACAATCCTTTCATTTAATGCCTCTACCCGGATAGATGGGCTCAGCCTGAACGCTGCCTTTGCCATGCTGACGGGTTGGTCGTTGAGCCTACAGGGCGTTCGGGTGATTCATTTTGTGTGCCAGCGCGGCATGTTAAGGTGTGTNTTGGGCACAAATCAGAATGATGTCTACCAGTTTCCACCCTGTCAGAAGTGTCTGTCTCAAACTGGGGCAATTTATGATCAGGCACACATCAGTAAGCTGGGATATTTTCCTGGTGAAGAGCTGGCCAAACTTTTACAAAACACCAATCTAGCGACCTTGCAGCACCTGCGATATGATGACTTTCCTTTAGGAGACCTGTGTCTGCCATCCATGCGTTGGATCCTCAGGCGTCATCACCTTAAAGATGATGAACCAACCCGGGTTTTATACCGGTATTTTATCCTGTCTGCTTATAAAGTGGCTATGCAGTTTGAATGGTTGCTAATAAAAGAATCACCGCTGGCAGTGGTGGTATTCAACGGCATGATGTTTCCAGAGGCAACCGCGCGTTGGGTTGCCCGCAAACAGGGGATACCCGTTTATTCTCATGAAGTCGGCATGCAACCATTTTCTGCCTTCTATACAGATGGCGACGCNACAGCCTACCCNGTANACATNCCTGATGATTTCCAGCTAAACCAATGGCAGGATCAACAGCTTGATGACTATTTATCCAAACGTTTTAAAGGTGATTTCAGCATGGCAGGCGTTAAATTTTGGCCCCAAATGCGCACAAATGCGCAACCTTGATCAAGCCCTGGTGGATAAGATCGACGCGTTTCGACAGGTNGTGCCNATCTTCACCAATGTGATCTTTGATACCAGTCAACCTCATGCGAACGTGTTGTTCCCTGACATGTTCACCTGGTTGGACAGAGTNTTACGGGTGATCAGATCGAATCCGGACACCTTGTTTGTGATCCGAGCCCATCCCGATGAATCCCGTCCTGGTAAATCCAGCCAGGAAAGTGTTTCCGAATGGGTCAAGGATCGGGGTGTAGAGGGTTTGGATAATGTTGTTTTCATCAAACCGGATGAATATTTCAGTTCTTATGAAATGATCCAACGGGCAAAATTTGTGATGATGTATAATTCCACGGTTGGCATGGAGGCCTCTATCCTGGGTGCACCGGTCTTATGCGCAGGTAAGGCACGCTTTACCCAATTGGACACGGTCTTTTTTCCAAAATCAAGACGAGACTATATCGATACACTGGAAGAATTCCTGGCAGCAGATCAGGTGCATGCACTAGATGAACATCGCCTCAATGCTCGCAGGTTTCTTTATTATCAACTCTATCGCACCTCGCTGCCGTTTGATGCATTCATCAAACCGGATGATGTTACCCCGGGGTTTGTGCGCTTGACTGATTTTTCCTGGCAGGACCTTTTACCAGAGAATTCCGAAACCATGCGCATTATTACAGATGGATTGTTGAAGGGACAAGGATTCATTCTGCCCCAGGGCTAGGTGGTTCACGGTGTTTGAATCTGATTGGGTCGCACCATTGAAAACCCTCATCACCGGCATTCGTCGGCTTTATCATTTTTCTAGATGATCAATAATTCTTCCAATAACTTGATGGGCTTGTTATCACAGTTATGTTATCAGCAGAAGGTAATTTCAATCCGGGTTATAATATCAAACGAGAAAATCATTCATTTGGAGGCTGAAGGCTATCCTGTAAAGGTCTTCATAACCTTTCTGGAAGGATTGTTATGACTAAAAAAATAGTTGCATTGGTCCCCATGCGGCATGACTCGGTCAGGGTACCGGGTAAAAACTATCGTCCTTTTGTGGATAAGCCCCTTTATCATCATATCATCAGCACATTGCAAAACGTCCCGGAGTTGGAAAGCATCCTGGTGGATACCGACAGCCCCGAGATCCTGGAGGGTTTAGCTGCAGATTTCCCACAGGTTGAAACCCTGATAAGGCCCGAGGCATTACGTGATGATGCAGTCTCGATGAATGAGGTTTTGCTTCATGATACCGGTGTAAAACCAGCTGACTTTTACTTGCAGACTCATTCGACCAATCCACTGCTGCGGGCAGAAACCATATCGACGGCGATCCAGACCTTTTTAGACAGTATTCCTGAATATAATTCCCTTTTTGGCGTCACCCAACTTCAAACCCGGCTTTGGGATCAGCTTGGACGGCCCATCAATCATAATCCCAATATCCTCTTGCGGACACAGGACCTCCCGCCGGTATTTGAGGAAAATTCCTGTTTGTACATTTTCGAACGTCAAACGCTTGTTTCCAGGCGGAACCGGTTAGGTGAACGACCTCTAATGTTCCCCATTCCTGCTATTGAAGCATGGGATATTGACGAAGAACTGGATTTTTCAATTGCGGAGGCACTGTTCAGGAAGTTATATAGTGAAAAGTGAATGGTGATTGGTGAAGAGTTAAGAAGAATTAGGCAATTTGGTGATTAGGTAATAGGTATTAGGTATTTGGTATTAGGATAGGATTTTGATGGTGTTCTTCTTCTCGCCATATTGTGATCAGTTCCTCGTCCCCGGTCTACCTTTCAGCTTATTGCTTTGAGCTTTGAACTTTTTATTTAGGAGTTAATGAATGAAAACAATATTGGTTTCGGCACCGTACATGCTGCCTGAGATAGGGCGTTTTCGTCCGGTGCTGGAGGCTTTTGGGTTGGACCTGATCCTCCCCAAGGTACATGAGCGCTTGTCAGAGGAAGAGATCCTGGCCTACGCCGGGCAATTTGACGGCACCATATGCGGTGATGACCGATACAGCCGTAGTGTGATCGAAGCCTGNANNCCGCGTTTNCGCGTGATTTCAAAATGGGGCACCGGGATCGACTCAATTGANNCCACAGCAGCAGTTGAGATGGGTGTGATGGTTGGCAACACCCCCAATGCTTTTACGGTACCNGTCTCTGAAAGTGTGATCGGGTATATGCTGGCTTTTTCCCGTCAATTGCCCGGACTGGATNCTGCCATGAAAGGAGGCGCATGGGAGAAGATCAACGGTAAAACGCTGATNGAGAGCACCCTGGGTGTGATCGGTGTTGGCAATGTGGGCAAAGCGGTGCTACGGAGAGCTCGGGCATTTGGCATGGAACTGCTGGGCAATGATATTCTTGAGATTGACCCCGATTTCATCTTGGAGCATGATGTTGAGATGACCGGCCTGGAAGACTTAATCGAGCGTTCGGATTTTATCAGCCTAAACTGCAGCTTGAATCCAACCAGTTATCATCTGATCAATGCTGACCGCCTGGCATTATGTCGGCCTGGTGCGGTATTGATCAATACAGCCCGCGGCCCAATTATTGAAGAGCCAGCCCTGATTGCAGCATTACAAAATCACCAACTGCGCGGTGCTGCTTTGGATGTGTTTGAGACCGAACCCCTCCCGCTGGACAGCCCCTTACGTCAGATGGACCAGGTGATGTTGGCACCCCACAATTCAAACTCGAGTCCCTTATTTTGGGAACGGGTACATTGGAATACAATCAAGAACCTCCTCAATGGATTGGAAATCAATCCGGAACCATTGGAAGCGCTGAAAGATCGGTATGGTGTAGAAGGAGGTAGCTGATAGCTGATAGCTGATAGCTGATAGCTGATAGCTGATAGCTGATAGCTGATAGGAAAATAAGGATTTCGGAATGATTTACCGATAGAAACCTGAGATTGAGCAAACGTCATCAGCTTGCTTTAAGCTTTGAGCTTTCATCTTTGAGCTATCATCTAATTTCTAAGGATGACGTATGAGTGATAAAAAAGAGACCAGGATTTTGTTGATCACCGGCGCGGCCGGGGGGATTGGGCGTGCAACGGTGGGTGTTTTTGTTGAAAAAGGTTGGCAGGTGATCGGTGTTGACCGGCTGCCCAAATATGATGAGTTTCCGGTGGATGGGGTCTATATCCAGGCGGATATCTCTCAACCGGAGCAGATTGAAGCGATCTATGAACAGGTGTTTGCCTTCACCGATACCCTCGATGCTGTGGTGAACAATGCTGCCGTCCAGATCGCTAAGCCATTGTTGGAAACCTCGGCTGAAGAGTGGGATCGGGTGATGGCTTCCAACCTGCGTTCGGTGTTTCTGGGTGCCAAACTGGCGCACCCCTTGCTCGCCAAACAATCAGCAGAACATACTTGGGGCGGCGGGGCAATTGTGAATGTCTCATCTGTGCATGCTGTGGCAACCTCAGCGGATATTGCAGCATATGCTGCCAGCAAGGGTGGGTTGTTGGCGCTGACCCGTGCGATGGCGATAGAATTCGCCCCGGATGATATTCGGGTGAACGCGATTTTACCAGGTGCTGTGGACACACCCATGCTGCGGGATGGTTTAAGCCGGGGGCATACGGGCGAAGGTACTGTGTTTGACCGGTTAGAGAACCTGGCGCGCAAAACGGTTAACGGCAGGGTGGGTCAGCCGGAAGAAATCGCCCGTTCGATCTACTTCCTGGCGGACAATGAACAATCCTCTTTCATGACCGGACAAGCGTTGATCGTTGATGGTGGTGCAACCTGTCGATTGAGTACCGAATGAAACCAAAGGCGATGTTGAAAAAGATCATGCCAGCACGGATTTACCGCATGGCACAATACGGATGGGATGGCGTTCAGCGTATCCCATCTGGCATTGAAGCCTCCCTGCACCCCTGGCGGTGTGAGAGCGCCCGAAAGCTGCGGGCATTTCAGGATCTTCACCAGGGAAAACGATGTGTGATTATCGGCAATGGCCCCAGCTTGAATAAAACAGATATTCAGAAAATCCGTAATGAATACACCTTTGGTTTAAATCGCATTTATCTTGCCTGGGAGGATTGGGGATTCAGCACCTCGTTTTTTTTGTCTGTGAACGACCTTGTTATTGAACAATGTGCCTCCGAGATCATGAGCTTGGAGATGCCTGTTTTTGTCTCATGGCGTGCCCACCAGTGGGTNAAGCCGCAAAAAAACGTGCATTACCTCTACTCNACCTATACGGGGCCAAAGTTTGCAAAAGATGTGAGCAAGCGTTTGTGGGAGGGNGCAACGGTGACTTACACGGCCTTACAGCTGGCTTACCACATGGGTTTTTCGACGGTTGTATTGATCGGGGTGGATCACAGCTTTGCATCAAAGGGAAAGCCAAACCAGACCGTCGAATCACAAGGGGATGACCCCAACCACTTCAGTCCGCAATATTTTGGCAAGGGATTTCGCTGGCAGCTTCCAGATCTGGAGACGTCCACAATTGCTTACCAAATGGCAAACCAAGCTTTTACCGAAGACGGGCGGCAGGTGTTGGATGCGACAATTGGTGGTAAGCTGGATGTTTTCCCAAAGGTTGATTATGATCGGTATTTCAGCTAGCGGTATATGTGTGATTTATGTCTGAGCTTCCGTTAGTTTCGATTATCACACCGTCCTATAACCAGGGCGCATTTCTTGAGGATACGATTCGCTCGGTTTTATCACAGGAATATCCCAATTTAGAGTATTGGATCATTGATGGGGGTTCTATTGACGGCAGCCTGGAAATCATTGAGAAGTATGCTGATCGCCTGACAGGGTGGGTATCTGAAGCGGACCAAGGCCAGGCTGATGCGATCAACAAGGGATTTAGCAAGACCAGGGGGGAGATCGTTGCCTGGTTAAACTCTGATGATGTCTACAGACCCCGGGCGATTGAAAACGCGGTGAGCGCTTTTCAATCTCACCCCGAGGTTGGTCTGGTGTACAGCGATGTGGATTCGATTGACGAGCAGGGTGACCTGTTCAATCGCATGCGATATGACCAGTGGCAGCTGGTTGATTTGATGACTTTTAATATCCTGGGTCAGGCGGGTGTATTTTTTCGCAGGTCAGTATTAGAACATGCCGGTGGGTTGGATCTGTCCTATCATTATTTGCTCGATCATCACCTGTGGTTAAGGATGGCGTTGCAGGCAAAGCTGATGCATGTGCCCGGTCAGGTTTGGTCTGCAGCCAGGATGCATGCTGGGGCAAAAAATGTCAGCGATGCAGCCGGTTTCGGTCAGGAAGCCTACCGCCTGGTGCAGTGGATGTCGGATGATCACCGATTTGCCGAACACTTTATGAGACATGAGAAAAAGATATGGGCAGGCGCACACCGGTTGGATGCCTTTTACCTGTTGAATGGTGATCAACCGGCTGCTAGTTTACGGGCTTATTGGCGGGGATTGTGGAAAAACCCGGGCACAGTCCTCAAAGATTGGCGCCGAATCCTATTTGCTGTGGTGGGTACTTTCCTGAAAGGGTTTAGTGGTAATCAATTGCGCAACAGTTACTTGGATCGACGAAAAAAAATGCTCTTACGGAGCATACTTCAAGAATCATTAGAAAGTGAGCCTATAGACGATGAAAATAGAAACTAATCGAAGTGAATATAGTAAAGATGCTCAATTAAATCATCAGCATCTTGGCCTGGGCTCAGCAAGGTATTGGGCCTGGTTGATGCTTGCCCTGGTGTTCTTCTTTGGACTGGTTGGTCGCTTTTATGATTTCGATGATCCCCCATTGGATTTTCATCCCACGCGTCAATTACACTCCATGCTAATAGCCAGGGGGATGTATTATGAAAACCTGGAGGGTGTGCCGGATGAACACCGACAGCTGGCTGTGTTGCAGTGGAAGTCAGAGGGGCAGATTGAACCCCCCATCATGGAACGGCTTTCAGCCTGGGGATACCGCCTGGTTGGAACAGATGATTTGCGATTGCCTAGGTTTTTGGCCATTTTCTTTTGGACGGCAGGCGCGATCGGTCTGTTCTTTTTAATGCGTGATGTAGTAGGGATCTATGGCGCGGTGATTGGCTTAGCCTATTTTATGGTGCTGCCCTTCCCGTTATTCGCAAGCCGCTCCTTTCAACCTGAACCATTGATGACCGCAGCGATTATCTTCTCCTGGTGGGCGATGATTCGGTGGTTCAGGAACAGAAACTGGATCAACACCATACTTGTTGGGTTACTATCTGGTTTTGCTATTTTTGTAAAATTGCCCGCAATCTTTTTCATTGCGCCTGCATTGCTAGTATTGGTTTTGATTGAAGACCCAACTGGTAAAAGGTGCAACTTGCTTGAGGCCATCACCCATCCAAAGGTGATCACCATGGCAATCCTCGCAATACTACCGGCCCTGATCTACCATGTGGATGGCTTGTATATATCGGGGTTTTTGCAAAGGCAGACCAGCTTTCGTTTTTTTCCGAGTTTGGTTGCAGACCCATTTCATTATCTTCGCTGGAAGGATGTGATCGATCAAACCCTGGGTATTGAGTTCTTCTTGTTTGGCCTGGCCGGAATTTTGCTTATCAAAGAGAAATCTTACCGTGTACTTTTTTTTAGCGTTTTTGTTGGGTATTTGCTGTATGGCATTACGTTCAATTATCACATTACCACCCATAGTTATTACCAGATCCCCCTGACATCGTCTATTGCGATTGGTTTAGCAGCTTTTGGCGGGGTTTTGTTCGAGCATTTTCAAGGACATCGCGCATTTCTTATGATCGTTGTTGGTGGATTATTGTTCTTCTGGATGTCGATTAACTTTTGGGATGCCAGGATGACGCTCAAGCATGCCGATTTCCGTGATCAACCTGAGTTTTATGCTCAGCTTGGCTCAAAATTGCAGGATTATTCAGTTGTTTCGATCACACCCAATTACGGGTATCACTTGGCCTATTGGGGTTGGAAGCAAACGACCAATTGGAGTTCTGTTGGAGATTTCATCATGCGAGAGCTAGCTGGAATGGAACAGGATCGGGAGGCTATGTTTGCCAGAGCCATTGAAGGTAGACAATTATTCCTGGTGACCAACTTTGCTGAATTTAACCGTCAGCAGGATATCCAGGATTTTTTATATGAAACCTACCCAATTTACGACCAGGGAGAGGGTTTTATTATCTTCGATTTAAGGGGGAAATAAATAAGATGGCAATGGGTGGCTCACAGCTGAATCAACACTATTCACTATTATCGATTTTTTCTTTGCGTACGATCAAGCTGCCAGCGGATATTAAACTGGCTGACACCCATGGATAGGGGAAAGCGAATGAATCCACGCTGAATCCCTCAACGATATGGGCGAGGATGAAGAACTGCCCAGCCAAACCAACAACCTTCATGACAGAGTGCTGACTTTTTAGGATGAAACTGCTGTTTCGCCACAACAGGTACAACCAGGTGATGTAAATACTGAACCCGATAAGCCCTGTTTCGGAAAGCAGCCTGATCCAAAAGGCTTTTGAATTGGCGAAATACTCTGTCCGATTAAAGACGTTGCGTATCTCCCTGGACTCATATCCAAGGCTGTGGATACGGTCATAGATGTAGAAACCGGTATTTCCCAATCCAACACCGAATGGATAATCGACGAAGACATTCCAGCCGCCAAACCAATACACAGTGCGTTCCAGGAAAGCCAATTGGCGAGAGAATAGGATGATGTCTCTCTCAGATGTTGGTAAATCACTTAGGTTTTGGTAGAGAATCTGGTCAGCCAGGAGTTGGAACCGGAAATCGCGTTCCCCGGCATATCGAAGAAAAAGTGCTGCTGCACTGCTGATGGTGGTCAACATGATTGTGAGCAGGATGAGGATCAATATTACACGGAAGATGATCGTGTTTTTGATCTTAAGTTTCTTTTGATTGAGCAACCAGGTATGAATAAATTGAAAGGCCCGCTTAAC